>ERZ1370068.11297-contig-9923_pt1 | contig 48410 bp, 56 predicted proteins | sample MGYA00561227_ERZ1370068 | MGnify/ENA primary metagenome ERZ1370068 (study PRJEB38410, sample SAMEA6850437) | metagenome | study: Metagenomic assessment of the ecological functions of the soil: analysis of the soil microbiota associated with the... | reverse complement strand
GTATTGCTTCGTTCAGTTACGTATTGCTCTCATCAGGGCGCGCGCGCTCTCCACCCGGCGGTTGCGGTCCGGCTCGACGCTCCGCTCGGTAAGAGTTGCAGGCTCACCGGGAATGTCGTCCGGGGAACGTGAGCGGCGGCCGCCAGTCGTCCTGGTAGCCGACGCAGCTCGCGATCTTCAGCTCCGCCATGCCCTCGAGTAGCGATGGCCGGTCGACATCTCGTAAGAGGACGACGCCGAGCGAGTAGACGTCGGCGCGCCCGTCGACGGGGGCGCCCTTCTCTGCTCGGATCTGCTCGCGCGACGGTAGCGATAGAGTGCCGATGAAGCTCCGGTCTTGGTGAAGCCTTCCTCGACGCGCGCCCTCTCGACCTCCTTCGCGATGCCGAAGTCGGTGACGACCGGCCGCCCCGACGGTTCCTCCAGGGGATGTTCGCCAGCGATGTCGCGGTGGACGAGGCCGGCGGCGTGTGCGCAATCGAGCGCCGGGCGACCGCTTGGCCGATCCGGGCGTCTCCTCGTAGGAGAAGCGGTCGCGCTCGCGCAGCAGCGTCCCGAGATCGCTTCCCCTGGATGAACTCCATGAGGAGGTAGGTTCCGAAGCCGATCGTGGTCGACGTCGAAGACCTTCACGATGTGCGGGTGCTCGAGCCGCTACCATCATCTGCGCTTCGTGGAGAGCGGCGCTCGATCTCGGGTTGTCCTGGAGGTCGCTCACGATCTGCTTGAGCGCGGCGGACCGGAGGACTACTCGTGATGAGCCTCGTGGTATTGGCCCATGCCGCCCCGCGCCCGACGCGGCGGACGATGCAGACTGTTCTTTGATGACGAGGCCTTCGGACATGGCGACCGCGCCTACGGGACTCACTTGCGAGGACGACGCTGGCGTTGTCGCGGCCCGACGCCTCGAGCGCCAGGCGGATCAGGCTCTGCGCCTTCTCCTCGACGCCGCTGTCCGGACACGAAGCTCGCTCTCGATCACCTCGGGCGAGGCGCGGAACGCCGTCGGTGCAGAGCAGGTACACGTCTCAGGCTCGACCTCGGCCACTCGCCGAGCGTAGGCTCGACACCTCTTCGCTGAATTGCCGAGGGCCTGGACGAGCTGATTCGTGTGAGGAGGGTCAGCGGGACCGAAGTCGAGCCGCGATAGGGCGCACCGGGGGAGAAGTGTCGTCGGCGGTGAGCAGCTCGGGCGACCGCGGCGGGCGCGGTAGAGACGGCTGTCGCCGACGTGCGCCCAGGATGCCGTCCGCTTCGCCTCCGGGAGGACGAGCGCCACGATGGTGGCACCGAGGGTGGGCCGTTGCGGGGTTGCGCCGTGGCATGCGGCCTCCCGGAGGAACGCTGGTTCGCCGCGAGGGACGGCCTCGCTGAGGCCCGCCGTCGAGTCCGTCCCGTTCTTCGCGGGATCGGCGAAGTAGCCGTGGATGTGCTCGATCGCGGGGCGGCTCGCGATCTCGCCGCGTCCTGGAGGCCGCCCATCCCATCGGCGACGAGGAAGGGCGAGGTCGGGAAGCAGCCGACCGAATCCTGGTTCGACTTGCGCACCCGGCCGATGTCAGGCGGCGGATGCTTCGATCTTCATGGCGCGCAACTATCCGCCGACCTCGCAAACCCGCGGCAACCGCCGACCGGGGCGGGCTTCCCGTCCGGCGCCCGTGTCCGTCAATTGAGAAGGAGGGAAGATAGGGAGCCCGTTGGGGCAACCGTCAGGCGGTCGCGAAGGAGACGAGCGGGCGCCCGCCGCCGGCGAGACCTCGATCAGATTGTAGCTGTTGCTGGCCGTGATTCTGAACGTGGAAGTAGACCCGGCGCGCCGGCGGGGCGCTGAACGGCGCGTTGAAGATGACCGGGTCGACGCTCGGGAATCGGGTTGTCGGGGCAGTCGTCCTCGTGGGCGCCGATCAGGCCGGCGATGCAGGGGATCGGCAGACGGGCCTCCACAGCATCTGGTCGCCGACCTGGATGGCAGTACGCTTCCCGGGATCGGGCGCCGTCAAGGCAAAGTGCCAGATCCGGATCGACATCTCCTCGCCGGCATCGATGTTGGTCATGGACGGCTGCATCGCGGTCACGAAGTCGCAGAATCCACTCTGGATGCCGTAGTCTCCTCCCCTGCGAGGTCCTCGAGCCGTGGCCGAGCGGATCGCAGAAATGGCCGGGCCCGCTTGCGCTGGTGGGTCCGCCGCCGGGAGGAAGAACGACCCGAACGGGGAGACCTGGCCGAGCTCGGTCCAGCTCGTGGCCAGACAGGGCGACGACGCGCAGCGATCCGGCGCCGCTGCAGAAGGCTGGATCTCCGTCTTTACTCGGATCCCCAGGTGCTGCGAGCGCTCGCACCAGACGAACTGGGGCTCGCCTTCCTGCCGGAAGACGTTCCCGGTGACCGTGCCGTCGTTCAGGTTCGGGGCGATCGCCCAGCGCTCGGCACCGACGTCCTTGCTGATCAGGACCTGCTTCCCGTCCGGAGTGGTGCGGGTGCCCGATTGCGCGTGCGCGGAGCGGCCGCGACGAGCATGGTCAGGACGGCGAGGGAGGCGGAGCAGGCCTCCGAGGGAGGGAACGTCACGACGTTCGATCGTACCGGCCTCCCGCCGAACCGGACAACCCCGATTCCGGTCGGTCGTGGATCCGGTTTGCTGCCGAGCGACTTTCGGATCGGCGGAGCGGGCGGCAAACCGATCCACGACCGACCGTCGACTCGCCGTCGACCGCGATATGACGTCTGACCATGCTGTTGCTTCACGGGAAACTCTGAAGTGAAGGGACGCGATGAGGATGCCTTCGATCGCACCTATCGCGACAGTTGGATGCCGAAGCTCGGCCGCGAGCCGGGAGCGCGGCTCCTCTACTACCTGCGGCAGGCACGGGACCGGCGCATCGTACCGGGTGATCACGATCACCGCGCTGCGCGATGCCGCCGCCTGGGAGCGCCTCGCCAGCCGGTCAGATCGGTGACTTGACGGAGTGGGTCCGCGAGGTCGATTCGCTCCTCTTGGGTGCACGCGAAGCTTCTCCGGCCGCTGCCCTGGTCGCCCATCAGGAGATCGATCTCGAGTCGATTCGGTCGCGCCCGCCGAGCACGGGTTGACCCTCTTCATGGAGGACACGGTGTGTCCGTTCGAGGAAGCTCGAGTACATCGCGCGCTCCGGGTCGCTGCGCGGAGGAGATGAAGCAGGCGAGCGCGGTCGGACCGCAACTCCTCACCGTCGACGCCGCCTTCCGAACCTTCGGAAGCCATCGGCGCCGCGAGATCGTCCCCTCTGGCAGAAAGGTGGTCCGCCCGGAGGAAGGCTCCTTCGGCTGCTCGCCCACGAGGTGCCCGCCCAGTACGTACGGCCGGGGACATGGATGCACGATGCGCTCGACCTCCGCGACCAGTGGCAGAGCCGCCTGCTGCGCACCGTGAGCTGGTCTCCCTGGTATTGACGGAGGGTTGGACGGAGAGGTGATTCGACCAGCTAGTGCACTAGCAGTTTGCTGTGAAGAAGGGCGCGCTTCGGCTCGATCTGCGCCTTCGGAAGCGAGGTGAGGGTCCTCCGAACGCCAAGATCGCCGCCCTGTTGGTCACCGGTATCACCGGCTCGCCGCGCCACTGTCGCCAATGCCGTCCTCATGCCGTCGCACTTTCCAGCTTCGCGATCCGGATCAAGTTGTAGGCCGTCCCAACGAGGTATGCCCACAGGCCCGTCCGCTCGATCCCTCGATACCGCGTCTTGCGGAGTCCCCGATCACTTTCATCCAACCGAGAGATCTCCTCGACCTTCTTGCGGCATCTCTGGCTCACCGCGTATCCGGCGTGTCGAGTCGTTCGACCGTCGATCGAAGAGCGGCGGCCGCTCGTGTTCTGTGCGACGTGCGGTGTCACCCCAGCACTCTGCAAGGTCCGGGTAAACGAGGCTGCGTCGTAGCCCTTGTCCGCGCCCAGCGTCTTCACCCGGATCCCGCGATCATGCGCTCGGCCCACCAGTCCCAGCGCCTCTTCCGCGCTCGGCCGTCCCCGTCGCCGCGGCGATCGAGATGTCCACGCACAGCCCGTTGCGGTTCTCCATCAGCACGTGGCCCGAAAAGCAGAGCTTTGCCTCCTTCCCAAGCCCCTTGCGCATCAGCCTCGCTTCGGGGTCGGTCGACGACTGATGCGTCTCGTTCAGAGCGCCGCTCGCCGTGAAAGTTCACCGTCGGGTTGCCGGGATCATCCGTCGGCGGCTTGTCACCGGGCTTCTCGTCCTTGGGCCGGAAGCTCTTGAGTGACGCCCACGCCTCGATCAGCGTCCCGTCAACGGTGAAGTGGTCGGCCGACATCAGCCGCCGCTCCCGGGCCTGCCTCACCACGCCGTCGAAGAACAGGCGAGCCACATCCGAGCGTAGTAGCCGCTCCTTGTTCTTCGCGAACGACGAGGCGTCGAAAGCGTCCTCTTCCATGCCCATGTCGAGGAAGAAGCGGAACAGCAGGTCGTACTGAAGACGCTCGCAGAGCTGTCGCTCGCTGCGCACGCTGTAGAGCGCGATCAGCAGGCAGGCCTTGAGCAGGGCTTCCGGCGGAATCGAAGGGCGACCACCGCCCGCATACATCTCGGCGAACACCGGGGACAGCCTGGCCAGCTCGGCATCCGCGATCTCCTTGATCCGCCGGATCGGATGATCCTTCGGGACCCGCCGGCCGGGCGTCATCAGGCTGAACATCGTCTCTTGCCGACTCACCTGACCCCTCATGCCCCACCACCTCCGTTGGTATCCGGTGTGATAGCAGGATCGAACTCGGCCGTCGAGTATATTCCGGACCCGGTGGGGTCTTTTTCAGCAAACTGCTGGGAGACCGGCGCCGGGACGTCGACCTCGACGACGCGCGGATGCGGCCGTTGCCGCGGCGGCCGCCGATGTTCGCGGGATTCGAGCCGAAGGCCTCCGGGAGGAACAGGTGCCGCCGCGCGAGCCGCCGAGCATGCGAGCGTAGCCGAAGGCAGTCGGGGAGCTCGATGCGGTCAGCGCACCTCGCCCCCTGCTGCGACCCGCGCAGAAACCGCCCGGCGCGAGCGGCTGACGCGACCCCTCAGCTTCGGCGTCGAGACAGATGCCGTCCGGGTACGTCGAGCTCGGCCCAGGTGCGCCGGTTCGAGGAAGCGCCGTCGTCGGCGATGTCGAACGCGGTCAGGCGCTTGCCGAAGCTCTCGGCGAGGATCAGGGTGCGGTAGCCGTCCGGCGTGATTGCAGGCCCGTTCGGAAGGCGAGATCGCTCGCCACCTCGCGGACGCTGCCGTCTGCCTCGACGAGGTGGAGATTCGTCTCGTCGTCGGTTGCGCGCCGCCGTGGAGGGTCGAAGCCGAAGTTGCCCACGTACGCGCGTCCCTTCGCGTCGACGACCATGTCGTTCAGATCGAAGGAGCGCCCGCTCGCCGACGTCCGCATGGACGCGGAGCTCCCCGGCGTCGAGCGGCAAGACCTTTCGGTCCTCCATCGATACGACGAGCATCCGGTCGTCGGGGCGAAAACCGATCCCCGACGGGCGCTTCTCCACAGCGCGCGACCTCCGCGCCGGAGAGGTCGGCCGACGACCTCGCACGCGACCACCGGAGAAGTAGGAGGCGCCCGCCGTGCCCAGCAGAGGGCCTTCCGGGAAAACGAGGCCGTCGAGAGCAGGACGCGCGAGGCTCGGTCTTCATACTCGGTCTCCTCCACGGGCCGATGCGCGCGGCGCCGTGTCGGGAAGGGCTGGCGCGCGGGCTCGCGAGCGCGTTCCGGAAGAATCGCGTGATGAGGGCCTGGAACACGCCGCCCAGCCCCGGGATCCGCGATTCGAACCGGCAGCGCCACACGACGCGCGTGCCCGCTCGTGCTGCTCGAAGCGGACCTCCCCGAGATGATCGCGCATCGGCAGACCGCCGCGGACGACCCGGTAGGTCATGCGGGAGGGCGGGTCGAGCAGAGGACCTCTTCCTCGACGCTGATGCCGAGGTTCGTGATCGCGCGGATGCAGCCGACGCCGTTGGAGGCGGGATCCCTTCGCGCGCGAGTCGCACGGTGCCCATGCCCGCTTAGCGCGTCCACGGTGGTCGGTGTAGAGGTCCCCAGACGCCTGCACCCCGGCCGGAACGACGCTTCGACTTCAACGTGCCTCAAAGCCGTCCTCGAACCGTCCTAGCGACGTAGTCACGAGCGAGCAATGCCCCTCCGGCGGTTGTCGTGCTCCCGGTCGAGCGAGGTATGGTCCCGGCATGCGCGCCAGAGAGCGCTTCTCGCTCGCGAGCCGGTGGCGCGACGTCCCCGGGCGGCGCGCGGCGGAAAGCGGCGGGATTCGACGCCTTCGCCTCGCCGGAGATCGCGAACGACCCGTTCGTCCCGCTCGCGTTCGCAGCCGTTGCGACCGAGCGAATCCAGCTCCGTTACCGCGATCGCCGTCGCGCTTCCTGCGGAGCCCCATGGTCGTCGCGAGACGTCGCCTGGGATCTCCAGGTGAACTCGAACGGCCGCTTCGTGCTGGGGCTCGGGACCCAGGCAGCAGGAGCCACAACGAGCGCCGCTTCAGCGTCCCCCTGGGTGCAGCCCGCCGCGCACGGCTCCGCTATGAGTTCGTCGAGTCGCCGCGCGCGATCTGGCGCTCCTGGGAGACGGGCGCACCGCTCGCCTACGAGGGCGAGCACTACCGCTTCACGCTGATGACGCCCGAGTTCTCGCCGCCGCGGTCGGGCTTCCGCCGGTACCGATCTCATCGCGGCGGTGCGACCGGCGATGCCCGCTGGCGGGACGGGTGTGCGACGGCGTGCGGCTGCACGGCTTCTGCACCCGCCGCTACCTCGAGGAGGTCGTGACCCCGAGCCTCGAGCGGGGCCTCCGCGAGCGAGGGAGAGCGCGAGAGTCGTTCGAGGTCTGCGGCGGCGGCTTCATCGCGACCGGCGAGGACGACGCTCAGGTCGCGAAGGCGGTCGAGCGGAATCCGCTACCGCCTCGGCTTCTACGGCTCGACCCGCACCTATCTCGCCCGTCTTCGCACTGCACGGCTGGGAAGATCTCGGGCGGAGCTCCACCGCCTCTCCCGCGAGGGACGCTGGGCGGAGATGGCCGCGCGCGTCCCCGACGACGTCGTGCGAGAGTTCGCCGGTGGTCGCGCGCTACGACCAGCTCGGCCGGGCCATCGCCGAGCGCTTCGGCGGGCTCTCGGACTCGATCGAGATGGGGTTCCCGCCGCGGACGCCGATCGGGGCGATCAGGAGGTTCTCGCCGATCTCCACCGCGTGCCGATTCGCTTCGCGGGCCGGCCTAGTGCGGTGCACTGACCAGCGAGGATCGTCCGGACGCGAGAGGGTGAGCTCGCGCGTAGCGGCAGACCGAGAATCGCTCGCACCACGCGGGTCGAGCCGCAGCGGGTCGCTCCGGCGGAACGAGCGGGGCGATGTCGTTCGGGCCGTCGGGGCAGAGGACGGAGGCGAGCGCGCAGAGCTGCCGGCGGCCGACGCCGACCTCGAACATGCCTCCGAAGTACGCGCATGAGCGATGGCGCGCCGTGATCGCAAGGGCGGCGATCGCTTCGAGGACGCCCCCATGCGCGCGGGCTTGACGTTCACCGCCGCGGGCGGCGGATCGATCGCGGCCAGAGCCTCCGCCGAGACGATCGGCGCGTCGAAGCTCAGCCGGTCGCGGAGCGCTGCGCAGCCGCCCGTCTGCGCGCGAGGGCGTCCTCCAGAAGGGCGCTCGGGAAGCGAGCGGCGAAGCGCGCATGATCGGCGGCGTCGCCCGCGCCCTTGAAGTCGAGCACGGCGACGCCCCCTCCGCGGCGATGCGATCGAGCTCCCCGTCGCTCCAGCGCGGGTCGACGTCGAGCTTGAACTCGGCGGTCGGAGATCGGCGGCGCTCCTCCCGCATGCGCGGAACCGGGAGGCTCCGCGCGTCGAACGAGACGCAGTAGCGCACCGGCGTCGGCGTCGCGCGCGCCAGCGTGGCCAGGTCGTGCGGTTCTGCGCGAGAGCGAGCTCGATGGCAGCCGCCTCCACCGCGGCGCGATCGTAGGGGTCTCCGAACGCTCGGACGAGCTCCGCCGAGCTCGCCCGGGGTCCGCTCACCTCGGAGCGGCACCGACGCGCAACGAGCCGCGAAGCGAGCGTGCGCGCCGCGCTGGTCCAGGCGACGTTCTCGCCGGCGCCGGCCGCGTCTCCACCGCCGAGCGATACGGTGGACGTCGGTCTCGCTCCGTCCGGATAGCCGGCCACGTTCACCGCTCCCCGGTCGACCCGCACCCGATCGACCCGGAGCGGTAGGGCATGGAGCTCGCGGAGGAGGTCGGCGATCCGAGACTCCGCGAGACCGGCGCGGACGACGAGTGGCTCAGCCTTCGCTCCGGTGGCTAGCCCGGATGATTCACGAATCATCCGGGCTGAGCGCGCGGCGAGCGCTGAGCTCAGTCGTCGCTCGCACAGCGGAACCCGGCGAAGATCTGACGGCGTTGCGGCAGGTCCCAGTTGCGGAAGGTGTTGCGGATGGCGACCGGACGCGTCGCCCAAGGCCGCCCGGAGCACGCGATGTCCGCGCCCGAAGTGCACCGCGGAGTACTCCGGATAGGGGAAGACCTGGAATCCCGGATAGGGCAGGAACTCGCTCGCCGTCCATTCCCGAGACGTCGCCGAGCATCTGCTGACATCCGAAGAAGCTCCGGCCTTCGGGGTACGCGCCGAGCTGCGAGGGTGCGAAGGTGCGCTGATCCAGATTCGCGCGCGAGAGTGGGCGGCTCGTCGCCCCACGGATAGGTCCGCGCGATGCCGTTCTCGAGATCGCACGCCGCCGCCTTCTCCCATTCCTCCTCGGTAGGCAGGCGCTTCCCCGCCCACCGCGCGTAGGCGTCCGCTTCCGAACCACGAGACGTGGATCACCGGGCGCAGCGGGTCGAGCGAGAGCGATGCGGCCGAATTGACGCTCCAGCCATGGACCGCGGGCGCTGCGAATCCACTGCGCGGGATGCTCGACGCGCGCCTCGCAGAGCCAGGACCAACCCTCGTCGCTCCAGAGCTCGCGCCGGCGGTAGCCGCCGTCGAGCACGAACTCCAGGAACTGTCCGTTGCTCACCGGGTACAGGTCGATGCGAAACCGCTCGAGCTCCGCGACGTGCTCGGGCCGCTCGTTGTCGTAGGCGATGGCGCGGTCGTCGGTGCCGATCGGGAACGAGCCCGCGGCGATGGTGACCATCGCGGGTGCAACCGAGCTCGCCGCGTGGTCGGGATCGCGCCGGAGGTGGGGCTCGTAGACCAGGCCGTCGAGGAGCTGGATCGCCTGGAGGACGGTCTCCTCGTGCTGCGCCTCGTGCTGCGCGAGCATCGACCAGGAGGTAGCCGTCGGCGAGCAGCGGCTCAGTGGCGTCGCCGGGCGTCGCCGCGATCGCTGCTCGAGTGCGGCGTCGCACCGCCGCCATGTAGTCCAGACAGCGCGCGCGCCGCATGAGCGGCAGAGCTCCGCGCGTCCGACGGGGATGGCCGATGGCGTCGTAGAGGTCGTCGCGCTCGGCGGGCACGCCGCCGCCGAGGCCGGGGATTCCGGGCAGCGCCCGGGTGACCCCTGCTCCTCGTAGTTCGCGATGTGCGCCAGATCCCACACGATCGGGCTCATGAGCGGGCTGTGCTGGGCGACGAGCTGCGCCTCGGTGAGCGGATAGATGAGATCGCGGGTGCGCGCCCGGGCCTCGTCCAGCAGGTTCAGAGCTTGACGTGCCGCATCGCTCTCGGAGCGCCGCAGTCGAAACAGGAGGAGGGCGAAGTGCCGTACCGGATCGACGAAGGACTTGCGGAGACTCGAAGCCGTGCGTTCCGAACCGTCGGGCGATGTCCTCGCGGTGGAACTTCCGGCTGATCTCGGTCTGGACCATCTCGCCGGCGGCGATGCGAAAGCGCTCTCCAGCGAGGCGAGCTCGATCACCGCTTCCCGACGGAAGCGGGCGAAGATAAGTCGATGCGCTCCTTTCGCGCGTTGTAGTACGCGACGTGCTCGATGTCGGAGAGGTCGAGCGACGTCCCTAGCTCGCGGTTCATCCGCGCGAAGAGATTCAAGGTGAAGGCGGCGGTCACTCCGGCGGCGTCATTGTAGGCGGCCTCGAGCGTCGCCGGATCCTTCACCAGGTCGATCCCGATCAAGAAATGGTCTCCGGACGAGAGCCCTGCGGCGGTGCGCTTCAAGAAGCCGTCGAGCTCCGGCTCGTCGAGATTTCCGATCGTGCTCCCGAGGAAGGCGAGGGTGAGCGGCGAATGCTCGCCGAGACGCGAGAGGGCTTGCTCGTAGGAAGCGGCGATGCCGTTCACCTCGAGGTCGGATAGTCGCCGCCGGAGCGCGTGGGCCGCGCCCTCGACGACCGAGGGCAAATATCGACGCCGACGTACGTGGCCGGGCGCCCGCCGCGGGTCCAGGCGTCGAGCAGGTGACGCGTCTTCGCCGCCGTGCCCGCGCCCAGCTCGACGAGCGATGCTCCGGACCGGCGAGCTCCCGGATGTCGCCCGGCGTGCTTCTGGAGGAGCTCCGCTTCGGATCGGGTGAGGTGGTACTCGGGCTGCTCGGTGATCGCGTCGAAGAGCCGCGAGCCGTGATCGTCGTACAGGAAGCGACAGCTCAGACGGCAGGGATGGAGGCTCAAGCCACGCGCCACCGAGTGAGCGAACGCTTCCCGGCCCTGCGCCGGATCCGCGAGGTGGAACGACGTCGCTGCGGGGGCAGCTATACGGATGCGAGGCCGCCGGCCGGGTGGCGGCCGAATTTGAGGTCGCGCGAGGCTCATTCCATCGATCTCCTGGGCAGGGGTGGAAGCGGAGGGCTCGGCTGCGAATTCCTCCACTCGGGCACAACCGCGCGACTCGCAAGAGCAGCGGTCGGATGGTGCGATGGAAACGCGGCCGGGGGAGCGGTCAGGGTTGCCGCCTCGCTCCGCCGATCCGAAAGTCGCTCGGCAGCAACCTGACCACTCCCCCGGGCCGCGTGCCGGTCTTGACGACGGCGGCGAGCGGTCCCTAAAGGAAGCCCCGGTGCTCGGGGCCGGATCCGCACGAATCGTCGCCGCGATCGCGTTCGTGCTGGTCGGATGTTCGGAGCAAACCATCCCGGTCCGGACGTTTCGCGGGAAGCGGCCGCCTGGCTCGACACAGCTCGACCATGGCGACAGCTACGCGCGCCGCCGCGCGGTCGCGGCGCTCTCGGGAGCCGGGCCGGAGGTCGTGCCCGCGCTTCGCGAAGCGCCTCGCCTCTCCCGAAGCGGCGGTGCGCGAACAGGCGGTCGTGGCGCTCGCGGCGATCGGCGATGCCGCGCGTCCGTCGCTCGCCGACGCGTTGAAGAGACCGGTCGCCGCTGGTGCGCAAGCACGCAGGCCAGGCGCTCCTCACCTTCGGTCCGGGCGCAGCCACCGACTTCACGGCGGCGCTCGCCGATCCCGACCACAACGTGCGGGAGGATGCGGTGGCGGCGCTCGTGGGCTTCGGGCCGCCGCCGTCCCGTTGCTCGAGCGGGCCTCCGAGGACACCGACGTGCGCGTTCGGCGCGATGCCGTCGCGGCTCTCGCTCGGATCCGGAGAGCCTGCGCGCGCGGCCTTGAGCGCCATCGCGGCGCGCCCGTCTCCCGATTCGATCGCGCACGCGGCGCAGCGAAGCGCTCCCCCAGGCGCCCGGGCCGCGCGCGCGCGGCAGGGCGGTGGAGCGGAAGGCAATGCCCGCGTTGATCTCGCGGAGCGGGCGGCGCGGCTCCCGCGCCGCGATCCACCACCACAACCACCGCTACCACGTGCTCGACGCTCCGGAGATCGCCGACGCCGAGTTCGACGTGCTCTACCGCAGCCTGGTGAGCCTCGAGGCCGAGCACCCGGAGCTCCGCACTCCGGATTCGCCGACGCACCGGGTGGGCGGTGCCGTCCAGGAGCGCTTCGGCAGGTGCAGCACCCGACTCCGATGCTGAGCCTCGCGAACGCATTTCGCGCCGAGGATCTCTTCGCGTGGCGGGATCGCAACGCGCGGCTGCTCCCGAGCGGGACCGAGGTCGCCTGGGTCGTCGAGCCCAAGATCGACGGATTGACGGTCGTCCTCCACTACGAGGAAGGCGACTTCGTCCTCGGCGCCACGCGAGGAGACGGCGTGACCGGGGAGGACGTGACCGCGAACCTCCGGACGGTGCGAACGCTGCCGCTCCGCATTCCGGTCGCTCCGGACGGGGGACGGCCGCCCGCGCGGCTCGTCGTCCGCGGCGAGGTCTACATCGCGAAGGCGGACTTCGCGCGCTTCAACGCCGAGCAGCAGGCGCGCGGCGAGCGGACGTGTGCGCGAACCCGCGAAACTCGGCGGCCGGCTCGCTCCGCCAGCTCGACGCGGCGACGACGGCGAAGCGGCCGTTGCGCCTGTGGGCGTACCAGGCGATCGTCGCCGAGGGGCTCGCCGTCTCCTCGCAGTGGGAGGTCCTGAGGCGAGCTCCGCCGCCTCGGATTCCCGGTCGCCCCCGACGTCCGCCGCTTCACCGACTTCGACGAGCTCGTAGCCTACTGCGAGGTCCGCGGCGGCGATCGGGAGGGCGCTGCCCTACGAGACCGACAGGCTCGTCATCAAGATCGACTCGCTCGAGACGCAGCGGCGGCTCGGTGCCGTCAGGAACGCGCCGCGGGCAGCGATCGCCTTCAAGTATCCGTCGTCCGAGGTGGTGACCGTCCTCCGGAACATCGGCGTCAACGTCGGTCGGACCGGGGTCATCATGCCGTTCGCCGAGCTCGAGCCGTGTTTCGTCGGCGGGGTGACCGTCTCCAACGCGACGCTCTAACGAGGATTACATCCGCGAGCGCGACATCCGCATCGGCGACGCGCGTGCTCGTCAAGCGCGCGGGCAGGGTCATCCCAGGTGGTGCGACCGGTCGTGGGCTCCGCACCGGTGAGGGAGCGACCCTTCGAGATGCCGCGCACCTGTCGGCCTGTGCGGAGCCGCTGGGTACGATCAAGGGGAAGCGGCGACCTACTGCGTGAACTCGGCTTGTCCCGAGCAGCTCGTCCGTTCCGTGGAGTACTTCGCTTCACGCGGCGCGATGGACATCGACGGTCTCGGCATCAAGCAAGCGAAGCTCTTCGTGCGCCTCGGCCTGGTCGGCGACGTCGCCGACCTCTACGCCCTCGGACGCGAGCAGCTCGCCGGCCTGGAGGATTCCAGTCGCGCCGCATCAGAACCTGCTCACGGCGATCGCCGCGACGCGAGAACGCCCGGTCGCCCGTCTGCTGACGGCGCTCGGTATCCGCGGCGTCGGTGCGGTCGTCGCCGAGGTCCTGATCGAACACTTCCATTCGATCGACGCTCTGGAGCGAGCTACTTCCGAAGAGCTGGAGGCGGTCGCCGGAGTCGGGCCGACCTGGCGCAGTCGGTGTGCAGCTGGTTCGCGATCCGGACGCAATCGGGCGGTGATCGAGAAGCTCCGGGCCGCGGGACTGCGGCTGGTCGAGCCCGAGCGCGAGCCGGGAGGAAGAGGAAGGGCCGCAACCGCTCGCAGGAGCGACCCTCGTCGTGACAGGGGACGCTTCCGACCTACAGCCGCGAGCAGGTGACCGCCCTCATCAAGCGGGCGGGAGGGAAGGTGACGAGCTCCGTCAGCGCGAAGACGAGCTACGTCGTCGCGGGCGAGTCGCCGGGAAGCAAGGCCGACAAGGCGGCGAAGCTCGGTATTCCGGTCATCGACGAGGCGGAGCTACTCCGCCTCGTGTCCCCGAAGCGATTGAGGGGTAGCGAGGGGGCGGTGCCCCCTCGCGCGGATGGCCGGCCCCGTCGGGCTTGGCCCGATGGGAGGAGGCGGGCCGTCAGGCCGCCTTCTGGATCTGCGATCTTGCGAGGGGAGGGTCGCGGCCGCCTTTCGGAACCGTGAGCGATCAAGACCCCGTTCCGGAGGGCCGCAGCGATCGCGTCGCGATCGACCTGCTCGAGGAGCTTGAAGGTGCGACGGTAGTCGCCGCGCGCGATCTCCGAGAGGACGCGGCGGTGGTCGGGGGTGGCTCCCGGCGCTGCGGCGCGCCGAGAGGGTCGAGGACGTTCCCGCTCGACGGTGACGTCGATGTCACCTTCGGCGACGGGGAGGTCCACCGTCAAGAGTAGGCACCTTCCTTCTCGACGACGTCGACGGCGGGGCTCAGGACGTAGCGCGGGGCCTCCGTCGCCGCCGCAGGAGCGGCGTCGGGATGCTGCTCTGTGCTCTGTGCGAGTGCGTTCATGTCTCGATCCTCCACGTTTCTCTTTCGAAGTCCGTCAGGAAGCCTGGATGGCGATGCGGCGAGGACGGTCGGCCTCGGGCGGGGCAGCTTGATCTCGAGGACGCCGTTCGTGTGCGCGCGCGTCGACTGCGGCGGAATCGACTCGGTACGGCAGGCGGAAGCTCGGACGAACTCACCGAAGCCGCGCTCCTGCCGGAACGACCGCGTGTCCTCGCTGCGCTCTGGAGTGACGCGCCTTCCGCTGCAGGGTGAGGACGTCGTTCTCGACCGAGATGTCGACATCGTTCGGCTCGAAGCCGGGAGCTCCGCCTCGACGACGACCTCGTCGCCGTTGGCCCAGACGTCCACTGGCGGCGTCCCCGGCGCGTAGGAATCGTTGGCGACTTGGAACCCAGCGGTCCATCTCGGCCTGCATTCGCTCGAGCTGGGACCACGGGTCTCCGCCCCAGCTCCGCTCGATTGCGTTCAGCCCTGCCATATTCGTAACCTCCTTGAGGGGATGAATTCCGATCCCTGAGGGATGAATTCCGATGAACTTCCTTGCAGCGATCTCTTCGCTTGCGACTCTCTTCAGATAAGCACGACTCGAGGAGTGTCAACCGCCGCGGCCTCGTCGCGGTTCGAAGCGACCGTTCCCTCGGATAGGAGAGGTGCATGAAATTCGGCATCTTCTACGAGCACCAGCTGCCGCGGCCCTGGAACGAGGGCGGCGAGCTCGCGCTGTTCCAGGAGGCGCTCGACCAGGTCGAGCTCGCCGACCGCCTCGGCCTCGACTACGCGTGGGAGGTCGAGCACCACTTCCTCGAGGAGTACTCGCACTCCTCCGCGCCCGAGGTCTTCCTCGGCGGCGTGCTCGCAGCGCACGCGGCAGATCCGGCTCGGGCACGGCATCGTGCTGCATGCCGCCGGGCTACAACCATCCCGCGCAGGGTGGCCGGCGCGCATCGCGACGCTCGACCTCGTCTCGAACGGGCGGGTGGAGTTCGGCACCGGCGAGTCGTCTTCGCGGCGCGGAGCTCGGGGGCTACGGCATCGACCCGAGCCGAGAAGCGGGAGATGTGGCTGCGAAGCGATCGAGCAGGTCGCGAACATGCTCGCGATGGATCCCTACCCGGGCTACGAGGGCAGAGTACTTCTCGATGCCCTGCCGCAACCTCGTGCCGAAGCCGGTGCAGAAGCCGCATCCGCCGATGTGGCTCGCCTGCTCGAACCGCGAGACGATCCAGATCGCCGCTCGGCTCGGCCTCGGCGCGCTTGACCTTCGCCTTCGTGGACCCCGCCGAGGCCCGCCACTGGGTCGACGACTACTACGAGACCTTCGAGCGCGAGTGCGTCCCCATCGGGCGCGCCGTCAACCCGAACGTCGCGATGGTCACCGGCTTCTCCTGCCACCGCGACGGCGAGGAGGCGCGCCGCCGCGGCCTCGACGGCTTTCGCTTCTTCGGCTTCGCGCTCGGCGCACTACTATCTTCGGCGAGCACAAGCCCGGGCAGGACGAACATCTGGAAAGCGTTCGAGAGCGTTCGGGACGCGATGCCCGACGAGCCGGGCGGGCGTGGCATCGGCACGCCCGACGAGCTGCGCGAGCACCTGGCGAGCTTCGAGGCGACCGGGGTCGATCAGGTGATCTTCATCCAGCAGGGCGGCCGCAACCGCCACGAGCACATCTGCGAGTCGCTCGAGCTCTTCGCGACCGAGGTGATGCCCGAGTTCAAGGAGCGCGCGGAGGCGCGGCTCCGCGCGCAGGCGGAGCGGCTCGCTCCCGCTATCGAACGCGGCGATGGCCCGGAAGCGTCCCCTCGCGCCCCTGATCCGACGCCGAGATCCCGACCTATCCGGCGTATGGCCGGAAGATCGAGGATCCCTCGCGCCCGCAGGGACCGACGCGGGTCTCTCCATCCCGAGAGGACCCCGCTCGGAGGTGACCTCGGCGCGAGCGATCGCCAGGGCTCGTGCACCCCGTGATTCCACCATCGCTCTCGACCGAACGGCTCGACCTCCGAGGGTGGCGGGAATCCCGATCGCGCGCCCTTTGCCGCGTTGAACGCGGACGCGGAGGTGATGCGCTACTTCCCGGCGGCGCTCTCGCGCACCGAGAGCGATGCGCTCTACGGAGAGGATCCGCCTCGGCTGGGGGCAGAACGGCTTCGACCTCTGGGCGGTCGAGCGCCGCGAGGACACAAGCTTCATCGGCTTCATCGGGCTCTCGGTGGCCCGCTTCGACGCTCACTTCACCCCGTGCGTCGAGATCGGATGGCGGCTGGCGCGCTCGGCGTGGGGATGCGGCTTTGCGACCGAGGGCGCAGGCGCGGCGCTGGCGTTCGGCTTCTCGCGGCTCGACCTCGGAGAGATCGTCGCGTTCACCGCCGCGACGAACCTCCGCTCGCGGCGCGTCACTGGAGCGGCTGGGCATGAGGCGCGATCCGCGCGACGACTCCGAGCACCCTCTCGTTCCGGAGGGACATCCGCTCCGCCCGCACGGTGCATCCACCGCCTCCGGCGACCGACTTGACGGCGCCGAGCGGCCGTCCCGGCGCGCACGCCCCGGCCCGAGTGCGCCGCTCGTCGGCGCAGGGCCCTCACCTCATGCCCGGCGTGCTCTCACTTCATGCCCGACGCGCGCGCGAGCGTTGGGTGCGCCACCGGCGCGTAGATCTCGTCCCGGGTCGTCGGCATGACCGCGGCCGTCGGATCCCGACGGAGCGCGAGCGTCTGGTGCAGGCCGATGGAGGCCTGCTCGAAGCCGACCGATGCCGACGTCAAATAAAGGAGCCAGGTCCGGTACTTCCTCTCGCCGACGAGGCCGATCGCCTTCTCCTCTGTGAGCGCGCAGACGCTCCGCCCAGTGGAAGCACGTCCGCATGTAGTGCGGGCGCAAGTTCTCCACGTCGAGGATCTCGAGGCTCTGCTGCTCCATCACCTCGTTGATGTGCGAGATGTTGTCGAGCTCGCCGTTCGGAAAGACGTTCTCGAGGAGGAAGTCGAATTGCGGCGTGCGGCGCCAATGCCGGTTCCGGGTGATGCCGTGGTTCAGAAGAGCCCGCCCGGCTTGAGCAGCGAGTAGATCTCCGAGAAGAACGCGGGATAGTTGTCGATGCCGACGTGCTCGATGATCCCGATCGCCGACAGCTTGTCGAAGGGTCCCTCGTTCGCGACGTCGCGGTAGTCGCGATGCTCGATCCGGCAGACGTCGGCGACGCCTTCGCGCGCCGCGCGCGCCTGCCGAAGCGGGCTTGCTCGTGGGAGAGGGTGACCGCGAGCACCTCGGCGCCGTAGTTCTGGGCGGCCCAGATCGCGAGGCTCCCCAGCCGCAGCCGACGTCGAGCAGCCGCTCGCCCGGCTTCAGGCGGAGCTTCCGACACACGAGGTCGAGCTTGTCGCGCTGGGCCGTCTCGAGGTCCCCGTCCGGAGTGCGGTAGTACGCGCAGGTGTAGAGCATCCGGGGATCGAGGAAGAGCTCGTAGAACTCGTTGGAGAGATCGTAGTGGTACTCGATGGCTTTCTTGTCGAGGAACGGCGGTCCATCTGCGATACCTCCGTTGTCAGCCCATGCCGAAGCGCACCCTCGAACACCAGGCGGCGCCGCGGGGTACGGCACCCGGCAAACCGTGCGAGCGGCGGCTCTCGAGGACGGCCGCGGCAAGTCGCTCGAAGGTCGTCTCAGCGACACCGGCTTCGCCGCTCCGAAGCGCGCCGCGAGTGCTCGTCGGTAGCGAGCCCGGAGCGCGTCGGCCCGCGGAGAGGATCGACGATCGCGGCGAGCCACGCCGCGCTCTCCACCGCGGGACCGATCCCTTCACCGCTCACCCGCGCGCGAGCCGGCGGCATCGCCGACGAGCGCGAACCCGTCCCCGAAGCCGATCGCGGCGGCGCGATGCGAAGGGCGTAGGCGTGGCCGCGAAGCGGCTCGAGCTCGAGCTCGCGAGGAAGCCGGCCGTCGGTGCAGAGCCGCTCGATCATCGCGTCGGCGCGGCGGTGGAGGTCGCGGCCGTCGCCGATGCAGCCGATGCCGACGTTCAGAAGTCACCCTTCGTGAAGTACCAGCCGTATCCGCGGAAGTCGGGCTCGGCGAACAGCTCCGGCTCGCCGTGCCGCGAGGTGAGCTCCGCAGCCGGTCGGCGCCGACCCGGGTCTCGCTCTCGCGCGTCACCACCACGTCTCGTCGTCGGAGATCTCGCCGAGCGATCGCGCGACCGGACAGTGATGGCCGCCCGCGCCGACCACGAGCGACGCCCGATGCGCGACTTCGCCCGCACGGACCACGACCGCCGTCGCGCGTCGCGCTCGACGCCGAGCACGCGCTCGCCCTCGCGCACCACGGCGCCTGCCTGTTCGGCGCGGCGGAGCAGGAATTCGTCGAACTCGCGGCGCACGATGCCGTAGCTCACGGTGTGGTCCCAGGAGGTCTCGAGAACCTCACCGTCGAGCTCCGAGGCTCGCCCGCCGGAAGGGCTGAATCGTCCGCGGGTATTCTCCAGGGTCGAGCTCGAGCGCGCCACACCGTGGGCGTCACCCACCCGGCGCATAGCTTCAGGCGTGGGAGCCGAGAGCTCCGTCGAGCACGCGAGCACCTTCGCGCCACCGCGGGCGAGCTGCCAGGCGGTCGTCGACCCGCCGGGGCCTCCCCGACGACGATCACGTCCCATGCCTCCGAGTCCGTCCGCGGGCTCGCCGCTGTCGTCACGCCTTCGATCTCCCCGCCCGCGACGCCCTCGTGTCGGAACGACGTCCACGATGGCCTTCGCGAGACGATTCCAACTTCTCAATTGATTTCCAATTCTCAATTCGCGCGTGAGCAGGGGCAAGCGGCCGCGCTCGACGGGTCGTCAGTTTTGCAGCCGGGCGACTTTCGGATCGGCGGAGCGAGAGCGCCAAATTAGCCCACGACCCCGGCGGAGCGACCGCCGCGTGCAGGTAGAGGCGACCTCGGGGGTCAGACGCTGTCGCAGATCCAGGAAAATCGCGAGCTTGTCGACCCAGCCGAGGCGGAGGTCCTCGAGCTGGTTCGCGACGCGCAGGGCGGCGAAGAGATCGCCGTCACAGTCGATCCGCTTCTGGACGAACGCCTCCGCCGCCATCACCTTTGTGTTCTCGCTCGAGAAGCAATCCCGAAAGGTCTCGCGATCGCGGATCGCGAGGACGAAGCTGCCGTCGGGTCTGGCCGATGTCGCCTTCGCTGCCGTCCACAAGCGGTAGCGGAGGCCGGGCTTCACCTTGCCGAAGATGCGCTCCAGCACGGAGCGCGCTGCGGCGCTGCTCTGCTCCGAGAGATCGGCTTCGCTGGCTTCGCTCATGCTCCACCCCGTAAGGCTTCGCTCATGCTCCACCCCGTAGGCTTCGCTCATGCACTCCACCCGTAAGGCTTCGTCTCATGCTCCACCCTGCGACCGCGACGTCGTCCGAGCCCCGATGATTCATGACTCATCCGGGATCGTTCGCGCTCGATCCACCTTAGCCCACATCTCCGGCTGCGTCATCCCCTCCTGCAAATTTGTCCGGTTGGGCGACCGGCGTGCACCCTGTGGAGCATGGCCGGCTCTGCTGGGTGTTCCTGCGCGCAGCGCCTGCGGCAGATCGTTGATGTCGACGGCGCGCCCCGCGCGCGAGAGGCCAGGAGACGACGATGCCCGAGTTCATCTTCACCACCCGCGACCTCCGGAAGAGCCTCCCCGGCGGTCGCACGGTGATCGAGGGAATCTCCCTCTCCTTCTACTACGGCGCCAAGATCGGCGTGCTCGGCCACAACGGCGCCGGCAAGAGCACGCTGCTCAGGATCATGGCGTGGCCTCGATACCGGACTTCGACGGCGAGAGCGAGGCTCTCGCAGGGATTCCGCGTCGGACTCCTCCCCAGGAGCCGTCCTCGATCCGGACAAGACCGTCCAGCGAGTCGTCGAGGAAGGCGTCGCAGAGACCAAGCGCGCTCCTCGACCGCTTCGAGCAGATCGCCATGAAGTTCGGCGAGGTGACCTCGGACGACGAGATGAACGCGCTCGCTCGAGGAGCAGGGCAAGCTCCAGGATCAGCATCGACGCCGCGAGCGCCTGGGAGCTCGATCGCACGGTCGAGATCGCGATGGACGCGCTCCGCTGTCCGCGCGGCGACGACCGACGCCGACACCTCTCGGGTGGCGAGCGCCGCCGCGTCGCGCTCTGCCGGCTGCTGCTCCAGGCGCCCGACCTCGCTGCTGCTCGACGAGCCGACCAACCATCTCGACGCCGAGTCGGTCGCCTGGCTCGAGCGTCACCTCGCCGACTATCACGGGCACGGTCGTCGCGGTGACCCACGACCGCTACTTCCTCGACAACGTCGCCGGCTGGATCCTCGAGCTCGACCGCGGGCGCGGCATTCCCTGGGAGGGCAACTACTCCTCGCTGGCTCGATCAGAAGCAGACAGCGCCTCGCGCTCGAGGAGAAGCAGGAGTCGGCGCGCCAGCGCACGCTCGCGCGCGAGCTCGAGTGGGTGCGCATGGCGCCGCGCGCGCGTCAGGCGAAGAGCAAGGCGCGCCTCGCCGCGTACGAGCAGCTGCTCGCCGAGGGCAGGCGAAGCGCGATCGAGACGGCCGAGATCCACGATCCCGCCTGGACCGCGGCTCGGCGACGTCGTCGATCGAGGCGCGACGGCCTCGCGAAGGGCTACGGCGACCGCCTGCTCGATCGACGACCTGTCGTTTCGACCTGCCGCCCGGCGGCATCGTCGGCGTGATCGGCCCGAACGGCGCCGGCAAGACGACGCTCTTCCGCATGCTCGTCGGCGCAGGAGACGCCGGACGCCGGCACGCTCCGCGTCGGCGAGACGGTCCAGCTCGCCTACGTCGACCAGAGCCGCGATGCGCTCGATCCGGACGAAGACCGTCTGGGAGGAGATCTCCGGCGGCCAGGAGACAGCTCCTGCTCGGGAAGCGCGAGGTGAACTCGCGCGCCTACGTCGCTCGGTTCAACTTCAACGGGCGCCGACCAGCAGAAGCGCGTCGGCGATCTCTCCGGCGGCGAGCGGAACCGCGTCCACCTCGCCAAGCTGCTGAAGAGCGGCGGCAACGTGCTGCTGCTCGACGAGCCGACCAACGACCTCGACGTCGACACGCTGCGCGCGCTCGAGGACGCGATCGTCGAGTTCGCCGGCTGCGTCGTCGTGATCAGCCACGATCGCTGGTTCCTCGACCGCATCGCGACGCACATCCTCGCCTTCGAGGGCGACAGCCACGTCGAGTGGTCTCCCCGGGAACTACCAGACTACGAGGCGGATCGAAAGCGGCGCCGGCGCGGCGCGGAGCAGCTGCACTCGGATCAAGTACGTGCCGCTGCGCCGCGCCTGACCGGCAAACGGGCGCGCTGCGCTTCCCGCGGCGAGCGCGGTCGGAGATCTCGCTCGCGCCGTGAACGGTCGGCAGATTACGTTGCGCCGGCGCGTGAAGCTGCTCGATTCTGTACGGAGTGGCCTCGCCCGAGATCGCCCCCGATCGCGCCCCGACCCGCGCCAGCAACCCATGGTGGATCCCGCCGTTCCTCGGTCGGATGCCCGAGCTGCGTCAGGAGCGTGACCCTGCTCGGCTTCGTCTCGCTCGCCCTCTCCTCCGAGAACTACGACTTCTCGCTCCTGACGGCGGCGTTGCCCTTACATCTCCTCGCAGCCTCGGCCTCGAAGAGGCGAGCCTCGGAGAGTTCACCGGTTGATCCGCTCTGGGGCGTTGCCGGCGTTCTTCGTCGTGCCGCTCGCCGATCGTCTGGGACGCCACAGTGGTGTTCCTCCTCGGGTCATCGGATTGAGGTCGGCACTTGCCTGACCGGCTTCCTCCGACGCCCGCTTAATTCGCGCTCATCCAGATCTCACGCGGACGTCGATGCTGACCGCTGCCACGCTCGCCTTCGTCATCGTCGTCGAGAGAGCTTCCGGCAGCGCACCGCGGCTGGGGCATCGGCATCCTCGGCGCGCTCGGCTCCCTGGCCACGGCATCTCGGCGATCCCTCTTCGCGGCGATCGAGGTCGTGCTGTCTACTGGCGCGCGCCCACCTGTTCGGGCTCGTGCCGGTCCTGTTCATCGGCCGCTTCCGCCGCGGCGTGCGCGGAGACCGAGCGTTTCCGCTCGCTCGACGTGAGCGCGGTCGCCCCGGGTGGTCTCGGTCCGCTGCGGGAGCTTCGCGAGCCGGTTCCTCGCGCGTGCAGCCGAGTCGCTCTTCTCGCGTTGCACGGCGCGGCGGCGCAGGGAGCGTACCAGTTCACGGCGCAGTTCCTGCTCGGTCCACCGTGCGTCAGGCAGCCCGGCAGTACTCTCTGCTCGTCCTCACCGCCGGGATCCTCGGCGTCTTCGGCAACATCATCGCGCGGCCGTCCCGGCGACCGCTTCGGCCGCCGGCTCGTCGGATGCGGGTTCCTGTCGGTCTTCCCCGTCCCGGCTTGGGCGTTCGTGATCGCTCCGGGTGCGTGGATCACGCTCGCGTGGGGCTGGCTCGTATTCTCGCTCACCGCGAGCACGCGTCATCTCATGCGGAGGTTCGCGACCGGCTCTTCCCCACCTCCTACCGGGGAACCGCGACCGTGTGGACCACGGCGATGGAGACGATCGGATCGGCGTCCGCGCTGTGCTGGTCAGCGCGACGATGCGGGCCAGCTTCGCGCTCGGCCCGACCCTCGGGCTCGTCAGCTTGCTCTCCTGATCGGCGCGGCGGTCATCCTCACCTTCCCGGAGACCGGCAGCCGCGAGCTCGAATCGATCAGCGAGTGACCTCCGGCGCGAGGCGCAGGGACCTCGCGCGATCGCGTTCAGTCGGTGTGGCGGATCAACGGTCCCGGGAGCTCGACCACTTCGTCGGCGCCCGTCGTGGTAGACGCGTAGCCCTTCTTCGACTTCTTGCTCTTGCCTTCTGCTCGGTCCCGACCGTCTGCGAGTGGGTCCGACGACCCGGCGCCGATCGAGCCCTCCGAGAACGATGCCTGCTCGCGCCGCGCTTCCGCGCTCCGATCTATCTTCGCCTGGAGGTCCTGTGCGGAAGTCCGCGAGCGGAAGCGCAGCGACGTCCGCTCGGACCTCGCTGATCGTGGTGCACGGGCGCTTGACGTCGGTCATCGAGAAGTACACGTCCACCTGCGCGTCGGCGGAAAGGACTTCCTACGTAGTCGACGGACACGCAACCACCGATCGCGACGGCAGAAAGCACGGCGATCCAGTGAAGCGTAGCGATACGCCAGCGTCGGACTCTCGATTCGAGCGGGACTTCTGCATGGCGCATCCCCGAGCGTCGAAGCGAGGCCCTTAGCCGAGAAGCGGGTGGCGGCGCAACAACGCGGCGCGCTTGCTCTGGCGGCTGGTCGGCGCAACAACGCGGCGCTTGCTCGGCGGCATGGCGGCGCAAGCAACGCGGCGCTTGCTCGGAAACGCGGCGCTTGCCCGGTCGCGGCCGTGGCCGCGCACAAATCGCTCGTGGATCAGCAGGCGCTGTCTGGCGATCGAGCTCCCGGACGCCCGGCCGTGGCGCTGCACGCCTGCTCGGCTCGCCCTGCAGGCGCGAGCAACCCGCCGTCGTCGTCTTTCCTCCGCCACTTTCGGCCGACTCCGCATTGCACAGTGAGCAACGCCGCGCAGTTGCGCGGCCACTACGACGAGATCCGAGGAGGGGCGCCGGATCCTGGCGACCGGTACCGGCGACGTCCGCTATGCGCGCGCGTTTGCCGAAGACGTTAGCATTATCCCCTTCCGGTCCTCGTCGACGACGACGGCGCCGCGCGGCGCGCGCGGCATCGGTGCGCACTTCCTCGTTCATCGGGATGTTCCCACCCTCGCACCGGACGGCGACGCGCGAGACCTGGAGCCGCGGCTTTCGCGTCCATCGGGCGGGGAAGCGAGTGACCCAGCTCGGCGCGACGTTCGTCATCGCGCGCCCGGTCCGGAAGCTCGCCCACGAGCACCCGCTGACGCCGACTCGACCGGACCACCGCCTCCCGGTCGCGGGAGGCCATGCGGCCGCCAGGCCGACCCGCGCATGGAGCGGGACATCGCTTCGGCACCGGATTACAGAGGATCTTGCCGTCTCGTCACCAGAGCGGCGCGATCCGGTCCTCCCGGTGCGCGTCACTCTCCAGGGATCCCGGGAACCGCCGGAGCTCGTTCCAGAGTTTGGCCCTCCTCCGGCACGACGGTCGCTTCCGGATCGCAGAGTGTCCGACGATCTCGGCTTCCGGTGAGCGGATACGATTCAGGCCGCCGGCCCCGAGGCGGCGGCTGGCTCGTCCGGATCGAGATCAGCCGCCCTCCGCGCGATCGCGACCGCCCTGGAGCGCTTGAGGGAGAGCGATTCCGCGCGCGGGCTCTACGATCGCGCGTGGCGCACGATCGAGTCCACCCGGGAATCGCCGACGCGATCCGAGAAGAACGGCTTCCTCGAGCTTCCCGGGATCGGCCCATCGCTCAGCCCGCGTCGTCGAGGAGATCCGCCAGCACCGGCACCGTAGTGGACCTCGAGCGGCTGCGGCGACGCTGCTGGCCGCCGGCGGTGATCGAGCTCTGCGCGCGCTCCCGCGTGGGCGCCGTGCGGGCTCGCAGTCTCCACGGAGTCGCTCGGCCCGCGGACGCTCGAGGAGATCGAGGAGCTCTTGCGAGGTCGGGGCGGCTGCGGAGCGTCCCCGGCTTCGGCGGGGCGTCAGCCGCGAGGCGCGCGTCCGCGAAGGCCATCCGCGCTCGCGACGAGCCGACCGGGCGTCGTCCTTCCCGGCACCGCCCGACAGGATCTCCGCTTCGCTCGCGGGCCATCTGCGCAGCTGCGCGCTGGCGGATCGCGGCGGTCGAGGTCTGCGGGCCGGTACGGCGCTGGATGGAGCAGGTCGCCGATCGAGTCGCGCTCGCGGTGTCGACGTCCGGGCGTCGCCTGGAGCGGTCGAGAGGATCGCCTCCTCGCTCGTACCCCCTCCGTCGAGCGGGTCCACCGGGCCGACGGCGATCGGATCGTCGCCGAGCTGTCGAGCGGGCTCCGCCGCGAGCGTCCACACGGCGCCGCGTGCGCGCTTCGGCCTGGCGATGATCGAGGCGACCGGCTCGGCTGCGCACGTCGCCGCCCTCAGGCGTCTCGCGTCGGCTCGAGCGCGATCGACTCCGCCGGCGCTCGACGGCATCGGACGAGGACGCGCCGTGTACCGCGCGCTCGGCCTTCCCTTCCTTCCGCCCGAGGTCCGCGACGGCACCGACGCAGATCGCTGCCGCAGAAGCGCTCGCCGGCGATCGCTTCGCCGACCTCGTCACCGCTCAGGATCGCCACCGGGCGCGGCAGCACGTGCGCCACACGACCGATCAGCGACGGGAAGCATACGATCGGAGGAGGGATGGCGCGCGCGGCCGAGTCGCGAGGCTCCGGGGTTCCTCACCGTCACCGATCACCCGCGAGCGCGAGCTACGCCATGCGGCTTGACGGTCGAGCGCCTCCCGCAGCAGTGGATGAGGATCGCAGTGATCGAGGAGCGTCTGCGCGCTCAGGATCCTCCAGGGGGTACGGAGTCCGACATCCCCGCCGACGGCCGGCTCGACTACCTGACCACGTCCCCGCGAAGCTCGATGTCGTCGCATCGCGAGCATCCACCACCGCCACCGTCTCGACGAGTGATCGCCAGCGACCTCGCCGCCTCGTCGCTGCGATGCGCCGTATCCGTACTTCAAGATCTGGGGCCGCGCGCTCGGGACGGCTGATCCTCCTTCGCGACCCGATCCCCGTGCCGCTCCTCGATCGAGTGTCCTCGACGCCATCGCGCCGCATCGCCCGCCGCGATCGAGATCAACGGCGATCCCCGCCGCCTTCGACCTCGACCCCGATCGCGTGCGTCGCGCGCGCGGCCTGCGGCATCCAGCTTCGTCCTTCCGACCGATGCGCACTCCACCCGCCAGCTCGATCTAGGCCCGGGAGAACGCCGCCGGCATCGCGCGCCGCGCTCGCGTCCGGAGAGGCGAGAGGTTCTGAGCCCGCCCTCCCGCCGGAGGAGTTCGCGCGCCGTGCGACTGGTGCGGACCGCGTCGAGCTCCGCGGGAAGGTGAGGGCGTTCCGCACCGCGGCGCCCTCGGCGCGTCGTTGTCGAAGCAGACGTAGACGTCGCGGCCGGCGGCGGCCCACCGGCGGGCGTCGCGCGCCCACCGCCGGAGATGTGGTCGCGAGTAGCTCGACGCATACTTCCGGGTGGCCAGGCAGCCGGACGACGAGGTCGGTCGTGACGGTGCGCCAGATCGGAAAGTCCGGGCGTCGCTCAGCAGACCGCCACCCGCGCGTCGGCGCAGACGCGCTCGACTTCGCCGGTGAACCAGGGAGCGATGGCGAGGCTCGAGGGCATGGTTGACGTCCCGCCAGACGCGGAGCGCGGCGAGGAAGCCGTCGCCGCGGAGGTCAGCCGACAGGTTGGACGGCAGCTGCCAGACGACCACGGCGAGCTTTTCACCGAGCCCGCGAGCGGAGTCGCGCAGCATGACGATCGAGCGCTCGACGTCGAGGAGGCGCTTCGTAGTGGGTCACGAAGCGATGGCCCTTCAGCGAGAAGCGGAAGCGTGGCGCGTTTGATCTCGCCACGATCGGTATGTCTCGGGCGCGATTCGTCTGTAGAACGATCCGTTGATCTCGAGAGATCCGAACGTCCCGGCGGCGTGCGCGAGCCAGCGCCGAGCGGGAATCCCCGAGAGATGCCCGCTCAGGTGGGGTAGCTCCGCAGCCGCCGGTCCCGACCCAGATGCGTGGTCCGGATCGCTGCATCGCCCATGACGATCGCATCGCGCCAGCGGATCCTCCGAATCCGGGCGATTGGCATCGGACCCTGCAATGCGCGATAGAGTGGGCGCCAATGCCAGTCCTCCGTCGCGAGAGGGGACGAGGACTCGATGGATCGTGATCGATTGCGGAAGCTCGACTTGACAGGCCGCGTCGCCATCGTGACGGGCGGGACCCGCGGCATCGGCCGTGCGATCGCCGAGGGCTACGTCGCGGCGGGCGCCGAGGTCGTGCGTCGCGAGCCGCGAAGGCCGGGGCGTGCGCGGAAGACGGAGAAGCACCTCATCGCCGCCCGGCGGTGAGGCGCTCGGCGTGCCGACGCACCTCGGCGAGCTCGCGCGCGCTGCGCCGCTCGTCGAGCGCACGATCGAGGCGCTGTCGGCCGGATCGACGTCGTCGTTAGCAACGCCGCCAACGCCCGCCCGCAGGCGCTCGGCCAGTTACGCCCGAGGCCTGGGAGAAGTCGCTTCGCCGTGAACCTGCGCGGGACCGGTCTTCCTGGTGCAGGAGGCGCTGCCGTACCCTCGAGAAGAGCCCGAGCCCGTCGGTCGTGAACGTGATCTCGGCGGCCGCGCTTCCTCTTCAGCGCCCGCGCAGTCGATGCACGGCGCGGGCAAGGCCGCCCTGCTGCACTTCCACGCGCTCGATGGCGGCGGAGTTCGCGCCGCGCGGGATCCGCGTGAACGCGCTCGCGCCCGGTACGGTCGACACCGACATGGTCCGCAACAACCGCCGAGATGCAGCAGCTCATGGCGGGCGCGTCGCTCATGAAGCGTGCGCGCCCGACCCGACGAGATGGTCGGCCCGGTCGCTCTTCCTCGCTTCCGACGCGGCGAGCTTCGTCACGCGGCTGGGTGCTCGATCGCCGACGGTGGGCATCGCACTCGCGCTGAGGACGGCGCGCCGGGATCGTCGTGTTCTCTGACTTCCGCGATCGTAGTCGCCGGATGCTGCGGCTCGCGCTGCGCGGAGACAGAACTCGAGAATCGACGCAAGCTCCTCGTTCCGCCTGCTCGTCTCGCTGCCCGTCGTCGCGACGCTCCACGCGATCTCGCTTCGCCCTCGACTGGATCCTCTTTCCCGGCCCGCCGGATGCGCGGTGCGGACGCCGGTCTTCATCGCTGGGCCACGCGCGCAGCGGCACGACGCTTCGTCCATCGGCTCATGGCGAAGGACGCCGAGCCGCTTCAGCGCGTTCATGTACTACGAGCTGTTACTTCCCATCGCTGCTCGAGAAGAAGCTGATCCGCTTCGTCGCCGACGTCGACCGCCGCGCTTCCTCGGCGGCGCGCATCGAGGAGCGCGTCGACGGCCTGGGAGGAGCGGACGTTACGGCGAAGACGCGCCGACATCCACGCGATGAGCCTGACTGACGCCGCGAGGAGGACGACTTCGTCCTCTACCTGCTCGTGCGCGTCAGGCTACTGGATCATGCCGAGCTGCCGTACATGGGCGAGCTCGACTTCTATCGCGTCGACCGAGCGGCCCCGAGCGACGCCGCCGGAAGCTCATGCGCTTCTACGAGGAGTGCGTGCGCCGCCAGCTCTACCTGAACGGCGCCGACGAAGATCCATCTCAGCAAGAACCCGACTCTTCGCGGGACGCGTCGAGAGCCTGATCGAGGCGTTCCCGGACGCGCGCATCGTCGTGCCGCTGCGCAATCCCGTACGAGACGATCCCGAGCCTCTTGAAGCTGATGAAGGTCGTCGTGGGGCTCATGCACTGGAGCCGAGCGCGCAGATGCAGCGCGTCGCTCGCGGATCCTCGCCGAGCAGTCCTACCACACCTACACGCTACCCGCTGGAGGTGCTCGCGCGTCACCCGGAGACGCGGCAGCGCGGTCGTCGACTACCGCGAGCTGGTCGCCGCAGCCGAAGCGGGTGATCGAGCGCGTCGTACGCAGGCATCTCGGCTTCCCGGTCACGCCCGCGAGCTCGCAGCGGATGCTCGGCGGCCGAGGAGCAGCGAACGGCGAAGCGGCACGAGACCGCCGCACGCCTACAGCCTCGAGGAGTTCGGGCTTGAGCGGCGGCGACGATCCGCGCCGAGCTCGCCGATCTCGTTCGAGCGCTACCGGCTGGGACGAGGTCGCCCCGCCGGCAGGCGGGGGCGAAGGGGGTGTGACGATGGCGGAGCCGTCCGGGCCGAGGCGACGCGACGCGGAGCGGCGCTCGAGCTCCGCGCCGCCTGGAAGCATCTGATCGCGCAGCTCGACGCGGCGCGCGAGGCGATCGACGACCCGACGCTGCACCCGCCGCCGGCCGAGCGATCGCAACCTGGCCGAGGGCTACCGCTACCTGCCTCGGCTACCTCTACGGCGCGATCGAGCGCGCGTCTCGACGATCCGCTGTTCCCGCACTTCCGCCGCGCGATCCAGCCGCTCGACAAGGCGACGATCGACAACGCCGACGCGGTCTATCTCTACGCGCCGATCGACGGCGATCAGAGCTACGCCGTCCGCGCGCGGCGCTGGCGATGCTCGCCACTGGCGCGGCGAGCCCGCGCTGGCGTCGGGTCCGCAAGGCGCCGCAGTACGTCATCTTCGAGACGCCGAGCGGTTACGTCGGACGACTCCGGAACATCGCCGAGCTCCGCCCCGGGATGCGCGCGAACGGCGGCGTCCTCGACTCATCCGAGATCGAGCGTCGACGCCGGACGGCACCTTCGAGGTCCTCGTCTGCGCCGCGCGCGGCCGGCGGGGCACCGCGGAAATTTCATCCCGACGAAGGCGTTCGGAAGGTGAAGCAGGCCGACGGCTCCAGCAGCGGGTCGAGTTCACCTCGCGCTGGGTCGTCCTGCGCGAGCTCTTTCACGACTGGGCAGCGAGGACCTCGCTCGACCTCGACGATCGTCCGCATCGGCTCGCGAGGGACACCACCGGAGCCGCTCGATCGCCCGCCGCGGCGGTCGCGCAGATGCGGCGCGTCGGCCAGATCGCTCAATCACCAGATGCGCTTCTGGAACGAGTTCTACGCGGTCGATCCTCGAGACCTGTCGACGACGTGAACGGCGACGGCAAGCGGTTCATGCCGCGGAACGACCTGAACGAGCCGAACGTCGGCATCGGGTTCGGCGGCGCAGGCGACGAACGCTCCATCGCCGGGGGTGTGTAGCGAGCTCGGCCCCGACGAGGCGCTGCTCATCGAGGTCGCGGTGCCGGTCGCAGCCGGCTTACATCAGGCTTTCACCTCGCGAACCTCGTGGCGAAGTCGCTCGACTTCGCGAACCACCAGAGCGAGCTTGAACGGCTTCCAGGTCGAGGCCGACCGCGACGGCGTCCGTCGCTACGTCGTCGCGCACCGCGACCCCGGCGTCCCCAACTGGGTCGACACGACCGGGCTCCCCGAAGGCTTCCTCTCGTTTCGCTGGTCGTACTCCGCGCTGCCGGACCGCCTGCCTACGACGAAGGTGACGGCTCCGGCTTCGCCGAGATCCGAAAGCACCTCCCGGAGGGCGTCCGCACCGTCACGGCCGAGGAGCGCCGCGAGCGGATCCGGATCCGCCAGTCCACGTGCACGCGGCGCTACCGTCAGTATGTCCCGGAACCTTCCGGTTCGGGACACTAGGTGGACTGTAACTTTGAGTCGCTGGTAACTGCAAAGCCATTCCGTGGATCGGCGATGCTCAACCTGCCGGAGGGGCGATAGGGTGCTCGTATGCAGGACCCGAGCTGCTGCGAGGCTGCCGCGCGCGAAGGACCGATGGACGCCGCCGCGCGACGAGGAGTGGCCGTGGTCCGGCGACCGGGCGCGCGAGCGGGTCTGCTGCAGGCGCACTTCGCGCGCTCGTTCAGCTGAGGCCTTCGGCGTACCACCGCACCGGTACTGCTCACGCGCCGGATCGAGCGGGCCACGGCCATGCTGCGCGACACGGACCTGCCCGTCACGGAGATCGCGCTCCGGACGGGCTGGAAGCACCGGCACCTTCGGCCGCACCTTCCGCGACGTCATCGGCGAGAGCCCGGGGACTTCCGGGCGCGCGCGAGCGTGGCCGCGCCATCGACCTCGACAGCGTCCCGGCCTGCTTCCTCCACGCCGCCCACCGGCCGGACTCCTCACGATCGCAGTTTCGGAGAAGCGACGGCGGAGCGCTGACCTGTTCCTGCCCCAGGCGCCGGTGCTCGACGAGGCCACCGCGCAGGCCGCGCGGGCGATGGTCGCGGGAAGGGCGCGATGCCGCCGCTCGTCCTCTCGAGGTCGACGACGTGCGCGCCGCCGCAGTCGGCGAAGGCGCGCGGCGTCGAGTTCTACCCAGGAGCCCGTCACCGCGCGGTTCGGGAGCGTGGACGCGGCTTCCGCGACCCTCCGGCAACGGCTAAGCTCGTCCAGGCGCGGCTTCGAGGCGCGCGCGGCGCGGGAAGCCCGGCGCCACGGTCACCCACCTCGATCGCGGCCTTCAGTCGCACCGGCGCGCTGGTGCGCCGCGGGCTGACAGCCGACGTGCCTGAAGCGAGCGGGAGTTGGTGCGCTGGGCGCGGAGAATCACGGTCCCCGCGAGAACTCGACCTCGGTCGCAGCGAGGACGCCGTCCGGGCCGGCGACGCCGTCCACGTCGACGAAGCGGTCGAGGGCGAGGTCGCTCGCATCGCCGCCCTGGAAGCGCGCGTGCCCGACGTGATCCGGACGCGCTGGGCGCCGTTCACGACGAACTCCGTCGCCGACGTGATCTGGGTCACGAAGCCCTCGACCCCGAGCCCGTCGCCCTCGTCGGCCATGAGGGTGGGATCGATGACCTCGACTCCGACCGCGACGAAGACTCCTCCGACCGGACGGTCCTCCGCCTCTCGATCTCGACGAAGAGTCCGTTCGCAAGCCCCGCTCGCGGGAGCGCTTTCGATGAGCGCGCCGGAGAAGTCGACGACGAGACCGCTCGATCCGGAACGCGAGGACTCTTCGGTGTCGAGATCCTCGATGAATCCCCGAGCTCGATGTCCGTTTCCCCGACCTTCCGCTCGACCCGGGTCGCGCGGATGCGCCGCCCGTGTGCGAGAAAGCCGTTCACCTCGACGACGTCGTCGGGCTCGAGCTCGGCGAGCGGCACCGGGTCGAAGACGGTCTGCGTGGTCGCTCAAGACCTGCTGGCCGAGGAGGAGGAGAGTGCCGGTGGATGCGTCGACGGCGTCGAGCGGGCCCTCGGCCAGATGATCGACGGACACGACGTCGGCGGTTCCGCGCTGGCTCCGCCGATCCACGACCCCGCGGACGGCCGCCACCATCCCGAGCTTCAGGTCCGACTCAGTGACCGGGTCTCCCTCGATCGTGATCATGGCGTTGCTCGTAATCGAACTCGATGCCGCCGACGATGATGCTGCCGAAGCCAGAGATGGCGCCGAGGACGGACGAGGTTCCGGCGATGCCGCCCCCATGCTGCTGCTGCCGCACGCGGCCGCGACCAGCGCGACGACGAACAGCCCTCCCGGACGCAAAATCGAAGACTTCACGATTTCTCTTCCTCTCTGGGCGCCGCGTCGTCCGTGAAGAAGTAGACCCCGGCCATGGCGCGTCTTCGTCCGGACCCTTCGACCCTCGGGTTGGAGTCCCGATCGCGTCGAGCGAAGAATCGGTCGAGGCGTTCGAGCATCGATTGACCCTCGCGCCGCACGCGCGCGTGGATCTCGTCCCACGGCGTCGTCGGGGAGGTTGTCGTGAGGAGACGCGGCGCTGGAACAGGCCCGCCTCGCGCGTGGACGACAGGTTGTGATCGATCGCAGAGATCAGGTCGGAGACGTCGCTCCCGAGGATCGCGAGGCTTTCCTCCGACGCCGCTGCCGGGGACGTAAGCGCGGGCGGTGAGCTTGATCCGACCGTCCTGCAGGCGGGTCACCGGCACCGACCCGGGTGAGCTCGTCGAGCACGGCCCGGCCGGGCACGTCTCCGCCACCGTGCCGCTTCACCAGGTCCACGAAGCGAAGGCGAGCCCTCGTCGAAGCGCGAGCGCGGCGGGCCCGCCGCGCGTGTCCCGGAACGTCTCGTCGCGGCGCCAGCCCGCGATGACGCGCGCGCGGCATACGCCACCCGGGCGGCGCCTCCGGCGTCGGACGGACGGTCGGCTGCGAGCATCCTCCCGACGTCCTTCCGATGGATCCCCGTCAGGAGGGCGATCCGGGAGGCCGACTGCTTCCGGCCCGCGATCACGAACTCGCGGCGGGCCACGTCCACGAAGGCTCGTTTCGCGATCTCGGCCGCGGCTTCGTAGGAGACCCCGTGGCGCAGGCAGAGCCGCGCCAGAGCCTGGAAGATCCGGTAGAGAGCGGCGCCGAGCGCCGCGGTCGCGCCCCCGTAGCCTGGCTCATGCGCTGCGGAGCCCGCCGGGTCGGATGCGCAAAGCGAGATCGCGGATTTTCCGGGGAGGCACGTCGATACCTCTAGCACGATCTGGCACTCCCCTCCCAGAAAGGTGATTTGGCAGATGAATGCCAAATAGTAGTCGAGACCGGGCGAGATTGGCGAAGCGTCCCTTGCACGCTCCTATGCGTCGCGCAGGGCGAGCGGGTTCATCCGGCCCGGCAGCAGCACCAGCTCGTCGAGCGCCCGCACCACCCGGTCGCGGTACCCGAACCAGTCGCGGAGCGCTGGATCGCCGGCGGCGCGTTCCTCGTGCAAGCGGCCGAGGTCGCGCCACTCGCGGAGCGCCCACAGAGTGAGCGCCTCCCGCGGCCGCCAGGCGACGCGGTAGGCACCGACGAGCTGCCACCCGAGGCGCGCCGCCGCAGGACGGCAGTCGTTCTCGAGGCGCTCGAGGTACTCCGCGGTCCCGCCGAGGGCAAGGCCCGCGATCTCGTGGACGAAGAGCCGCCCGCGGACCCCGTCGCGCGCGAGCGCGGCGCCGTCGCGGGTCGCCGCGGTCGGGAGGAGCACGCGGTCGTGACCACCGGCGCGGGAGGTCGGTGTTGGCGCTGCCACCAGTCCTCCATCTTGGAATCGCGCGCGCGTCCTGGAACTGGCGCTCGAGCGAGCCCGTCAAGCCACCCCAGCCGTGGTGCTCCCAGATGTTCACGACCTTGGGAAAGCGGCCGGCGTGCTCCGCGCTCCGGAAGAGGCCGAGCTGACCCGCGTGTCCGGCGGTGCCCTTGCGGCCCGGCAAGGACCCCAGCGAGAGACGCTCGCCATGTACTCCTCTTCGCGGCCGGGGGTCACGCGAATGATCTCGTGGAGGTAGATGCTCATATCGCCCCTCGAGTTCAGGTCCGCAGCACGCCGGCGGGTGGAGGCGCCAGGAGCCACGCTTCGGTGTCCTCGAGGAGCTCCTCGCAGCGCCGCGACCAGCGAACGAGCTCGGCATCCTCGCGTCGAGCGCCTCCATGCGCCTCGCGGACGTGGTCCCAGCTCCGGAACGACCACAGGCAGAGCGTCCGGTTCGGCCGGAGCACGTCGGCGAAGCAACCGAGGAGCGCAAGCCCGCGCGCGCAAGCGAGCGGCAGGTACTCGGTCTCGAGCGCCTTCAGATAGTCGTCGAGTCGGCCGGGGAGCGCGGTTGCGTTCTCGCGCAGCACCACCGGCCCCGCGAGACCCTCGGCGACGACGCGCGCCCGGTCGGGCGAGAATGCGGTCCCGACGAGCAGGCGAGCACGCGCCACCGGAGCGGAGCGAGGAGCGAGTGGCGCGTGAGCTCGCAGCCGTACGCGTCCTTGTCCTCGAGCGGGTAGCGCGCCTGCTGGGCGCGGGCGAAGTGATCCCAGTCGTCCATCTCCCAGAGGGCGTTCGCCTCCGGCCAGTTCGCCGTGCTCCCGGCCGTCGCCCAGACGCCGAAGAGACGCACTCCGAACGCTTCCTCGAGGTACGGTGCCCAGCGCGAGCGCAGCATCTCGATCCAGCTCGCCGCGGCCGGCGCGGATGACGTCGAAGGTCTCGAAGACGTAGACCGACATCGGCTAGAGCCGGGTAGAAGAGGCTGATCGTCTCGGCGACGCAGCCGGGCCGGTCCTTCCTCGATCTCGACCGTGACCCGGACCTTCGCCTGGACGGCGCCGCCCTTCGCGCTCTCCGCCTCGACGAGCTGACCGCTTCCGCGGATGCGCGAGCCGACCGGCACCGGCGCGGGAAAGCGGACCTTGTCCGCGCCGTAGTTGACGCCCATCGAGATCCCGCGGACCTCGAGGAGCTGCGGCAGGAAGAGGTTCACCAGCGAGAGCGTGAGATAGCCGTGCGCGATCGTCGTCCCGAACGGGCCGGCCTTGGCGCGCTCGGGATCGACGTGGATCCACTGGTGGTCGCCGGTCGCGTCGGCGAAGAGATCGATCCGCTCCTGGGTGATCTCGAGCCAGTCGGTCGTGCCGAGCGTCTGGCCGACGGCCGCGAGCAGCTCGCCGGGGCTTTGGAAGATCGTCGCCGTCGTCGCTCCGTGTCAGGCCTGGGTCGGCGGTTGCGCTGCCGCCGGAGGAACGCGGGGCGCTCGCCGCCGCCGTGCAGGAGGAGAGTCGCCCCGCTCACATAGCTCGCGAGCGGTGAAGCGAGGAAGAGACACGCGTCCCCGACGTCCTCGGGGAGACCGAGGCGCCCGAGCGGAACGGTCGCTCGACACGGGCGACGCCGGCCTCGTCGCCGTAATAGAGGTGCGACTGCTCGGTGCGGATCATGCCCGCCGCGACTGCGTTGACGCGCACCTTCGGCGCCCACTCGACGGCGAGCGTCTGCGTGAGGCTGATCAGGCCGGCCTTCGCGGCACCGTACGCGGCCGCCCCTGGGGAGGGACGCAGCCCGCTCACGCTCGTGATCTGGATGATCGAGCCGCCTTCCTCCTGAGCCTGCATCACCGCGTTCGCGCGCTGGGCGAAGTGGAGCGGAGCGGTCAGGTTGAGCGCGAGGATGCGCCCGAGAAGCGCGGTGAAGCCGTCGCCGCATCGGCCGGCGGCGCACCGCCCGCGTTGTTCACGAGGACGTCGAGGCGGCCGAAGCGCTCGAGCGCCGCGGTCACGACTCGGTCGATCGGCTCGAGCTCGCGCACGTCTGCCGCGACGAAGCAGGCCTGCGCGACCGCCGGCCGCGACCGGCGTCTCCGGCGGGTTCCGACCACAGACGACGACTTCGGCGCCTGCCTCGAGGAAGCGCGCGGTGATCCCGCGGCCGACGCCGCGGCCTCCGCCCGTCACGATGACGACCCGTCCGGTCATGTCGATGGTGACCGCCATCAATCGCCCCCAATAGAGCCCGATCCGCGACGCGACGCGCTCGCGGTGATACGCGGCGTCGCCGAGGAGGGTCTCGCTCGATTTCGCGCGCTTGAAGTAGAGGTGGCAGTCGAGCTCCCAGGTGAAGCCGACGCCGCCGTGGATCTGGATCGCGTCCGCGGCGCAGCGGAAGTACGCGTCCGAGCAGCACCGCCTTCGCGAGCGAAGCGAGGACCGGCGAGCTCGGGGTCGTCCGCGGCCGCCGCGGCTCCCGCGTAGTAGCTCGCCGACCGCGCGGACTCGACCAGCACGAGCATGTCGGCGCACTTATGCTTGATGGCCTGGAAGGACCCGATCGGGCGGCCGAACTGGACGCGCTGCTTCGCGTACTCGACGGCGAGGTCGAGGCAGCGCTGCGCGCCGCCGACCTGCTCCGCGGCGATCGCGACGAGCGCTCCGGTCGAGCGTCCGCGCGAGCAGCTCCCAGCCGCGGCCCGCCTCGCCGACGCAGCGCTTCGCGCGGCGCCGGCACGCGCCGGAGACGGATCTCGCCCTGGCGGCGCGTCTGGTCGATCGTCGGCAGCGCGCCGCCTCGTCACCCCGGCCGCATCCGCGGGGAGCGCGAAGAGGCTCACGCCGTCCTCGCCGGAGGAGCTCGGCCGGCGCGCCGCGACGACGAGGAGGTCTGCGCTCGCGCCGTCCGGGACGAACGTCTTCACGCCCTCGAGGACGAAGGCGTCGCCGTCCGCTCGGGCGGTCGCGGTGATCGCGTGGGCATCCCAGCGGCCGTTCTCCTCGGTGTAGGCGAGCGTCGCGATCGTCTCGCCGCGGGCGATCCCGGGGAGGTGCTTCGCTTCTGCTCCTCGCTGCCGCCGAGCTGGATCGCCATGCCGCCGAGGCAGACGCTCGCGAGGAAGGGCGAGCAGAAGAGCGCGCTTCCCATCTCCTCCATGAGCGCGACGAGCTCGACCGGACCGAGCTCGAGGCCACCGTACGCTTCCGGCACGAGCAGCGCGGGCCAGCCGAGGTCCGATCCGACGCGGCGCCACACCTCCGGATCCCAGCCGCGTTCGCTCGCCATGGCGCGCCGGACGGCCTCGGACGAGGAATGCGCGGCGAGAAAGCTCGCGCCGTCTCGCGGAGCGCTTCCTGGTCCGCGTCGAAGGCGAGGTTCACGCGCGCGCTCGAGGGCTACAGGCCACTAACCTCGGCTCAGATCCCGTAGACCTTCTGTGGGGGCACCGCGCGCGCAGGAGGTCGCGGACGGCATGGCCGACCTCGGCGGGATCCCAGCGCTCGCCGCGTGTCGACCTCGGGCCCGAGCCGCCATCCGTCGGCGATGCTGATCTTGCCGCCCGAGACCTCGAAGACGCTGTCCGGTGACGTCGCGCGACTTCGGCGCTCCCGAGCCACACCACGAGCGGGGACGACGTTCTCGGGCGCCATCGCGTCGAAGCCGCTCTCGGGTCGCGCCATCATGTCCGCGAACGCCTCCGCGGTCATCCGCGTCCGCGCCGAGGCGCGATCGCGTTCGCGGTGATCCCGTAGCGGGCGAGCTCCGCCGCCTGGACGAGCGTCAGCGCGGCGATGCCGGCCTTCGCGGCGGAGTACACGCGCCTGACCCACGCTGCCCCTGGAGGCCCGCGCCCGAGCTCGTGTTGATGATCCGGGCATCGACCTTGCTCGCCCGCCTTGGAGCGGTCGCGCCAGTAGACGCAAGCGTGCCGCGCAACCGCAGAAGTGGCCCTTCAGGTGCACGCGCACCACCGCATCCCACTCGTCCTCGGATGCGTTCACGAACATCCGGTCGCGCAGGAAACCGGCGTTGTTGACCAGCACGTCGAGCCGGCCGAAGGCGTCGACCGCCGCCTGCACGAGATGCGGCCGCGCCCTTCCAGTCGGCGACGTCGTCGCCGTTCACGACCGCCTCGCCGCCGAGCGCGCGGATCTCCGCCACCACCTCCGCCGGCGGGCCCGCTCGACCGACCGCTGCCGTCGAGCTCGGCGCCGAGGTCGTTCACGACGACCTGGCGCTCCTTGACGGGCGAACTCGATCGCGTGCGCGCGGCCGAGGCCGCGACCCGCGCCGGTGACGATGACGACGCGCCCGAACAGATTCCGCTCATCGCCGTCGGCCCGCATGATCCATGAATCATCGGGTCTAACCCAGCCTTTCGATGATGGTGACGTTCGCCTGGCCGCCGCCCTCGCACATCGTCTGGAGGCCGTAGCGGCCGCCGGTCCGCTCGAGCTCGTGGAGCAGGGTCGTCATGAGGCGCGCGCCGGTCGCGCCGAGCGGGTGGCCGAGGGCGATCGCGCCGCCGTTCACGTTCACGCTGTCGCAGGTCGGCGCCGGTCTCGCGCTGCCACGCGAGGACGACCGAGGCGAACGCCTCGTTGATCTCGATCAGGTCGATGTCGGAGAGCTCATCCCGGCCTTCTGGAGCGCGTAGGCGGTCGCGGGGATCGGCGCGGTCAGCATCCAGATCGGGTCCGCGCCCCGGACGCTCAGGTGGTGGATGCGAGCCCGCGGCTTGAACCCGTGCTCCTGCGACGCCTCGCTCGGACGCGATCAGAGCAGCCGCGGCGCCGTCGCAGATCTGGCTCGACACGGCCGCCGTCGAAGCGTCCCCCTCGGTCAAGGTCGGAAGCGTCGCCATCTTCGGCGAGGCTCGTCTCGCGCGGCGCTCTCGTCGACCGTCGAAGCCGTCGATCGGAGCGATCTCGCGCTCGAAGCGGCCGCTCGCGCGATCGCCTCCCAGGCGCGCTGGTTGCTCGCGAGCGCGAACTCCTCCATCTCCGCCGCGGGAGATCTCCCACTTCTCGGCGATCATCTCGGCGGCGCGGAACTGCGAGACCTCCTGCGTGCCGTAGCGCGCGACCCAGCCCACCGACGCCGAGAACGGGATCGGTGAAGCCGAGCGGCTCGCGCGCAGGTCATCGCCGAGGAGATCGGGACCTGGCTCATGTTCTGCACGCCGCCCGCGACGACCACGTCCGAGGTGCCGCTCATGACCGCCTGCGCGGCGAAGTGCACCGCCTGCTGCGACGAGCCGCACTGACGATCGACGGTCGTCCCCGGCACCTCGTCGGGCAGCCCCGCCGCGAGCCAGCAGGTGCGCGCGATGTCGCCCGCCTGCGGGCCGATCGTGTCGACGCAGCCGAAGACGACGTCCTCGACGATGAGCGGATCGATCCGGTTCCGCTCCACGATCCGCTTGAGGACGTGGCGCGCCGAGGTCGGCGGGATGGACGCCGGCGAGGCTCCCCTTCTTCCGCCCCAGGGGAGTGCGGACGGCGTCGACGATGTAGGCTTCTGGCATGGAACGGGTTCCCTCCGGGTACGCTTTTACTGCTTGACGACCACCGAGGAGCCGTGGCCGAAGAGGCCCTGGTTCGCGGTGACGCCCGGCGCGTGCGCCCTCGACCTGTCGGCCGCCGGCCTGGCCGCGGACCTGCCAGGTGAGCTCGCAGACCTGCGCGATCGCCTGGGCGGGGATCGCCTCTCCGAAGCTCGCGAGGCCGCCGCTCGGATTCACGGGAATGCGGCCGCCCAGGGTCGTCGCCCCGTCGTTCAGCAGCGCCTCGCGCCACCCGGGCTTGCAGAGGCCGATGTTCTCGTACCAGTCGAGCTCGAGCGCGGTCGAGAGGTCGTAGACCTCGGCGAGGTCCATGTCCTCGGGACCGAGCCCCGCCTCCTCGTAGGCGGCGCGCGCGATCGAATCCCTGAACGGCGTCTCGGGCACGCCCACCGCGCAGGCCGAGTCGGTCGCGAAGTTCGGGCATCTCGATGACGTCGTTCGGATAGCGCGGGGTGACGGTCGAGACCGCCGCGATCTTGACCGGGCTCGTCGTCCGCCGGCGAGCGTACGCGAGGCTCGTGAGCACGAGGGCGGCGCCGCCGTCGCTCGTCGCGCAGATGTCGAGGAGGTGGAGCGGATCGGAGACGATGGCGGACGAGAGGACCTCGTCCTCGGGCACCGCCTTGCGATAGCGGGCGTTCGGATTGTGGACGCCGTGCTGCGAGTTCTTCGCCTTCACCCGCGCGAAGTCGCGGGCGTGGCGCCGTGGACCTCCATCCGGCGGCGGGCGTAGAGGCCGAAGTAGATCGGGTTCGTCGCGCCGAGCAGGCGGAAGCGGAGCCAGTCGGGATCGCTGCTGGCGCTCGCCGCCGGCCGGCGCGAAGAAGCCCTTCGGTGCGGCATCCGCCCCCACCACGAGCGCGACGTCGCACGAGCCCGCGCGAGGATGCTGCGCGCGCGCCGTCGCGATCGCCTGGGTCCCGCTCGCGCAGGCGCCGTACGAGCTCGCGACCGGAACGCCGGTCCAGCCGAGGGCCTGCGCGAAGGACGCTCCCGACACGTAGCCGGGATAGCCATTCCGGATCGTCTCGCCTCCGGTGACGAGCTGGACGTCCTTCCACTCGAGGCCCGCGTCGTCGAGCGCGGCGTTGGCCGCGTGGCATGCCGTACTCGACGAAGTTCCGTCCCCACTTTCCCCACGGGTGCATCCCCACGCCGAGCACCGCGATTCTTCCTTCGGCCCCGACCCCATTGGCTCGAAGGGCGGGGATCGATCGACCCGGGTTCGCGGCTCATCCGTCGGCAGTGCTACGGAACCGCGCCGTCAGGCGCAACGGAGGAACGGAAGAGGGCCGGCCGCCGATGCTCCGGCGACCGGCCCCTCGACGATCAGGCCCGACCCCTCGCGTGGAGGGGTGCGTCACTTTCGCGCGCTGGTCGCGAACGAGGTAGCGAGCGGCGCCGTAGCGGACTCGAACGTTCGCTCCGCGAACTCAGGAGTGCCGCGCGGTGCGGCGGCGGAGTGCAGGACGTATTCCGGGTACGCCGGGATGCCGTGCTCGTGGAGATCGAGCCCCTGCAGCTCGCCTTCCGGCGACACGCGCAGGATGCCCATCGCATTGATGGCGTAGAACATCGCGAGCGACGACGCCGAACGTCGCGACGACGACCGATCGCGCTGCCGATCGCCTGCGCCATCAGCACGGTCGACTCCGCCGCCGTAGAAGAGCCCGGTGAGCGGCGCCGAGTTGTCCGGCGCCGAGCGGGCCGGTCGCGCCGAACTGCCCGCGAGGCGAACAGGCCGAGGAGAGCGTGCCCCAGATGCCGCAGATGCCGTGCACCGGGACCGCGCCGATCGGGTCGTCGATGCGCAGGTACTCGAGCAGGTCCGACGGCGACGCACGACGATGACGCCGCGCGATCGCGCCGAGCAGGATCGCGCCCGATCGGCGACACCCAGTAGCAGGGGCAGGTGATGGCGACGAGGCCGGCGAGGAAGCCGTTCACGGTGAAGCTGACGTCCCACGTCTTCGTCTTCGGGAAGGCGAAGAACATCGCCGCGAGGCCGGCGGCGCATGCGGCCAGCGTGGTGTTCGTCGCGACTCGACCGATGCCCTCGAAGTCCATCGCCGACAGCGTGCTGCCCGGGTTGAAGCCGTACCAGCCGAACCACGAGGATGATGCCGCCGACGGTCGGCGACGGTGAGGTCGTGCGGCAGCATGGGACCACCGCCCTCGCGACTTGAACTGCCGGCCGAGGCGCGGCCCGAGGGCGATCGCGCCGGCGAGGGCGACGAAGCCGCCGATGGTGTGGACGACGGTCGATCCGGCGAAGTCGTGGAAGCCCATGCCGAGGCCGGCGAGGAAGTTGCCCTCGCTGCCCATCAGTGGCGAGCCAGCCGTCCGGTCCCCAGGCCCAGTGGCCGATGATCGGGTAGATGAAGCCCGAGACGCCGACGCTGTAGACCAGGTCGCCGACGAAGCCGGTGCGGCCGATCATCGCGCCCGACGTGATCGTCGAGCAGGTGTCGGCGAAGGCGTACTGGAAGAGCCAGAAGGCGAGGAACGCCACGCCGCGTCGATCCCGTACGTCGCCGGCGCGCCCTGCAGGAAGAAGAACTCGGTGCCGAAGAACGGCGTGCCCGAGCCGAACATGAAGGCGAATCCCCAGGCGTAGAAGAGGAGACCGCACAGGCACGTGTCGACGACGCACTCCATCAGCACGTTCACCGTCTCGCGCGAGCGGCAGAAGCCCGCCTCGAGCATGGTGAAGCCGGCCTGCATGCCGAAGACGAGGAAGGCGGCGACGAGCGTCCATACCGTGTTGATCGGGTTGACGATGTCGTTGCCCTTGAGAACCGGAGCAGCGGCTTCCTCGGCGTAGCCGTTCGCCCGATGATGCTCGGAGACTTCGAAGATCGCGGTCAGCAAGAAGGCGACGCCGAGCGCCTTCCCGGCGAGGAGAAGGTAGCCGGTAGCGACGCCACTTCGGGATCGTGGAGCCGTGCGCGCAGGCGCGCGAGCTTGTGGCGAAGGCTCGGCGCTGCGACGGTGGTCGCGTCTCCGATCTTCCGTGGGCGGACTCTGGTGCTTGTGCATCGACGATTCCTCCGTGGGGGTTGATTGCACAGGTCGTCCAAGCAATGGTCGGCGCCACGACCTGCGCTGCCAGAATTGTCGGCTTGACCCGCGCTCGCGAAGGAGGCGCTGTGTCCAAATCCTGGGCACTGCCTCGGAGCCACTGCCCTCGGGGAGTCAGCTAATAAATTCGTTGCAGAGCGAACGTTGGAGAAACCTTCGGATCGAGGGTTGCAGCGGATGATCAAACGAAGGTTGTAGATGTAGGACTCGGCCGTTCGTTGGGCGATGCCCCGAAGAGCGGCCTACGTCGGGCGATTCGCGCGTGCGCGCGTAGAGCACGAGCTCGACGCGATCGCGGACCCCGAGCTTCCGGAAGATCCGGTTCAGGTGGGTCTTCACGGTGTCCTCGCTGATGGAGAGCTTCCTCCCCGACCTCGGCGTTGCGAAGCCCGAGCGCCACGTAGCGCACGACCTCCTCCTCCCGGGGCGAGAGGGCATTCGTCGCCGGGCTTCCTCATCTGGTCGGCCAGGTGGGTCTGCAGGGTCGCCGGCAGCCAGACGTTGTCGCTCGCGACCGTCCGGATCGCCTCCATGAGCGTCTCCACGGCGAAGCGCTTGAAGACGACGGCGCGCGCGCCCCTTGCGGATGGCGGTGACCGCGTCGGAGGGGACTTCGCTCGCGGTCAGCACGATGACCGGGACCCGCAGGACGAGCGCCTCGATGTCGGCGAGGGCATTGCGCTCCATCTCGCAGATCGAGCAGCAGCAGGTCGCACCTCGTCTCGTCGAGGAGCTCGGGCAGCCGCTCGGCGCGATCCGTCTCGCCGACGATCGTCACCTCGGGCTCTGATCACGAGCAGCGACTTGAGGCCCTGCCGGAAGAGCAGATGATCGTCGGCGATGATGATGCGGATGGGTCGTTGCATGCTCAGCCTCGAGAATGGTGATCAGGAGATGCGCTCCCGGGCGGTGCTCGGTCGCGACCTCGATCTGCCCTCCGACCTCCTTGACCCGTGACGCGATCTGCCCAGGGGTGGACCTGGCCGTCGAACCCGACCCCGTCGTCGTCGATCTGGATGCGCACGTGCGACGGCTCTGCCTCGATCTCGATGCGGGCGCTCTTCGCCTGCGCGTGGCGCCGCACGTTGCGGGCGCCCTCCCTCGCGATGTCGAGCACGTGCTCGACGAGCTCGATCGGGCACCGCGAGGTCGGTGAGGACCCGGAGCTGCGCTCGCGGCGCCCGCACCGTCGACGCGCGGGCTTGAACTCCACGCCGGCGAGCTCGCGCGCGTAGCGGCGGAGCTCGTCGTACTCGCGGTTCACGCTCTCCTGCAGATCGGTCAAGTCGCTCAGAGCTTCGGCGGCGGCGTTCTTCCCGAAGAGCCGTCGCGAGGCCTCGCAGCCGGAGGTTGATCCCGGCCAGCGCCTGAGCGTAGCCGGTCGTGGAGATCGCGAGCGATGCGGTGACGCTGCTGGGCGACCTCGAGCTGCCGCATCTTCTCCTGGAGCTCGAGGCGCTGCTGTCCGAGATAGCTTCACCAGATGTACCCGAGTATTGATCCCCCAGGTGCTACCGGGCGCATGATGAAGACGTCGAGCGCGCAGCCGCGCGCGCACCGGACACCAGGATCAGGGCGCATGTAGAGACCGAGGCTGTACCGCGGTTCACGAGCATCGCGAGGCGGTGGCCTCCGCAGCGGATCCCTGCAGCGCGGCGACGGCGAACGCGAGAGAACGGAGAGGCCGGCCCGGTCACGCCCTCGGTCGCGGTCGCGACCGCGACCCCAGGCGCAGGACGTCGACCCAGATGGTGAGGCGCCCTCGCGGCGCTCGCCGGGATCCAGCGGTCGACGCCGAAGTAGAGGACGAGGCTGTAGGTGAGGAAGAGCGCCATCGCGAAGAGGAGCCGCGGGTCCATCGTGAACGGGCCGTGCCGATGAAGGAGATCCAGCGGGCCAGGAGCGGCGCCTCGAAATCGATGTAGACCACGAGCATCGCCGCGGCCGCGGCGGAGCACGCGACACCGCGCGATCGCGGCAGTGCTCCAGCTGTAGTGCGTTCCGATTTCGGTCATGAATCCCTTCCCCCGGCAGTAGGGTCCCGGACTGAGGCCGCGGCTCGGCCGTGCCTCGAGGAAGAGTGCAGCCGCGCCGGCGGGCTGCCGTACGCTCCGGCGCGGTAGCCCGCGAGGCCGGCCGGGCCTCCTGATCGGCTCGGAAGGCGCGATCGTCCTCGGTTCAGGCGCAGCCGCAGCTCGCGCTGCGACGATGATCGTCAGGTGCACCACCTTGCCGTAGACGTCCGTGAGCGTCGAAAAAGTCGCGTCCCTGGAATCGGTACGTCAGCTTCTCGTGGTCGATCCCGGAGGAGATACAGGAGGTTCCGCGGTGAGGTCATGTGGTCGGAACCGGATCCTCCACCGCCCTGTAGCACGAATGTCGTCGGTCCGACTCCAGCTCAGCTAACCAGCCTTGACGCCGCCGCCGGCGAGCCGGATGGTGAAGGCGGAGAGATCGTGGTCGCGCCCAACCGCTCCCTTCAATCCGTTCTTACGCACCGTCCTCGATCTGAGCCATGGGCGCATCTTGGCCCGAAACTCGGCTCGCGAAGATCACCAGGGTCTCATCGAGGGAGGCCGCGCTCCTTCAGGTCGCGCGCGAGGGCGGCCGCGGGCCCGGCTCGACTTCCCGAGCAAAGCTTCTTCGGAAGCAGCATGTTGATAGATCCCCGCGTGGTGATCCCAGCCGTTGTCGAAGAGCTGGACGAAGCGGACGCCCGCGCGCTCGATCAGCCTGGCGAGCGAGCAGACAATTGTTCGCGAACGCCACCTTTCCCGGCATGGTCCCGTACGCCCGCGTGGACCTGCTCCGGCTCGTCACGAAGATCCATCACGGCCGGCGCCGAAGTTATCTGCATCCGGTGCGCCATCTCGTACTGAGCGATCCGGGCGTCTCGATCTCGGGATTCTGTGACCTCGGCATGGCGCAGCGCGGTTCATCCCTGGCTGGTACGCGCTCTCGACCAGGTCTCGCGTCTCCTGCCGAGACCGACCCAGCGGATCCGGTGAGGATAGAGCACCGCATCCCCTGCGGCTGCGGAACTCGACGGCTTGGTGCACGCTCGGCGGGAAGCCCGCGCCCCAGGCGGCAGCCCCTGCACGCGCTCGGGCCAGAGCGCCCGTGTTTCGCTGACGACCATAGAAGCAGGGCAGATCGTCGGTCTCACTTCCGAGGCTCGTAGGCGAGCCAGGCGCGCCGTAAGCTCGGACGACACGTAGCGAGTCGACCCCGGTGAGGGAGCAGGAGCTGCGCGCCTGAGCGTGGCTGGAAGTGCAGCCCGCCACTGCATCGACTGGACGATGCAGTGACGTCGTCGACGATCCCCTTGAACTCCGGGAGCAGCTCCGACACCCACCGACCCGGATTGGCCGCACTGCTCGAACTCCGTACGGAGTCTCGAGCAGGCCGGACGGTCCTTGATGAAGGCAGAGCTTGTCGCGTTTCGAGAGAACTCTGATCCGGGCAGAGCTGTCCGTGGCGCTTCCTGCAACACCTGGGCTTCGGATCGAACAGATCGACCTGCGAGGTGCCCCCGCCATGAACATGTAGATGACCCGCTTGGCGCGGGGTGCGATCGTCTTCCACGGAAGGGTTTCCCGGCGGACGCGGCGGCCGGGGCGCTTCGGCCGAGCAGGGAGCCGAGCGCGGCACGTCCGAGCCCGCCGGCGAGCGATTGCAACACCTCGCGCCGTGATCGTTTCACGCTCGGGTATTCAGCCACGCGAAACCACCTCGTCCAGGTTCAGGATCACCCGCGCGGTCTGCACCCACGCAGCGATTTCGGCAGGTGCGTGGCCGTCGGGCACGGCACCTCGGAGCGATGGAGCCGATCATCGCGCTCGCAGCGGAGGATCGCTCGCGCGAAGCGTTTGCTCTCTTCGTCGAAGGAAGCCCCGCGAGCGTCTGGAGCTCCGCCTGGGTAGACTCGCGCGCACCAGCACGAGACGGAAGGCATACTCAGGCGTCGACGCACGTCGTCGTCCGACCGCCCGGAGGACCCGGTTGGCGAGCCCGGAGCGCGGCCTCCACGTACCCATCGTCGTTCAGAAGCTAAGAGCGCCTGAAGGGCGTGGCGGTCCGGCTGCGGGAGACGTGCAGGTCAGCAGTCGATCCGGGTGCGTCGAAGATCGAGAGGGGAGGGTGGTAGGGAAGACACGCCTCCACGCGACGCGTAGTACACCGCGTCGGAAGCGATCCCTGTCCGTGGTCGGTCCAGTAGGGAGCTCGGTGACCCCACCCTCGTGGTTCCACAGGCCCTCCGGCTGGGGAGGATAGACCGGCGGGCCACCCAGCTCGTTGAACAGCAGCCCCGCGGCCGAGAGGGCTTGGTCGCGAATCGTCTCTGCGGACCAACGAAGGCGCGTGTTGCGCCAGAGCAGGGTGTTGAGAGGATCGATCTGTTCGGCGCCGCTTCCCACGGGATTCGACGATTGCCGGTAGGCCGCCGAAGTGACCATGGAGTCGAATCATATGCTTGCGAGACCAACCGTTCGCCACGTGCTCGGTCGCCAGCCAATCGAGCAGCTCCCGGATGAGTCGGAGGATCGGCTGACTCCAGCTAACCTCGAGGGCTAGACGATCCCTCGGCCGAAGAGCTCGGCCCACCAGCGATTCACCACCACCCGGGGGTGAGAGGGTTGTTCGGATCGACGATCCACCGGGCGAGCCCGAGGCGATTCCGCGGAAGGTTCTCGTCCATCGGAGGGAGCGCACCTGGAGTGCCGGCTGCACCTCCTGGCCGAGCGTGAGATGGTTTCCTCGTTTGAAGACGTGGGTCGAGCGCGGTGTCGCCATCTCGCTCTCATGACGAGATGCGGCCGGTGCGGATCTGGTCGACCTTCTGATGGGTACGCTGAGTCTCCTGGGCGCGGGCCGGGTCCTTGGTCAGGACGCGTGCGACGGTGGTGAGCCACCGCTCATCCTCGGGCTTCCGTTCGGCTTTCGAGAACAGTTCGATCGTGCTCGGATTCAACCCGGTCACACCGGGATCGTCTCCGGTCGCGCGAGACGCGGAGTCGGCCGATGGTGAGCGACCGCCCTGCGCTCTGCTGCAGGAGATCCGAAGGGGGATGTCGCCGCTCGCGGGATCCGCCTCGAGCGGAGTGGCGAGCTCGAGCACCATGCTGGCGGGCTCGGCCGACCGCGCACTCTCGGACGAACTCCCATCCCGTCGCGGGGTCGCCGTCGACGGCGAAACGGGGCCGAGAGTTGGCCTCCACGGCTGCGACCGGGTCGCGAAGCGGGATCTTCGCCCGCTGCTGGCTCCGGCGCGCAGCTCCACCTCGTTCTGACGAAGCCGCCGCTGCTCGCCCGCCCGGGACCACCCGCGGGAAGCGAGGGGTCGGGCAGGGCTTCGATCCGGATTGCGGTCATGCGTCCGAGACCCGTGGCACGCGGAGCGTGTACGTCGACTGAAGCGGCGTGGGGCCCGAGATCAGAGGGATCCGTCCGACGAGCTCTCGGGCGCCTCACCCCGGTCGCCGCGAACGAATCGAGCTCTACGGTTTGCCATTGGATCCCATGCTTGAGGGTTTCGGCGAGGCGACGCTTGCGTTCTTCGAGCTGGGCCGCGGTGGGCTCGTATTTGAGCGAGGCGTCGCTGGACGGCCATTGAGCTCCGCCAGTGTGGCGCCAGAGCCGGCGGCATACCGAGCTCCACCTTCGGCCCGCCGTAGCGATAGCGCGGAGGTCGGTAGGTGTTCTCTCACCCTCGATCGGGCGTGTTGTTGAAGAAGGCGAAGAATCGATAGTAATCCTCCTGGCTGAAGGGGTCGTACTTGTGGTTGTGGCACTGCGCGCATTCGAGCGTAGAGCCCAGCCACACCGTTGCCGTGGTGTTGGTTCGGTTGATGATCTGCTCGAGCCGCGCCTCTTCGAAGTTGACACCCGCCTCGGGGCTGATCATGGCTATGTTGCAGTTGAAGCCGGTCGCGATGAGCTGAGA
>ERZ1370068.9469-contig-8245_pt1 | contig 48414 bp, 57 predicted proteins | sample MGYA00561227_ERZ1370068 | MGnify/ENA primary metagenome ERZ1370068 (study PRJEB38410, sample SAMEA6850437) | metagenome | study: Metagenomic assessment of the ecological functions of the soil: analysis of the soil microbiota associated with the... | reverse complement strand
CAGTTACGTATTGCTGATGGTCGAGCAACAGTGGTACTGTGTCATCGACATTGATCAGGGCCTTGCCGCCGCCACTGGAAGAAGATGCGCCATTTGCTGATCCTTTCATCGAAGGTCCCCTCACGATTTATTATCGGTGTGCGCGCGGAGGTCATGCCATGCGATAAGCAGAAAGCCGCCGACCAGCCCGAGATGCTCAAAGAAAGCATTCGCGGCCATGAACCGCTCGTGGCCCGCGGGCAATTCCCAGAAGCGCAGCGCGATCAATGTTGCCATCAGCGTAAAGCCTCCGAGCGCAAGCGCCGCGAGCCACCGGTAGAAGCCTGTGAGGATCATGACCGAGGCGCCCAACTCCAGCGCGATCACGGCGATGGCGAGCGGAGCGGCCGGCGCAAGGCCGAAGTGATTCATCTCTGCGATTGCGCCGCTGAAATCGGTCGCCTTGACGATCCCGCCTTGCAGATAGGCCGCGCACAGGCCGAGCAGTGCGATCCAATGAACCAGCGGTGTAGCGAACCGCGCTGCGATGCTCTCGATCGGCGTTCATGTCACACCGCCCAGCAGGAGCAGCCAAGCGCGCCCCAGAAGGAGCGGTCGTCGGTCGGCACGTTCAATCCCCATGCATGCGCGTGTCCATGCACGCCGCAGGCGGTGCTGCATCCGCAGGCGGCCGCGAAGGCGTACTTGCGCTGCTGGTCGGCGCCTGCACGCTTCTGATAGCCGCCGAAAGTGCGTACCGGGGACCAGTCAGGCATCGCGGGCGGCAGTGGCGGCGCCAAGTCCTGAAGTCGGCGTCGCCGTAGACCGCCTTGCCGCCGACGAGCGTCAGCACCGATGTGATGTCCTGGATCGCCTCGCCGGGAACCGAGAAATAGTCGTCGGAGAGAACGGCGAGATCCGCGAGCTGTCCGGCTTTGATCTGACCCTTCTTGCCGACCTCGGTGGAAAACCAGGTGTTGGACTCGGTCCAGAGCCGCAGCGCGGTTTCGCGATCGAGCTGGTTGCTCGCCGGATAGAGCTGCAGTCCGCCAAGGGTGCGGCCGGTCACCAGCCACGGAGAGCGAGACCCAGGGATTGTAAGACGCGACGCGCGTTGCGTCGGTGCCAGCACCGACCGGCACTCCCATCTCCAGCATCCGCCGAATGGGTGGCGTGCGTTCAGCCTTCTGAGCACCGTAGCGCGCGACGAAGTACTCGCCCTGGTAGGCCATGCGGTGCTGAACCGCGATGCCGCCGCCAAGCTTGGCGATCCGCTCGATGTTGCGGTCATCGATGGTCTCGCAATGGTCGAACAGCCAATGCAGGCCGTTGAATGGAATGTCACGGTTGACCTTCTCGAACACGTCCAACGCGCGCGTGATGGTCTCGTTGTAGGTGGCATGCAGACGCCACGGCCAGCGATTCGTCGCCAGCAGTCGGATGACCGGTTCGAGGTCTGCCTCCATGTTTGGCGGCATGTCGGGACGTTCGACCTGGAAGTCCTCATAGTCCGCCGCGCTGTAGACCAGCATCTCGCCGGCGCCGTTGTTGCGATAAGTATCGTCGCCCTGGCCCGGCCGCACCTGCTTGGCCCAGGTCTCGAAGTCCTGCAGCTCCTGCTTCGGCTTCTGCGTGAACAGGTTGTAGGCGATGCGCACGGTGAGCTGGCCGTCGCGGTGCAGCTCCTCGATGATCTGATAGTCCTCGGGGTAGTTCTGGAAACCACCGCCGGCGTCGATCACGCCAGTCACGCCAAGACGGTTCACCTCGCGCATGAAGTGCCGCGTCGAGTTCTTCTGGTACTCGGGCGGCAATGTCGGCCCCTTGGCGAGCGTGGCGTAGAGGATGGTCGCGTTCGGCTTCGCGATCAGAAGTCCGGTCGGCTCGCCGTTCGGGCCGCGCACGATCTCTCCGCCCGGGAAGTCCGGCGTGTCCTTGGTGTAGCCGACGGCGCGAACGGCAGCGCGGTTCAGCAGCGCGCGGTCGTAAAGATGCAGCAGGAACACCGGCGTGTCTGGGGCGACCGCATTGATCTCGTCCAACGTCGGCAAGCCGCTTCTCGGCAAACTGATGTGCCGTGAAGCCGCCCACGACGCGGACCCATTGCGGAGCAGGCGTGCGTGCAACCTGCTCCTTGAGCATCCGCATCGCGTCGGCAAGCGATCGCACGCCATCCCAGCGCAGCTCCATGTTGTAGTTGAGCCCGCCACGGATGATGTGCATGTGGCTGTCGATCAGGCCTGGCACCGCGCGCCGTCCCTTAAGGTCAATTACCTTGCTCCCGCTGCCCGGCGAGGACCATAACGTCTCGCTCAAACCTACGGCCATGAAGCGCCCGTCTTTGATCGCAACAGCGTCTGCTTGGGATTGCTTCGGTCGAGTGTCGTAAATTGACCATTGCGGAGAATTAGATCGGGCTGCATGCCTTGGGCTCTCGCATCTCCCAACGTGCTCGTTCCCGCGACAAACCCTGTTGCCGCCAGGCCTTGCAGGAGCCGCCTCCTCGTCTTTTCCACGATTCTCTCCGTGCGTTAGTCGCCGTAAATCGCAACTCGCTTTTCATTAGCGCAGGGAAGCGGCATCGAGAGCCGCATTGCATTGCGAGGAAACCATATTCCTGGCCATTGTCAGGCATCCGACAATATTGCCGTCGAGAACCCGCGACGACGCCCTGGCAAAGACGCGCTGCATCGGCTATCACACATGCGCACAACATTGTATCGCCAATGCAGCGCATCTTGCGGAAAGTTTTTCTTGGCTCTTTTGGAAACACGCGAGAACGCTGCTTACGTGCACTGGATGCCCAACTGGCACGGCCACCGCGCCGCCGCTGCACTGCTTTTTAATTTCTTTGCCGCAAGCCACAGCCAGTTCTGTGTTGTTTCGGATTGTCTTGCGCTTGAGCAACATTGTAGTGGGCGCCAGAAATCAGGATGGCAACAGAGAGAAGCCACGCCTGAATGATCGAACGCGCGATTTTCTGCATCATGTTCTTCTCCAACACCGAGACAAAGTTGGACGATAAGCGTCGCTCCTTCGTGCGCGGGACGCACAAAGCCTACTTTGCGCTATATCCGCACGCGGAAAAATTGCCCGAAGGGTCCATACCCGTCCGCATAAATAGGGAAGCGAGGCTGTCTTAATGGGTCATAACAACATGTGCGCACTGCACCGATCCATGTCCGCTTTGGGTCAAAAGCGGACATATGCAGTGCAACAAGCCGATGTCCGCTTTACCCTCAATAGCGACCGCGAAAGCGGATCTCCGCAAAGGCGCATGTCCGCTTTACCCCCGAAAGCGGACATGTGCGGTGCACTAGCTCATGTCCGCTTTGTGCCAATAGCGGACATCAGAGAATAAACTTGTAAACTCGCTGTAGCGCGATACCAATCGCACATCTTGTGACCCCCGTCACAGTCGGAACGCGGGCGAAGTCCTAACTATCACCCAACCACGAACTCTCAGCATTGGAAGGACGACTATGAATAAGCACCTACCGTTCGTTTGGCGAGTGAACTATCTCCACGAAGCGCCCTCGCCGAAACAAGATCCACAAATCGCGCTGACCCTTGGCCTTCCAATGCTCCACCAGTTTGCGCCGGTCGAGCATTTGCATCTGCCCGATCATCTCGTCGAAGCGCCGGTAGCCGAGCGCGGCCATGATCTCGCGCACTTCCTCGGCGACGAAGAAGAAATAATTGATGACGTGCTCGGGCTGGCCTTTAAAGCGCTTGCGCAGCACCGGATCTTGCGTCGCGACGCCGACCGGACAGGTGTTGAGGTGGCACTTACGCATCATGATGCAGCCGGCGGCGATCAAAGGTGCGGTCGAGAAGCCGAATTCGTCGGCGCCGAGCAGGGCGCCCACCACCACGTCGCGGCCGGAGCGGATGCCGCCGTCGACCTGCACTGAGATGCGGCCGCGCAGCCGGTTGATCACCAGCGTTTGGTGGGTCTCGGCGAGACCGATCTCCCAGGGTGAACCGGCATGTTTGATCGAGGTCAGCGGGCTGGCGCCGGTACCGCCCTCAAATCCGGCGATAGTGACATGGTCGGCGCGCGCTTTCGACACGCCGGCTGCAACGGTGCCAACACCGACTTCGGAGACAAGCTTCACCGACACCAAGCCGTCCGGATTGACGTTCTTCAGGTCGAAGATCAGCTGCGCCAGATCTTCGATCGAATAGATATCATGGTGCGGCGCCGGGGAAATGAGGCCGACGCCGGGCATCGAGTAGCGCACCTTGGCGATGGTCTTATCCACCTTGTGCCCCGGCAACTGGCCGCCTTCGCCGGGCTTGGCGCCCTGCGCCATCTTGATCTGCATCATGTCGGAGTTGACGAGATACTCGGCGGTGACGCCGAAGCGTCCCGAGGCCACCTGCTTGATCGCCGAACGCATGCTGTCGCCGTTCGGCAGCGGCTTGAAGCGGTCGGGTTCCTCGCCGCCCTCGCCGGTGTTCGACTTGCCGCCGATGCGATTCATGGCGATGGCGAGCGTGGTGTGCGCCTCGCGCGAGATCGAGCCGAACGACATCGCGCCGGTGGAGAAACGCCGCACGATGGCCTTGGCGGGCTCCACGTCCTCGATCGGCACCGGCGCGCGGCCGTCTTCCTTCGCGTCCTTGATGCGGAACAGCCCGCGAATGGTCAGCAGATGCTCGGACTGCTCGTTCACGATCTTGGCGAAGGCGTTGTAGTGCTCCTGCGAATTGCCGCGCACCGCGTGTTGCAGCCCGGCGACGGTCTCCGCGGTCCAGACATGGTCCTCGCCGCGCACGCGCACCGCGTAATCGCCGCCGACGTCGAGCATTGTGCGGTAGATCGGCGGATCGCTGAACGCGGCGCGGTGCCGCCGCACCGTCTCTTCCGCGATCTCGGCCAACCCCACGCCCTCGATGCGCGTGTGCGTGCCAGTGAAATATTTGTCGACGAAATGCTGGCGCAGGCCGACCGCGTCGAAGATCTGCGCGCCACAATAGGACTGGTAGGTGGAAATGCCCATCTTTGACATCACCTTGAGTAGCCCTTTGTCGATCGACTTGATGTAGCGCTTGATGATCTCCTTTTCGTCGAGCTTCTGCGGCAGATCGTCCTTCATGGCGATCAACGTCTCGAAGGCGAGATAGGGATTGATCGCTTCGGCGCCGTAGCCGGCCAGACACGCGAAGTGATGCACCTCGCGCGGCTCGCCGGTCTCCACACACCATGCCGACCGAGGTGCGCAACCCGTTGCGGATGAGATGATGATGCACCGCCGCGCAGGCGAGCAGCGACGGGATCGGGATGCGGTCGGCGCCGGCCTTGCGGTCGGACAGGATGATGATGTTGCAGCCGTTGCGCACTTCTTCCTCGGCGCGCTCGCACAGTTCGTCGATCGCCCAGTCCATCCCGTCGGCGCCATGCTCGGCCGGGAAGGTGATGTCGAAGGTCAGCGACTTGAAATGGTCGCCGCTCATTTCCGAGATCGAGCGGATCTTCTCGAGGTCGGCATTGGTCAAGATCGGCTGGCGCACCTCCAGCCGCTTGGTCTTCGACAGCGCCTTCGAGGTCGAACAAGTTCGGCCGCGGTCCGATGATCGAGACCAGGCTCATCACCAGCTCCTCGCGGATCGGATCGATCGGCGGGTTGGTGACCTGCGCGAAGTTCTGCTTGAAATAGGTGAATAGCGGTTTCGGCTTGTCCGACAGCGCCGAAATCGGCGTGTCGTTGCCCATGGCGCCGACCGCTTCCTCGCCGGTGGTGGCCATCGGGGACATCAGCAGCTTGAGGTCTTCCTGGGTGTAGCCGAAGGCCTGCTGGCGATCGAGCAGCGAAAGGTTCGAGATCGGCGCTTCATTGGCGGTGCCGGGCAGTTCCTCGAGCACAATCTGCGTCCGCTCGAGCCACTCCTTGTAAGGGTGGCTCTTCGCCAGCGTCGCCTTCAATTCCTCGTCGGGAATGAGCCGGCCCTCGTCGAGATCGACGAGCAGCATCTTGCCCGGCTGCAGCCGCCACTTCTTAATGATGTCCTTTTCCGGGATCGGCAGCACGCCCATCTCGGAGGCCATGACGATGCGATCGTCACTGGTGAGCGAGATAGCGCGCCGGGCGCAGGCCGTTGCGGTCGAGCGTGGCGCCGATCTGCCGGCCGTTGGTGAAGGCAATCGCCGCCGGGCCGTCCCACGGCTCCATCAGCGCGGCGTTGTATTCGTAGAAGGCGCGCCGCTCCTCGTCCATGAGCGGGTTGCCCGCCCAGGCTTCGGGAATCATCATCATCATGGCGTGAGCGAGCGAGTAGCCGCCCTGCATCAGGAATTCGAGCGCGTTGTCGAAGCAGGCGGTGTCGGACTGGCCTTCGTAGGAGATCGGCCAAAGCTTGTTGATGTCCTTGCCGAACAGCGGCGAGGAAACCGATGCCTGCCGCGCCGCCATCCAGTTGACGTTGCCGCGCAGCGTGTTGATCTCGCCGTTGTGCGCGATGTAGCGGTACGGATGCGCCAGCGACCAGGTCGGGAAGGTGTTGGTCGAGAAGCGCTGGTGCACCAGCGCGAGCGCGCTCTCGAAATCCGGATCGTGCAGATCGGGATAGTAGGTGCCGAGCTGATCGGCCAGGAACATGCCCTTGTAGATCACCGTGCGGCAGGAGATCGACACCGGGTAATAGCCCGACGTGCGGCGTTCGCGGCGGCGGTAGATCGCGTTGGAAATCGACTTGCGCAGGATGTACAGCCGGCGCTCGAACTCGTCCTCGGAGAACTTCTTCTTGCCGCGGCCGATGAACACCTGCATGTGCTTCGGCTCGGTTGGCTTGACCGATTCACCGAGCGTCGAATTGTCGGTCGGCACATCGCGCCAGCCGAGCATCGAAAGCCCCTCGCGCGCGACCACCTCGGCATAGACGTCGCGAATGATCTGCCGCCAGTTCGGATCTTGCGGCATGAACAGATAGCCGACTGCGTATTCGCCCGGCTTTGGCAACTTGAAGCCGATCCTGGCCGCTTCCTTGACAAAAAACTTGTGCGGGATCTGCACCAGGATGCCGGCGCCGTCGCCCATGCGCGGATCGGCGCCGACCGCGCCGCGATGCTCGAGGTTGAGCAGAATGGTGAGGCCGTCGTCGATGATCTTGTGCGACTTGCGTCCCTTAAGATCGGCGATGAAGCCGACGCCGCAGGAATCCTTGTCGAGCGCGGGATCGTAAAGGCCGCTGCGCGGGACGGTGTGCCGGGATCGGCAGTGTCGCGGAAGGACAAATGCTCATCGGCGCGGGACTGCTTCGCAGACCCGATATTTTTCTGCCCGTCCGTCTCGCCTGCATTCCTATCCTGTCTCGCCGGCGCAACCTGCCGCCAGCGTACCCGGCTCGCTCGCAGCGTCGTAAAGCCGCCGCGGCCGAAGCGAAGCAATTTTTAGTTTCTCCACCTCTCAAGTTTCGTCTTGATCGTGTTCCAATTGACGTTTTCAAAACTAACTGTTCTGAAAATGATGCTGTCCGATACTTCGAGAGACACCTGCAGCGCCCTGACGCAAGCGGCCGTCGCAGCAAAGTCTCTTACGTCCCTTCTGAGTCCGAGCGCATCGATCTGAAATAATGTTCGGCGTACTGGTAGTAGTTCTCTGCCCCGACCGTGTTGCCGATTTGGGCTTCATCACGAGCGAGCGCCAGATACCGCTCATAGTTTCTTTGCGCGTTTTGAGAGCTCTTCGGTTCGGGGCGGGCGGCACTCGATGCCCACCGCTTCGAGCGTGTGGCAAATGACGCTGCCGGTCTGGGTTGGCGCGCACTCATGATTGTCTTTGGGCCATTTTGCATGGCTCAATCCTTGGTAGTTGCGGGTAAAATGCTCCGTGCGAAATGATCAAAATTTCTGGAGCTGATTGGTTCAGTCGTCGTGGCAGTACCTGCCGACTACACGCGACAAAGATGAATTAAGCGTGTCTTGTAACACAAAAGCGGGTGACTCCTATTGTTCTTTATCTCCGGCACGCCCATTTATAGAGGCAAGCACTGACTTGTCCGAAGAGCTGCCCAAAAACGGCGACGTACCGAAGTCTCCGTTTCTTCAATTGGCAGCCATGGTGCCCATCGGCAGGCACAATTTCAAATGTCGACGTTGGTTCGTACCGCGGGTGCCATCGGCACCCGGATTGTGCATATCCGTGCGCCAGTGGCCCGGGCGCCTTGGCCATCGGGCCCATCAACCGCTCGATCGAAGAGGAACGCCGCGTGCAGGTTCTCGTCCGTGACAACAATGTCGACCAAGCCCTCAGGGTGCTGAAGAAGAAGATGCAGCGCGAGGGCGTCTTCCGCGAGATGAAGCTCCGCGGCCGTTACGAGAAACCCTCCGAGAAGAGAGTCCGGGAGAAGGCGGAAGCCATCCGCCGCGCCCGCAAGCTCGCCCGCAAGAAGATGCAGCGCGAGGGTCTGCTGCCGATGAAGCCTCGGGTGATCCCAGGGGCCCCGGAAGAGGCGGCCCCGCGCGCGCCCCCGCTTCTGATCTCGGAACAACCGTAGCCGACACCCTCGATAAAAATGTCCGCGCCATGTCCGCTTTACCCCCAAAAGTGGACATTCACGTTCAGCCTCCGACTTATGAGGAACCCTGATTTCATCGAAAGGTTGGGCGCTCAATCGGCAAAGGGTTCGCCATTTCTTTCATCGGAGCTACAACACTGCCGTCGGCCAGTTGGCCTCTCACGATAGGAGACTTGCGATGCCGCTGCAGCGAGGTGAGGTGCAGGGCTACAATTTCAATCGGATGGCCGTTGAGTTCACGATGGTCAATCAGGGCAAGGTAGTTCCGTGCTCGATCAGTACAGCGGCGATGGACGATCTCGAAGGTAGGCGTGACGTGAAGTCAGATCAGCGCATAGATCAGTTTATGCGGTTGCGCGAAATAATTGAGGAGCGAGCATCGCGTAAGTTCTTCGAAGAGCAGGCTCAAGCCGACCGGCCCGTAGTATTGCGATCCAACGATTTCTCATCATGATGGTTTCATAGTCTTCGCTGCCCGTTGAACGGACGCCGATGTCCGCTTTGGGTCAAAAGCGGACATTTGCGATGCAAAAGCGCATGTCCGCTTTACCCCGAAAGCGGACATGTGCGGTGCACTAGGTCATGTCCGCTTTGTGCCAATAGCGGACATTCGTCGCTTAGTGGTCTTAGCCCGTTACTCCCGCGCACACGGTCTGTCGAGCGACCTCAACATCGCCTCGATCTCGACGCCGTCGTCGGATTCCGGATCAATCTCCTGAAGTCCGTACATCAATGACAGATATTCGGGACCGAGTTGCTTTTCCAACCCTCTCATTTTTTCCGTCAGCACATCAGCAGTTTTCTTGTCTTTTGCCTCATTGGCATCCTCGATCTGCACACCGAGTTTTCCGATAGCGCAATAGGTCTCGACCTTGGCAGGGTCACTGCTGATAATTTCGACTACCCTTTGTGCGGCTGTCACCACTGGGTTTCGGTCTTGGGCCTGCGCATGCGCCGGCATGGCGGTAGTCACTAAGATCGCAACAATCAACTTCATGTTCATGAAGCGCCTCCTGCCATGTGCGATCATGCCTTTACGGAGACGGGTGGGATGTTGCCGGAATTTTTCTTTCAGCCTCCACTCCCTCACACCCAAAAATACAAACTTAAAAAATCTCGCCTTCGCGTTCTTCTATTGTTGCCTAGCTAGTCGGGGTCTTGAACTTTTCCTAGAGGCTCCAGAGGCTCGCCAGCGGATATTTTATTAGCAGTAGCGTCAAAAACGGGAGAGCGACGATAAGACTGGAAAGAATGAACGAAAGCACCCTGTCGGTAACGAGGTTTCCACGCATTTGGTCCGCCTGATTTATCATCGACGACCCACTATTGGGATGAGCCGGGGCCCAGCGCATCGAGCGCTCTTCGTTTTCTAACACATGATGTGATCAAGAAGACGTCGCTGTGCTGGGCACTAGCACCGGATGTATGCAAGACCAATCGAAATTGTAATACGTCCGAAATTTCTATTTCAATTTTCATGTCAGTGACGCTTACGTATTCGCACAGTTATTGATGCTTGAGACGTGGTCTTTTTTACTCATGCCGCCAAGCCCGAAGCGAACGAAGTGGACGCTCCGCGCGTGGATCAATCCGAATGTCCGCTATTGGCACTGGCGACCACGTGGGTCACTCGGCCGCTGAGGAGCTACAGATGTTGAGCACGCTTCACGAAACACCATGGAGAAGCCGGACATGTCCCTTCCTGCCGAAATATCGGGAAAAGAAGCGCCAGCAGGCGATGGAAGCGCGCTAGATGCACTGATCGATTTTTACCGGTCTTCAACGCCTCCGACCTGAACGCGCCTCGCTGCCAACTGGGCTGATGGGGAGGCTCCGAGCATGGACAATCCGATTGGTGGTATCCGGCGAGGGGCTGGCCTGCCATCAGGAAGGTTATGCGAAGCTATTTAGCGGGCCAGCGATTGTCCGCGTGGCGTTCCACGATTTCGTAGCGCAGGGTAACAATGACTTTCATCTCTTCGTGGGACGTGAAAAAGGCTACTGTGAAACTCCCGCCGTTCGGCTTGAGCTTCGAATTCCGTACGTCCCTGATGGTTCGTCAAGATGCGTGGCGTGTGGCGGCAACTCCATCACCATGGGTCTATCGATGAGCCAGCACTGCTCGCTGACTACCAGCGAGCGATTCTGAACTCGCTCGGGCGACGTCATAGCTGAGTATCGTCACCCACAATTGTCGCTGGCGACTTGGCCTGACCTGGTAAGTGAAGGAGAAAGCGCCGGGGCGCAGCTATGCAGTCGATCGGGGAGCTAGTCATGCGACTTCTCGGGCGCCTATCCCAACATCGCGCTGGTTCGACAACATGAAGAAGCTGAAGTCGTGGGACCGGGTAAATGAGGTTTTCAACGGCTTCGTGGCCGCTAATAAGGAAGGAGCTTGTACGCGTGTGAGCGTGCAAGTGTTTCATTATCTTGCGGGCGGCCGCCGCGCCTGATGTCCGCTTTGGGTCAAAAGCAGACATGTGCAGTGCAAAAGCCATGTCCGCTTTACCCCCGAAAGCGGACATGTGCAGTGCAACTAGGCATGTCCGCTTTGCGCCATAAGCAGACATTTCGGAGCGCAATCGCCATGTCCGCTTTACCCCCGCAAATGCTTGACAATTGATTGTAGGAACTTGAAGATTCAATCGCTGGTTCGTGAAGTGATTGCTACTGGGAGACAGAAAGAGTTTGGCGAAAGCCCAGCGGATACATCAGCTATCAGCCCGATGGCCGAATGTTCGTAGTGCCCGTTGGCGACAATCGAGCTAAGCCCGCTGGTTTGGCTCCTACGGACGAGGAGAAGGCCGGAGGCTATTTGGGACCTTGCTCGCGTACTCGGGTACTTACGTGGTGGACGGCGATAAGGTCACGCACAAGATCGATGTGTCTTGGAATCAGAGTTGGACCGGTGGAGATCAAGTCCGCTTCTACAAGGTTGACGGCAAACATGCTTACGATCACTACGGCTATCAACAAAAGCCCAAGAGACGGTCGCGAGGGACGAGCAGTGCTCATCTTTACGAAAACGCCATAGGGCAGTCGGAAGGCGGTAATGTCCGCTTTGGGCGTCAAAAGCAGACATTCCGCGATGTCCAGCCCAGGTCCGCTTTTACCTCCGAAAGCGGGCATTCCTCCTGCAGCCGGCGTTTCATGAACCAAAAAATTTTGCGAGGGTGGTCTGCCTGCGCTGCGCCAAATGCGAGGGGTGCAGGTCTAACCACGGTGGATTGATCATCTACTTCCTGCCAGAATGGCCGCCGAGCGGGGGCATGAAATGGCGAAGAAGAAGAACGGGGTCGTGCCTCTACGGTTGGTTGTTCAGCGGATCAACCGGAAACTCGCCGCCAAGGGCCAAATTCTTATCAAGGCCACGCTCTGGATGAGGATGGTGCTGCATTACGGTGACTATTACATTCTCGACTTGAACGGGAAGGTGATGGACACGCACATCGACCCCGGAGAAACTGGCTCGCAAGTTGCGTGTGTGGAAGGAAGAGGAAGAAGTGGAGCGCGCCTCGCTTAACAAACCGACGCCCTAGGATTTCACAAAAATTTTGCGAGGGTTGAAGACCGGACTGGTTGGGTTTTCTGGTCGGTATCGTGCTCCACTGTTACCGACGTGGCGCAGTTGGCGATGGCTGGTCTTATCCAGCAGTGGGCAGCCGGGTTTCCCACTCTCTGTTGCAGGCGGCGCGCCGGTCATATTCATCCGCCTTGGCGAGCAGGTCTGCCCTGGCCTCGGGGGCCTCAATCCGTTGCGCCGCCAGGCGCGTTTCCTGCGCTTGCAGGCACCAGTAATCGGAATGGCTCAAAGCGGTAACTACTTCCAGGGGGATTTTGCGAGTGGTCATGATGCGCTCCCTTTACAGGCGGGAGCGCTATCGAACTCTCAGCCACCGGCGCCTGTGCCATAAGGGGCCGTGCCGGTGATGCCCTTGATATGGGGTGTCCAACACAGCTAGTCCAGTGGGTCAAAAGCAGACATTCCGCGATGGGTCAGGATCCTCATAAAATTTCGGCAGGTGGAAAGCAAGCGTCCAGGCCTACACTCGGAAGGCAGCTACAAGTGCTCACACGGTCGAGAGGTGGAGCATGTACCGGCATATTCTCATTCCAACAGATGGGTCGGAGTTGGCGGAGCATGCGGTGACGAATGGATTGTCACTGGCGAAATCCGTGGGAGCCAAGGTAACCGTGATTATCGTCGAGGAACCGTTCGACTGGCTCAGCGTTTCAGAAACGAAAGCGCAGCGGGCACTTGAGGAACTCGCCAAACATGCCGAGCAGATCAAGAAGCACGCTGCGAGCGTGCTGAATCGCGTGGCCGATGCGGCCAAGCAGGCCGGTGTGCCCTGCGACACGATTCAGGTGGAGAACGCGCAACCCTATAAAGCCATCATTGCAACGGCCGCGGACAGGGGTTGCGATCTCATCGTCATGGCATCGCATGGGCGCAGCGGACTATCCGCAGTCGTGCTCGGCAGTGTGACAAACAAGGTGCTGACGCACACGAAAACCCCGGTGCTGGTTTGTCACTGAATGCGCCGGCAATTACTTTGATGAATTCGCGCCGGTTCATTGTCCGCCCGAGGCCTAAGACAAGGCATCTTACAGGCCCGAGTTGGGAGATTGGAAGCAGCACCTGATGTCCGCTTTGGGTCAAAAAAGCGGGCATGTGCAACGCACAAGCCGATGTCCGCTATGTGCCAATAGCGGACATCGCAATCGCAGTGTCATGTTCGCTTTTGGCCAAAATCAAACAAAATGTGAGCCGTTTTAAGTCGGCGCACTAGTCTCGTATTGCTCTAAATAGGCGCCTGCAGTCGCTTCTTAATCGTCATTCCTTCCGATGAGGATTGCGACGATCGCCGCGTCGATTAGATTTGCGAACGTAGGAAATTACGGCCTCGGGGTGGCTGTGTTTAACCTTGAGCGCAGCAATTAATGCATCCTCGGCCTCAGCGGTCAGAACTTCTGATCGTTTTCCTGCCTTAAGCCGACGATATACTCAGTCATGATGCGACTTTCCCTTTAGCCGGCATTTTCCCAAACGACCCCGAACCAAAATCCAGAACAGCGTCTGCGGTAGTCTACGCCCCGGTGGAAAGCTTTGGGTCATTAGCGGACATTTTGCGACATGCGGAGCCATGTCCGCTCTACCCCGATAGCGGACACACGACGGCTAGTCGTTTACGAGAGCCATCACTCTCTCAAGTTTGGTCTACGCACGCCTCTGACCAGATTTCCGCCCGCTCCCGGTGTTTGCATGCCATCGCACGTTGGCACTTGCTTACCCGTCGCACCCAACTACAAAAAACCCGTCGCACCTTTACCCGCTTGACGAATCGCTGACGAATTCTACGTCGACGCTGAAAAATATCCAAACTTCTTGGATTTCGCCGCAGATGGCATATCCGTGCACGCGCAAAACCCAACGTGCTTTTGTCCGCGGAGGCGAAAAAACGTCGAGAAAAAAAAGCCCGCCCTTTTTTGAGGATTGGCCGCCAGAGCTTCGCTCCTCGAGGCATGTGGATCGGATGGCGCAGAAACGATGAGGATAGAAGGTTCGAACAGAAATCGGCAGACTCACGTTTTCCGGAAGGGGACGCCAGCGGCTGCGTTTACTTGATCTTATGACTGGCACACAAAAAACGGATCGGCTCGCGCGATTTGTAACCAAAGAACGCTCCTACGTACTTTGCAAACTCGCGTACAAGGGTTTCGGGATTTTGGCGCCCACCCCGAAGCAAACGGAAATTGAGTCTGGAGGGTCGGCTATTCAGCGCTTCATGCATGCACAGCAGACTGGGGCAGCACCAGTAACTTCCGGGTTGTCTTCGGTCTGCTATTCAAGCGCCGATTCACGCTCGGCACCGAGAGCGTAGCAAAGCCGGTCCAAGTCTTGGATTTCAATTTCAGCCGCTCCCGAGTGCCGGTGCTTTCCATCAACCTTGCCAGCGCACTCCCCGCGCAAACCTGCTGGCTATGAGCGAAGTGAGCATCGGCGTCCACCGCTACAAAGATGTCTAAGCTATTGAAACGTAATGGTGGCTTTGGACGCAGTCAAGCAGTCAGAATCCAGTCTCCGCTCCCAAATTCCCTGCTAACAGGGAAATTAACAGGGAATTTCGTCAAATCCGCCCGCTTTGTGAGATTTTGAAAGCTGACACGCGAGCAAATTCAAAGGCTTCCAGCGAAATTCCCTACGCAACAGAACAGGGAATTATTTCGGCGGAACAGGGAATTCTGGTTTAGGAACAGGGAATTTTCCCGGTCAAATCCGAAATCATCACCGGATGAGGTTTTCGGTACACACTGGGTGACCCTATTGTTCTTTATCTCCGGCACGCCCATTTATAGAGGCAAGCACTGACTTGTCCGAAGAGCTGCCCAAAAACGGCGACGTACCGAAGTCTCCGTTTCTTCAATTGGCAGCCATGGTGCCCATCGGCAGGCACAATTTCAAATGTCGACGTTGGTTCGTACCGCGGGTGCCATCGGCACCCGAATTGTGCATATCCGTGCGCCAGTGGCCCGGGCGCCTTGGCCATCGGGCCCATCAACCGCTCGATCGAAGAGGAACGCCCGTGCAGGTTCTCGTCCGTGACAACAATGTCGACCAAGCCCTCAGGGTGCTGAAGAAAAAGATGCAGCGCGAGGGCGTCTTCCGCGAGATGAAGCTCCGCGGCCGTTACGAAAAACCCTCCGAGAAGAGAGTCCGGGAGAAAGCGGAAGCCATCCGCCGCGCCCGCAAGCTCGCCCGCAAAAAGATGCAGCGCGAGGGTCTGCTGCCGATGAAGCCTCGGGTGATCCCAGGGGCCCCGGAAGAGGCGGCCCCGCGCGCGCCCCCGCTTCTGATCTCGGAACAACCGTAGCCGACACCCTCGATAAAAATCGAGGCCTAAAACCCTCTTCAACGGCACCGTCAGCTCAGCGTCGATTGTGGAGATTCATGGCAAGCAAGATCAAGGTAACGCGGCAGAAGGTAGAGATGCTGGAGAAGGAGGGTCCCGAGACCCCGCTGCTCGACCTTTCCGACGCGGCGGTCAAGGCGCTGATCCGCAGCGCCAAGAAGCGCGGCTATGTCACCCACGACCAGATCAACGCGTTGCTATCCTCGGAGGAGGTCAAGTCCGAGCAGATCGAGGACATCCTGGCGAAGTTCAGCGAGATGGGCGTCAACGTGATCGAGACCGAGGAAGCCGAGCCCGAAAATGAGGGCGCGCGCGAGGAGCCCGACGACGAGGAGGAGAGCGAAGGCGAGCTGGTCGAGGTCAAGCCCAAGCTCCCGGCCAAGTCCGGGGCCAAGGACCCCGCCGAGCGCACCGACGACCCCGTGCGCATGTATCTCCGCGAAATGAGCTCGGTGGATCTCCTTTCGCGCGAGGGTGAAATCGCCATCGCCAAACGCATTGAGGCCGGCCGCGAGGCGATGATCGCTGGGCTGTGCGAAAGCCCGCTCACCTTCCAGGCCGTCATCATCTGGCGCGACGAACTCAACGACGGAAAAGTTTTCCTCCGCGACATCATCGACCTGGAAGCGACCTACGCCGGCCCCGACGCCAAGCAGATGCAGGTGCCGGTGGTGATCGGCCCCGACGGCAAGCCGATTCCGCGTCGCCGTCGTGCATCGCCACGTTCCCGGCGCGCCGCATCTGCAGATCGTGCAGCCGGTAGCGCCGCCCGCCGCCCCGCCTGCCGCGACACCGTTTAGGGCGCCCGGCGAGCCCGCCGCCGAAGGCGAGGAGAAGGACCCGGGCGAGGCCGCGGCCGAGGGCGATTACGACGAAGACGACATGGAGAATTCGCTGTCGCTCGCAGCGATCGAAGCCGAACTCAAGCCGAAAGTGGTCGAGACTTTCGACACCATTGCCGACAGCTTCAAGCGCCTGCGCCGCCTACAGGTGCAGGACATCGAGTTCCGCCTGAAGAACACCTCGCTGTCGCCGGCGCAGGAGCGCAAATACAAGAAGCTGAAGGAAGAGATCATCACCGAGGTGAAGTCGCTGCGCCTCAATCAGGCGCGCATCGATTCGCTGGTCGAGCAGCTCTACGATATCAACAAGCGGCTCGTGTCGAACGAGGGCCGCCTGATGCGGCTGTCCGAAAGCTATGGCGTCTCGCGCGAGGACTTCCTCAAGCAGTACATGGGCAACGAGCTTGACCCGCGCTGGCTCAACCGCATTTCGAAACTCAGCGCCAAAGGCTGGAAAACGCTAGTTGCCAAAGAGAAGGACCGCATCAAGGAGATCCGCTCACTGGTGCATGAGCTCGCCGCGCAGACCGGCGTCGAAATCTCCGAATTCCGCAAGATCGTGCACATGGTGCAGAAGGGCGAGCGCGAGGCGCGCCAGGCCAAGAAGGAGATGGTGGAGGCGAACCTGCGCCTGGTCATCTCGATCGCCAAGAAATACACCAACCGCGGCCTGCAATTCCTCGACCTGATCCAGGAAGGCAACATCGGCCTGATGAAAGCGGTCGACAAATTCGAATACCGCCGCGGCTACAAGTTCGCGACCTACGCCACCTGGTGGATCCGGCAGGCGGTCAGCCGCTCGCTCTCCGATCAGTCGCGCACCATCCGCGTTCCCGTGCACATGACCGAGGCCATCAATAAGATCGTTCGCACCTCGCGCCAGATGCTCAACGAGATCGGCCGCGAGCCGACGCCAGAAGAGCTTGCCGAGAAGCTCCACATGCCGCTGGAGAAGGTGCGCAAGACCTTGAAGATTGCTAAGGAACCGTTGTCGCTCGAAACACCGATCGGCGACGAGGGAGACTCCCACCTCGGCGACTTAATCGAGGACAAGAATGCTATCCTGCCGATCGACGCCGCGATCCAATCGAACCTGCGCGAGACCACGACGCGCGTGCTCGCATCACTGACGCCACGCGAGGAGCGTATCTTACGCATGCGCTTTGGCATCGGCATGAACACTGACCACACGCTGGAGGAAGTTGGCCAGCAGTTCTCGGTGACGCGCGAGCGCATCCGCCAAATCGAGGCCAAGTCACTGCGGAAGCTCAAGCACCCGAGCCGATCAAGGGTGCTCAGGGGCTTCCTCGAATTAGCGCGCACTGTAAATTCAACGCCGCCCTGTCTCGCGCGGGCTCCCGACATTACAATCGGTCGCTTGGCGTTGGGATCCGATACCTGATGTTCCCGTTGAAGCTCCATTTGAACTCTCATTGGGTTTGGCTGACAAATCCTATGGCCGCAAGTTCGGCATCGTTATCCTGAAGGCGGCGTCGACAAAGTTGAATGGCGCCGCACCCGTTCGTCATCCTTCAGGTCTTTGCCCTGTCGCGATCGGTGGCGGGCGGCGCCGGCTGCTCGACTGAAATCGGATCCGACGCCGGAAAGGTGTTTTTGAGGGGCTTCGTCGAGCGCCTCTTCCTGACGCCTGCACGCGCTTGTCGCGATCGTTATCGTCTTGATGAGCTTTGAATTTCGGCTCGGCAATCATTTCGATTTTCTCCGGCCGCAATCCTGCAGATTTCGGGGCTATAAAAGTAACGAACCTTAACCGTGCACACGTTCCCAGAAAATCACGGATAAAATCGAAACCACGTCAAAGGGAAGCTTCACTCCAGCAGGCTCATTCGTGTGTTTGGCGCACGACAAAAATCGATAGAATTCGCTGTCGAATTTTGGGTGAACTTTAACGGGGGAAAGACAATGACGATTTGCCCGGGAGTACGACCTCAAACCCGAGCTTGAGCAGTTCGCCGTGGATGCGCGGCGCTCCCCACAGCGGGTTCTCGATGCTCATTCGCCGGATCAGCGCGCGCAGCTCCGCGTCGATCTGCGGCCGCCCTCCAAGCGAGCGCGACTTCCAACGCCAGTACCGACGAAAGCCGGCCCGATGCCAACGGACGAGCGTCTCGGGACGGATGACCGTGATGACCTTCAGCACCGACGGAAACCATCGATACAGCTGGATAAAGAACCAAGCGATCGCTGTTCGTGAGCCGGACGCGGCCTCGCACCTTACGCCGCAAAACGATCAGCTGATGTCGGAGCGCCGCATTCTCTGCCTCAAGCCGGCTCTTCGACTTGAATGGCGAGGCCAAAACGGCCAGGAGAAAGCAGAACAGCGCGATCATTGTGCGCTGACGTTAGGTGATTCCGTCAGCTAATCAATCCGGATGAGGTTTTCGGTACACACAGGCAGCGAAAACGGTAGAAAATGCGTAACAAGATTTCACGTTCCCTGATGATTGTGGCGCTCACGTTGAGCTTCACCGAAATCAGGGACGTTGCCTTTGCAGGCCCGTTCGAAGATTCGATGGCGGCCTATGACCGTGGTGATTATGCGACTATGCTACAGTTATTGCGTCCAATAGCCGAACGGGGGATGCACAAGCGCAGAATAGTCTTGGTGCGATGTATTATAATGGAAAAGGTGTTGTTAAGGATTTCAAAGAAGCAGTGAAGTGGTATCGACTAGCTGCTGCACAGGGAAATATAAGCGCGCAGTTGAAATCTTGCTTCGATGTATTACGAAGGAGAAGGCGTTGCCGAGAATTTTGTTCGCGCACATATGTGGTTAAATATAGCTGCTGCGCAAGGCAGCCCTGACGCAACAAGAATGCGTGATATCGTTTCGAAAGATTTGACCGCACAGCAACTCACCAGAAGCGCAGGCAATGGCACTAAAATGTGCAACGTCAAATTACAAGCAGTGTGATTGGAATAAAGTTGCAATCTGCCACTTCAACTCGACCGAACTTTCGTCGTACCCCTTCGCCCGAATCTTTTGTGGTGATCGTGTCAAGTTCAGTCGAAAGTAATGATTTGCGCACTGCCTTCCCCGCGCAGGCGATCGAACCCCCAGGCCGCTCCTTTTTAGGCCGCGTTTTCTGGCGGAGGCGCTCGAGTTCAGCTTTCAGGTCTTCGTTCGGACATGACGGTACCATCTCGCGTATTGTTGCCATTCTGAATAGGGACAGTTTGCGTCGCAAAGATGCGGCGTTCCAAGAATCGCTCGCTGGTAGTCAGCCAGCAGTGCTGGCTCATCGATAGACCCATGGTGATGGAGTCTGCCGCCACACGCCACGCATCTTGACGAACCATCGAGACGTACGAATTCGAAGCTCAAGCCGAACAGCGGGAGTTTCACAGTAGCCTTTTTCACGTCCCACGAAGAGATGAAAGTCATTGTTACCCTGCGCTACGAAATCGTGGAACGCCACGCGGACAATCGCTGGCCCGCTAAACAGCTTCGCATAACCTTCCCTGATGGCAGGCCATCCTCGCCGGATACCACCAATCGGATTGTCCATGCTCGGAGCCTCCCCATCGGCCCAGTTGGCAGCGAGTGCGTTCAGATCGGAAGCGTTGAAGGACCGGTAAAAATCGATCAGTGCATCAAGCGCGCTTCCATCGCCTGCTGGCGATTCTTTTCCCGATATTTCGGCAGGAAGGGACATAGGATTCTCCGTCGTGTTTAGTCATCTTTCTTTCGACCACCACAGGTCTAGACACTCGTGCTCCACGCTAATCCCGCCGGTTGAGCTCATTGCGGCCGCCGTCGACAGCGAGATCGACGCCAGTGACGTAGGAGGTTCGACGAGGAGAGCGCACACTGCGCGGCGGCCCGAGATAGGGGAACTCGGCAAGCAGATCGCTGTGGGCCCTACCCCATCCTCGGTCACCTTCCCGTTGGTGAGGATCGGCCACGAAGGCATCACCGGCGTCGTCGGTGAGTGTCCGTCCATTGCTCGGGAAAGGACGCGGGCCGGGTCGGATCATAGGACATCATCTCCGGCAGCAGCGTCGCTGCGACCCGCCTTGCTTCCTCCGGCGCATACCCACCCGCGTGCTCCAGCGCGTGCGCGAAGACGGGAACGAAACGGGCATCGTCCGCCGGCTCACCTGCGAGGTAGGCATCTCTTTCCGTCGCCGACCAGGAAGACAGCTTGCGCGGGCAGCGCGCCGCGATCCGACCTGGACCCAGCTCCCCGCTCAGCGCCGACCAGCGTGCGGGCCCACAGGCCAACCCGTTTCGGCCCCAGGATCAGAGTTGGGCACTTCCAGCACGATGCTGCACACGTCCTTGTCGGCGAAGAAATCGTCGCCGGTGAACTGCAGGTTATTCATCGCGCCCGGCACGTCAAAGAAGAAGGGATCGCTGCGCCAGCCCGCGAAGAAGCGGTGGTCGCCGGCCTCCGTCACCCGCGCCTCCCGACCCATCGAGACCGGCGCCCGCTCGACGATAACTCTGCCCGCCATCGTCCGTCCCGGCGGCCTGCGCGCCCTCAACGCGGCGCAGCGTCGCGGTCTGCGCCCCGTCCTTCGGACGCCGAGAAGCGCACCCGGTAGGCGATATCGGCGACGGCATCGCCGTCCGTGTCAATCTTGAACTCGTACAGCGCCTCGGGCGCGAAGGGCTCGGCGGTGGTGGGTCCCGGCGGGTTCACGACAGCAGACGGGTGCACGTTCATGATCAGGATCGACTTGCGCGGGTCACCCGGCTTGGGGAAGGCATACAGATCGGTGAAGTCCAGGCGCGCGTCTCCACGCGGGAACCCAAAGTCGGGACCGGAATAATGGTGCGACATGGATCAACTACTCCTCTGATCTAGATACTCAAGGCCGTGCTGCCGAGCTGACCCACGTGGTATCCCAGCCGATTTTCAACGTCGCCTGGCTTGTGGAAGCCACGCTCCATCAATTTATTGATTCTCGTCTGGCCAGCGGGGCGCTGAATAGAGGCAAGACATGCGTCCCACTCGGGGGCAATTTCTGCGTCGGGCGGGAGGCTCGCAACATTGACAAAGTTTTTCGTTTCAGCGATGGCCTGTTTGTCGAACGAAGCAATGCGCATCGCCAGCGCGTCGACAAAAGCATCGAGTTCGGCGTCCGGCAAAGCACGATTGACGTAGCCATAAAGCTCGGCGAGATCGCCTCGAATATCGTCTGCGCCGAGCAGCACTTCCAACGCCCGTCCTCGGCCCATAAGGCGCGGTAGTCGGGCCATCGGGCCGCCACCTGGAACCAGGCCAGCACCAACTTCCCACTGAGACAAGATGGCCGTTTCGCGACTCGCAAAGCGCATATCGCTTGCAAGCGCAAGTTCGCTTCCGACGCCGGTCGCGCGCCCGCGGATTGAGACGATGGAGACGACCGGAGCGCGGCTGAGGCGCACCAGCATGTCGGGAAGCGGCGACAAGCCCGTCGGACCGGGTAGCAAACTCGTTGTGTCTTCGAGCTTGGCGAGAAAGTTGTAATGCGTCAGGAAGAAGCCCTCGACGGCGCTGTCGAAGACGACGACCTTTACGTCTTCGTCGGTTTCGAGTGCGGTGACGATCTCGTTCAATTCCGGAATCGTCTCGGGGCCAAAGATATTCAAAGGCGGGTTGTCAAACGTGACGCGCCAGTACGATGAGGTTCCGTCGTACGAAACGGATTTGTCTGTGTCTGCCATGTTGCTCATGTTTGCCTGCGAGTTCAGTATTTGCGGACCAGCTATCAGCTCAGTTATGTCGCCACCTCGAAAATGACTTCCAACTCGACCGGAGTGCCGAGCGGAAGGCTTGCGACGCCATACACCAGGCGGCAAGGGCTCTTGTCTTTTCCGAAGACATCTCTGCAGCAACTCCGAAGCGGCGTCAGCGACTTTCGGCTGATCGCGGACATCTCCCGAAGTGGCCACCGACACGCCGAGCCTGACAATTCGCGTTACTTTGTCGAGCGATCCCAAATGCTGCCTCGCGACAGCGAGGACATTGAGCGCCGCGAGGTAAGCAGCCTTGCGCCCCGCTTCCACATCGAGCTCCGCGCCGACCCGCCCAATTATTTTCGCCGCGTGGCCCTCCGTGGGAAGCATCCCGCTCAGAAAAGCAGATTGCCCGTCTGCACCGCTTCCACATATGTCCCGAACGGCTCAGGCGGCGGTGGGAGCTTGATGCCAAGTTCTTTCAACCGCTGCTCGGCGCCGGCCGGGCAGGAACGTTCGGGGGTTACCATTTGCCGACGTGCGCGCCGCCGTCCACGTGCAGCACCTCCCCGGTGACGTGACGGGCCTCCGTCAGATAAACGACAGCCTCAGCGATATCCTTCGCGTCGGAGATCGTACCCATCGGCGAAAGGGTCTTTAGAAACTCCTTCGGACTGTTCTTGTGGAGAGGAGTGTCGACTCTGGCCGGGCGCCACCGCGTTAAAACGGATGTTGTTCTTCGCGTATTCGATCGCGAGACTGCGTGTAACTGCATCAAGTCCGCCCTTGGTGATCATCGGAATTGAGGCGGGAACACCCGCGTTGGGGTGATCTACGAACGACGTCGTGATGCTTGTCACGCTGCCGCCCGTACCCTGTGACAGCATTTGCTTGACTGCGAGTTGGGTTATGAAGATGAACCCTTCCAGGTTGGTGGAGACGAAACGACGAAACTCGTCGATGCTGTAGTCTGTAAAAGATTTGGCTGCGAAGATGCCCGCGTTGTTGACGACATGATTGATCGAGCCGAACTTGCCGATCGCAGTTTGTGCGACATTGTCGGCAGTGGCTGCCTGACCGATGTCCCCGTCGACGAGCGCCAGATGCGGCGACGGCGCGAAGTTGGCCTTGGAAATACCGCGAGAGGTTGCGACGACGTTATAACCGCGATCCAGAAATGCCTGGACCACGGCTGCTCCGATGCCTTGCGAGGCGCCCGTTACGATGGCGGTTCTTTTGCCTGCCATGCTTAACTCCTGTTTCTATCTACAAGAATGGGGAATGCCTCAGATCAACTTGGCATCCAATGTGATCGCGGCCTTGAGAACCTTTGAGACCGGGCAGGTCTCCTCGGCATCTTTCGCCAATTCGACGAATTTGGTTTCGTCCAGGTTCGGCACCTTCGCGCGCAGAGTCAGGGCGGAGCTACTGATGCGAAACCCTTGGCCTTCAGGTTCGAGCGTGACCGCCGCCTCGGTGTTGAGCTCTGTGGGCGTGTAGCCAGCGCCCTGCAGCCGAAATGCAAGCGCCATGGTGAAGCAGCCGGCATGCGCGGCGGCGATCAGCTCTTCGGGGTTGGTACCCTTCTCGTTTTCGAACCTGGTTCTGAAAGGAATACGGGGTTTCGGCGAGCACGCCGGAGTCGGTGGAAAGATTTCCGTTGCCGGCGCGGCCGGTCCCGCGCCACACCGCTTTCGCTTTGCGGATCATGTTACATATCCTTGCTGTTGCGTGCTTGTAGCCATAGTACAGCTCCGAATCTCAGAAAGTTGTTTGGTGGGTGGAAGTGGCGGCGGCGCGCAGTGCTCGCGCCGCAGAGTCTGCTGGAGGTTCAAGTCGATTTGCGGAGCGATTTGAACGAAGGCCGCATCTCTGCCGTGAAGAGCGCCCGCGATCTGAGCGCGATGGTGTTTCCACATCCCGAACGGCGCGCAGATATAACTAAGCAATCCCCAACCAGCCATCCACGCCAACCTCAACCAAACTGGCAATGGCAAAAACGTGTTTGCCCCAAGGGGAACAAAGATTCCGGCCACCCACATTAGTGCAACTGCTGAGGCTTTGCCCAACCCCACGCTCGTGGAGACATAGACCCAATAAGCCCGCAAGTATTCGCGGAAATCGTGCATCACTTGCTTAGCACCGCCTAAAATCATGGTGCTGCCAGTGAATACGACAACCTTCTGAGCGATACCCATAAGAGTCCCTTCTCGATTTGTGGCGGTCGAATAAATCGCGCTTGCCTCAGCTAGGCCGAAGCGTTCTGTGTGAGAACTGCCGTGACTTGAGGGACAGTCAACCGCGTGGCGGCACAATCAGCGGAGAAGTGTTCCTGCGTCGGCCGCGATGCGCGCAAACTCAGAACGCAAACGTGGTACGGCGAAGTCTATGAACGCGCGCACCTTCGGTACCGCCATGCGGCCGGGCGGAGTGAGTAGATGTACCGGGAGCGGAGGATGTTCAGCATCGGCCAGGACGATTTTCAGTCGCCCGTCCCTCACATATTCAGCGACGTGGTAGGAATACAGGCGGGTCAAACCGCAACCGGATGCAGCCGACGCCACGGCGGCGCGCACACTGTTGACGGTGCACCTCGGTACGAACTGAACGGTTCGGGGAATGGACGAGCCTTTCGCCGGGACGAAACTCCAAGCATCGAGACCAAAGTTGCTGAACGCGATAATGTGGTGCTTAGCCAAATCTGCCGGTTTTTTATGGGCGGGTGTTTTGCCAGATATCCGGGCGAACCCACAACGACGCGTCTGACATCTCCGCCCAGACGGGTAGTAACAAGGGAGGAGTCTGGCAAATGCCCGATCCGTATGGCGATGTCGACACCCTCGTCTACGAGGTTCACGAGCCGATCAAGGAGGAGAATTGTAACTGAAACGTCAGGATAGCGCTTAAGAAACTCGTCGATGATTGGTCGCAATGTCTCCTCTCCATTTACCGGCGGAGCAGAGATCGTTAGGACGCCGCGCGGTGACGATCGCTCACCACTCGCTAACATGTCGGCTTCATTTAGGTCTGTCAGCGCCCGCCTACAGGCTGCTGCATAGCGTTCGCCCGCTTCACTCAATTTTAGAGTGCGGGTGGTTCGGTGCAGTAACTCAACCCCCAAACGGGCTTCCAAGAAACTTAGGGCGCGGCTGACGGCGGTGGGCGACCGCTTCAGGCGCCGGGCTGCGCCAGCGAGACTGCCCTCATCAACGGCAGTCACGAAGACTTTCATTGCGTCGATGCGATCCATTTGCCCGCCCCGGGAAAACGCTCCCGTCGCGACCACCACCAGATGAAACTATGGCAGGCACAAAACGATGAGTGCAATGGGGGATGGAGAGGGCGACGGACGATAGGCGATGTCCGGGAGACGCGGGACGTGCAACGCAGCAACCAATGTCACGCCCAGGCGCCAATAGCGGACATTCGCGAACATGGACCTACTGAAACAGAAAGACCTGCCTCGCGGGCGGTCGCGCTCCGAACTGCGATCAGATGCAACTAAGCCGGTCAACCGGGGCACTCAGACAGGCCGGTGCAAGCCCCAAGGGTAAAGTTCGCCTTCTCCTTCGCCGTGCCCGCCGCGATCTCCAGCGCGTCATCGGAGACCTCGAAGGCAAGTATATCTCCTTCCAGTCTCCTCAAGTCCCATCGTGATGTTCGTCATGGCGTTGATCCTTTTGTTTATGGGTGGTTCTGTAACGGCCCGTATTCTGGCTGAATGATGCTCCCCAAACATTCCGCGTGGCTGGAAAAAGGTCCAGAAGAGAGATTTCCGAAATCATTCATCGCGTACCAGCCGGGCTTGATGCAGCGCACGTCGGATATAATTTCATTAATGTATTGGGGCGTGTCCATTATGGCTCCCTTGCGCAGCTTCCAAACGACGATTGAGCGAATGTCCGTGCGGAATTGAACAATTCCTCCATGATCCTCTTCTTTTCGAAGAAGAGGCCCGCCGCAGGGAGCTGACGCTGATGTTTCCGGTTGTCGGCTATTTCAAGGCGTTGAGCATCTTGGCACAAGCTTCGGCAACGTTGTTGTTAGGCGCTTCCATGCCCGGAAACGTTGCCCAGCCGCCCTTCTCGATGAACGCGTCTTGTTTCCACGAATCGGTCGCCTTGAGTTCGGCCAAGGTTGCCTTGGCCGCGGCGGCGTGCTGGAAGTTATCGACGCAGATCGGCGCGAGCGCCGACACAACCGCGCTTTTGGCGCTTTGATCCGCCATTTTCATGGCCGTGCTTCCAAGCGTCCATCCGCCCCATCCGAAGCCGATGACGACTGTGGCGAGAAAGCCCGCGACAGGCTCCCTGTATGAGACGGGTTAGCGACTCTCCCTGCAAGATTTTTGGTAACTGCATGACGTTTCCTTTCGCCCGACATGTTTCGGAGCGAGGGTAACGGACACCCGGCTGGGTGCCGGTCAACAAGTTGGATTGAATGCCCGGCCGCTTTGAGCTGACGGTTCGGTCTGCGACAGCGTACGCTCGTGCACGATAGAAATCTGTATAAAATTGACCACTCTAGAGTCCGCTTCCGGGTCGTCTAAAAAAGAAAAGGACATCGCTGAAAGTCGGCGTCAAATCTTGTTAGCGATCTGGCTACCCCGCAAGCGGACATCAGTAGCTCACACGCAACGTTAATCGAATGTCCGCTTTGTGCCAAAAGCGGACATTCGGTCGCTGGTTAACTACTCAATGATGTGCAAATGTGCTTTGGTTGGTCATCCTTTGATGGCAGCTAGCGCTCATCTACCTGGGCGCGCTCCTCCGCCGGGCCCTCATGCCGGCTCAAATTAAGCGCACTGTTGATCAAGCCCACATGGCTATAGGCTTGTGGAAAATTGCCCAACATGCGCCCTGCCAGCGGATCGAACTCTTCGGCGAGCAACCCTACGTCGTTGCAGCGCGCCAGCAAACGGTCGAACAGCTTTCGGGCTTCCACATAGCGTCCCTGCAAAACGTAATTATCGACGAGCCAAAAACTGCAGGCCAAAAGCTCCTTCGCCTGCGGGTAAGCCATCCCTGGCATCTTCGATCTCGTATCGCAGGACGAATTCGTTCCCGATCAGAAGTCTCTCCTCGATGGCGCGGAGCGTTCCGAGGATGCGAGGATCGGTAGCTGGAAGAAAGCCGACAAGCGGGATCAGCAGCAAGCTTGCGTCAAGGCGTTTGGAACCGTACGCCTGCACGAAGCTGTTGAGATCGGAATCGAAACCGCGCTCACAGACTTCGGCGTGGATTTCGTCGGCGATCTCGCGCCACCGTTGCCCTGACTCGGCGAATGTTCCGACCCTCCAGTCTCGTTCGCTGCGCGATCGAATGCCACCCAAGACATCACCTTAGAATGGACGAAGTGCTGGGGCCCTCCGCGCACTTCCCAGATGCCTTCGTCCGGTTCCCGCCAAGCAGTCGCAGCCAAATACTCCAAAACTAACGGCCGCAGGGCTCGACCGCGTTCCGAAGGGCCCATGCCCGCCTTGAGCGTTTGGAACATAACATCGGCGATCTCACCGAACACATCGATCTGCAGCTGCTGGGAAGCCGCGTTACCAATGCGTACCGGTGAAGAGTTTTCATAGCCGGGCAGCCAAGGAATATTCATTTCCGGCAACCATCGCTCCCCGCCCACCCCGTACATAATCTGGACCTGGCGCGGGCTGCCGGCAATCGCCCGGATAAGCCAATCTCTCCATGCCCGTGCTTCCTCGTAGTATCCGAGGTGCATGAAGGCCATAGAGCGTAAAGGTGGCGTCGCGCAACCAGCAATATCGGTAATCCCAGTTCCGCGTACCGCCCAAGCGCTCGGGAAGCGACGCCGTGGGGGCCGCAACGATTCCGCCCGTTGGAGCGTAGGTCAAAGCCTTCAACGTGATGAGCGACCGCTTGACCGCGTCCGTCCAAGGCCCAACCTGTGGACACCGGTCGCTCCATTGACTCCAGAAGGCTTTCGTCCGCTCCAGGGCCGCAAAGGGATCGATCGGCGCCGGTCGACTTTCGACTGAGGCCCCGTGAGAAAGGACGAAGGGAACGGACTGGCCGGCATCAACAATAAACTCACCGACCGTTTTGAGATCTTCGCCGTACAGCGCGGTCGGGGTACGCAGAACGAGACGCACCGGGCCGGCAATCGCATCGATGGTGCCATCCTCGGCCCTGCTGACCCAGGGTACGGTTGCGCCATAGTCGAAGCGCACCACAAGTTCGGTGCGGAACATCAGCTGCCCCGACCGCCCAATCTACGATGCGTACCAGGTCGAGCGGCACCGTCTAGTGGATGCATGAAGTCGACAATCGCAGCACAGCCGGTTTCAGTTTGAAATTCGGTTTCAAGTATGAGCGTTCCAGGTAGGTAACGGCGTCTTACATCCAGCGCGGGACCATTAGGCGCAAGTAGCCAACGGCCATTGTCGGGTGTCCCGAGCAGCGCGGCGAAACACGCTGCCGAGTCGAAACGGGGCCAGCACAACCAATCTATGGAGCCGTCCCGGCCGACCAATGCTGCTGTTTTGCAATCGCCGATTATTGCATAGTCTTCGATCTGCAGAGTCATTGCATAATGTCATCTGGCATCATGGGGTTCCTTCAAATCATTAGCGGACCGCCCGATACGGGTGCTCGAGATAGAGACGTTCTTTGGCGTCATGTCTCGGCGCCTGCAGCTGCCCGATCCAGAAACCAAGTCACTCCGGCGATCGGACGAAGACGCGCTGCCGGCAGGCAGTTGTCGCCGTCACGAAGCCTCCTGAAGATCGCCCTTTTCTCGTCCCCGCAACTAGAAGGGCCGCGTGCCGGCTGCTCTCGAGCGCCGGATAGGTCAAGGTGATGCGTGCCTCGGGCTTAGCGCCAACCACGGCGAGCAACCCAACTGTTGCGGCTCCGCGAGCACCGCCGTACCAGGGAACAATGAGGCGGTATGTCCGTCCGGTCCCAGCCCGAGAAGATTCACATCGAACAGAGGCCGAGCCGGATCGAGGCGCGCCGCGCCGTAGAAGGATTTGAGCTCGCGTTCGTAAGCGGACGCGGACGCTTCAGGATTGATACCTTCGGTCGGAATCGGATGGATGTTGGCGGGCAAGATCGGCGCGCGCGACAGCAATGCTTCCGCACCATGCGGTAGTTACTCAACGGGTCATCGTGCGATACGAATCGCTCGTCGCCCCAGAACCAATGCGTTCGCGACCAGGGGAATGCATTGCGATAGGTCGGTTCGGCCAGATGTTCATAGAGTTGTTGTGGAGTCGAACCGCCCGAGAGGCAAACAGAAAATACACCGTTCTTGTTCTTCGCCAGTTCGAGCATCCATTCCGCAACCCGGCGCGACAGGGCCTCCGGATCGGCGAGGATTTCCAGTCTGGCCTCGGTCGGGCTAGTCATCCGCGGCGCTCCCGGTCAGCGGGCACTGGGCCTTGCGAATAGCGGCGATCGCTGCCGCATAATCATCCGATCCAAAGATTGCTGATCCGGCAACGATGGCGTTCGCGCCCGCCTCGATCGCCTGTCTTGCGCTTTCGCGATTTTCTCCACCGTCAACCTCAATGACCGGGTTGAGACCGCGTGCGTCGCAAAGCTGCCGCAGTCGACGGATTTTGGGCAGCATCTCCGGGAGAAATTTCTGGCCGCTAAAGCCGGGATTGACAGTCATGACGAGAACAACGTCGCAGAGATGGAGAACGTATTCGATCAGCTCGATCGGGCTCGCCGGATCGAGCGCCACTCCGGCCTGCTTGCCGAGGTCGTGGATTTGCGAGAGCACACGGTGGAGATGGATCGTCGCGGACGGCTCCGCTTGAACGAGGAGATGATCGGCACCGGCCTTGGCAAAGGCATCAAGATAGCGCTCCGGTTCGACGATCATCAGGTGCACATTGAGCGGTTTGCGCGTGTGGCGCCGCACCGCTTCGATAACCATCGGTCCGAACGTTATATTCGGCACAGATCGGCCATCCATCACGTCGACATGAATCCAGTCGGCGCCGGCCGCATCGACGGCGCGAACCTCGTCAGCGAGATAACCCAAATCCGCCGACAAGATCGACGGCGCAACGACAATCGGCTTCAGAATTTCCCTGGGCTGGGATGTCATTGTCGCTCGCCTTTCGACATGCCCGGCGCTGCTTCTCCCGAGGTTGATTTATGACCGCGAGCGCTGCCTTGGCGCTCTTCCAGCTGACGCACGATTTCGCCGACGATCTCGCTTGGTCGGCCGCCGACGTCGACCGTGATCGGATGCTCATCTGGCGTGGGTTCCTGCAGCGTCGCAAACTGGCTGTCGAGCAGGGCCACCGGCATGAAGTGCTCGTGCCGGGCCGCCATGCGCGCGTGGATGAGGTCGTACGAACCTTTAGGTAGACCAGTGTCACGCCAGAGCGGTCACCGATGATTGTGTCCCGGTAGGACCGTTTCAGCGCCGAACAGGTGAGCACGCCAGACTCATCCCGTGCGCGCCAGCCATCGATTTCTTCGGCGATCTTGCGCAGCCAGGGAACCGATCGGCATCGGTTAGTGGCATGCCCTTGTGCATTTTCTCCACGTTCTCGGGCGGATGCAGATCATCGCCCTCCTGGAATTGACAGCCAAGTGCGGCCGAGAGCAGGACCGCCGACCGTGGTTTTGCCGGACCCGGAAACGCCCATGACAACAGCGATCACCGGTTTGGTTATGGCGTGTGTGAGGGCCGCGGACCACACGCGCTGAGGTTTCGGATCAACTCCCATCATCCATTCCTTCGTCACCCCGCGCCGGCGTCCACCGCAGCCCAGTAGAGTTCCCTCCTGTTGCACCAGTCACGCGACGACGCGGCAAAGAATAAACTTCCGCACCGCATTGGCGAAGCCTTCGTCGTCGTTGCTGTCGGTCACTGCGCTCGCCTGTGCTTTCACATCCTCGCTGGAATTACCCATGGCGATGGAAAAGCCGCTTTTGCGAAACATAAGGACATCATTCGGCATGTCGCCGAACGTGACGATCTGTTCGGGCGGAATGTTCAGAAGCGCTGGACAGGGTGGCCACGACCGCTCCCTTATTCGCCTGCGGGTGGGTCACGTCGAGGTAGTAGGGCTGCGAGCGCGCAGCACTCGCCTTTTCACCTAGAGTTTTCTGCGCCAGCGTCTCGCAGGTGGTGACCAGATCGAGATCGTCGGAGATGCCAACGATCTTTACCGCGTGCGCGAGGTGCTCCTCGGTGAACTCCGGCACGACCTTGGCGTCGAATTTCACTGTCCATGCCTCTCGCGCCACGTGCGGCGCGTCCGGCTTACGGATCAACCACTCGTCGGCCGTGTAGACCCAGACGTCTAACCCCTGGTCGAGGATGAGCCCGACGGTTTGCTTGGCGGTGGTCGGATCGAGCGTGTGGCTTTCGATCACAGAGAGGTCGGGATTGACAAAGACGCCGCCGTTGAACCCCGCGATCGGCGTCCGCAGAGCCAACGGAGCTATCAACATCGCCATGCCGCGTGGCGGCCTGCCGCTGGTGATCGCAAAGGCGATACCGGCAGCGGCCAGCAACTTCACGGCGTCCGCCGCTCGCGAGGTCAGCACTTTGTCCCTAGTAAGAAGCGTGCCATCAACATCGGCGAGCACAAGTGAAATTTTTGATGCAGTGAGATCTGGCCCTATCATGCACGACCTGCTGCGCGCCCGATCGTAACCTGTGCGTTCCAACGATCGTCGCCGAAGATGAACCGCTCGATCGCGTTCGCGAATCCATCGTCGCGGTTGCTGTCGGTCACAAAGTCGGCGGCCCGCTGTACCGAAGGACTGGCGTTGCCCATAGCAATGCTGAGACCGCTTCGCTCGAACATCGCGATGTCATTGCCGCCGTCGCCAATGACGGCGATCTCCGGCAACGGAACCATCAACAGCCTCGCGATTTCCGACAACGCGACGCCCTTATTGGCGAGCGGGTGGGTGATATCGAGATAGTAAGACTGCGACCGCTCCACGGTCGCCTGATCGGCAAGCGCGGCACGCACATCGCGTTCACGCTGTGCTAGAATCTCGAATTCCTTGCTGACGCCCACGATCTTATTGGCGGCATCGAGGCTTGGTCCGAAATTGTCGACCAATGTCGGTCGAAACCCAACGGTGCACTCCTCAAAACCGACATATGGCCCGTCGGAATCGCGCACCAACCAGTCCTGCCCACTGAAAACCCAGACCTGCACATCCTGCGTATCGAGCAGACTGACGGCGCGCCGAGCGACCTCCGGTGACAACAGATGCTCGGTAATGACCGCGAGATCGCGCGTTGCTATCACCCCGCCATTAAAGCCACACACCGGCGTCGTGATTCCCAAAGGCCCGAGAAGCATACCCAAGCCGCGAGGTGGTCGGCTGCTGATGATCGCAAAATTGATACCGCATGCGTGGAGCTTTGCCACCGCTGCCTGGGCGCGCACCGTCAAAATCTTGTCGTCGGTCACCAACGTGCCATCGACGTCCGAGATAAGCGCCGAGATTTTCGCTGACGGAATTCGGGGGAAGGTTTTCATGACGGCTCGTCGCCATTGATTGGGCGCCAGCGCCGGCCTTCGCGCATCAACGGTGCGTCCGCTTCGCTCGGTCCTGCGCTTCCCGCCGGATAGACTGGCAGTTCGACCGAGCGGTCCTCAGCCCAGGCGTCGAGCACCGGCTGCACGATGCGCCAGGTCTGCTCCACCATATCGGCGCGCATGAACAAGGTTTGGTCGCCGGTCATGACGTCGTAGAGCAACGTCTCGTAACCGACATTCGGCTCCTTCGGAAACCAGTCGCCGTAGCGGAAGTCCATCTTCACGGCAGCGAGATCCATCGTCGGCCCTGGGCGCTTAACCTCGAACTGCAGCGATATCCCTCGTCCGGCGCGATGCGCAGCACCAGCCAGTTCGGCCTCAAGGCGTTGACCGGCGTATCCTGGAACGCCGCGTAAGGCGCCTGCTTGAAACTGATGGCGATCTCGGTATTCCGGTGAGACATATGCTTGCCGGTGCGGATGTAGAACGGCACGCCAGCCCAGCGCCAATTGTCGATCTCAAACTGCATCGCGACGTAGGTCTCGACTTTCGAGTCTGGCGCCACATCCGGTTCTTGCCGATAGGCCTTCACAGCCTTGCCCAGTACAGTACCGGCGCCGTACTGACCGCGCACGGCCTGATCCGGCTTGACGGCTGGCATCGCGGCCAACACTTCGGCTTTCTTCGAACGGATTGCGGCGGCATCGAAACCGGTCGGCGGCTCCATCGCCACCATCGTGAGCAACGACAAAACATGGTTTGGCACCATGTCGCGTAGCGCGCCGGTCACCTCGTAGAATTTGCCGCGTTTCTCCACGCCGACAGTCTCCGCCGCCGTGATCTGCACGTGATCGATGCGATCGCGGTTCCAGATCGGCTCGAACAGCCCATTGGCGAAGCGCAACGCCATGATGCTCTGGACCGTATCCTTGCCCAGAAAGTGGTCGATGCGGAAGATCTGATCTTCGTTCAACGTACGCAAGATCGCGGCATTCAGCTCGCGCGCCGAGTCTCAGACTGTGACCAAATGGCTTCTCGATCACGACGCGGCGCCAGAATTGACGCTTTCCGTTCTGGTCCTCGTTCTGACCGGTCAGCTTTGCCTTGCCGAGCTCATCCACCACGGTGCCAAAGAGCCCATCGGCGACCGCGAGATAGAAGATCACATTGCCCTGTGTGCCGTGCGCTTTTCCGGCCTTGTCCAGGGCGCCGCGAAGCTTCTCGTACACCTCGGGCTTGGTCAGGTCGCCATGGATGTAGGACATCTTCCCGGCAAGGCTGTTTCCACACATCCTCGTCGATGTGGTCGACATCGAACTCGGCTGGCGTCGTTGCCGACAAAGCTTTCAAGCATGTCACGTAAGGTGGCCGCGCCAGCTTTCTGCGCTTTCTTCGGTGCGCGCGACGCCGATCAGCGCAAAATTCTCCGGCAGCAACTTGGTGCGCGCGAGGTTGTAGAGGGCCGGCACCACCAGACGCTTGGTCAGATCGCCGCTGGCGCCGAAGACGACCATGGCGCAGGGATCGGCAGGAGTGGCCTGCCGCCGCGGCGGCGCGTCGGCCACACTGCACGGTCGACGATATTCGGGACTGCTTGTCGAGCATGACGCTACTCCGCGGCATTCGGCGCGGCTGAGTGACCCTGCGATTTTTCAGCTTTGGTTCGGGGTCGATGGATTCTTGGCCTTCGATATGTCCGCCGAAGCCGAAGCGCATGGCCGAGAGCATCTTTTCGCCGAATGTGTGCTGCTGCCGCGAACGGAATCGGGCGTACAGCGCACTCGAGAGCACGTCGGCGGGGACGGCCTCCTCGATCGCGGCCTCGACGGTCCAGCGGCCCTCGCCCGAATCTTGGACAAAACCAGAGAAGTCCTTCAACTGAGGATCTTTCGCCAGTGCGGCGGCGCTAAGGTCGAGCAGCCAAGATGAGATAACACTGCCGCGCCGCCAGACCTCGGCGATGTCCGGGAGGTTCAGCGTGAAGCGCTCGTCCTCCGGCAGATACTTCGAGTCTTTGTTGCGCAGGATGTCGAAGCCCTCGGCATAGGCCTGCATCAGTCCGTACTCGATCCCGTTATGCACCATCTTGACGAAATGCCCGGCGCCTGCCGGACCGGCGTGGATGTAGCCACGCTCAGCGCGGCTGTCGCCTTTGGCGCGGCCCGGTGTCGCGCGGAATATCGCCGAGCCCCGGCGCGAGCGTTGCGAAGATCGGATCGAGATGGTCCACCGCCTGCTTTTTGACCGCCGATCATCATGCAGTAGCCGCGATCGATACCCCACACGCCGCCAGACGTGCCGCAATCGATATAGCGAATGCCCTTCGCGGCCAATTCTTTGGCGCGGCGGATATCGTCTTTGTAGAATGAATTGCCGCCATCGATGATGATGTCGTCCTGCTCCAACAGAAGCGCCGAGATGCCCGATCGTCGTTTCGGTAATTTGGCCGGCCGGCAACATCACCCATACCGCGCGCGGCTTTTCCTTGAGGGCCTTGACCACATCTTCCAGTGACTGAACCGCCGTGGCGCCCTCCTTCGCGAGCGCCTCGCGCGGCTTGGCGTTGGCGTCGAATACGATGCAGGTGTGGCCGGCTTTCATCAGGCGGCGAGAAATGTTGCCGCCCATACGGCCGAGCCCGATCACGCCGATCTGCATTTGCTTCACTCCCTTACCTGTAAAAATGCGCTATTCGAGTGCTGTGTCTATTGCGCGAGCCAACTCGGCTAAGCCCGCGTCGATGTCCTTGAGGTGGACGCGCATCGCGCGCCGACCGCGTTCCACCAACACCTCGAGATCGCCGCGCGCCTGCGCCGCCTTCACAACGCCGAAGCTATAGGAATGGCCGGGCACGTCGATGTCCGCTAGATCGTCGCATGTGACCTGCAGGAACACGCCGGAATTTGGCCCGCCTTTGTAGGCTTGCCCGGTCGAATGCTGGAAGCGGGGTCCGAAGCCGAGGCAGGTGGCGGCGTGGGTCCGGTCGCGGATGCGCGTGCGCATTTCAGTCAGCGCCTGCGTGTGCCGTTCATTGCGCTCAATATAGGCTAGCAGCGCGACGTAGTCGCCTCGACTTTGCGCCGGCGTGCACGCGGCCGAAATGACTCTTTAGGTAGCCGACTAGCGTGTTGTGCCGGCCAAGCTCGGCGGCATTGCGCGGATCGGCATAGAGAGCCAGCCCGTTCTCGCGAAACACCGGTACCTCTTCGGGCAAGCGATGCGACTTTTCGAAGTCGTCGGTCAGCGCACGCGTCTTATCCTTGCTCGCCTCGACATCCGGTTGGTTGAAGGGATCAATGCCAATGATCGCGCCAGCCACGGCGGTCGCTATCTCCCAGCGGAAGAATTCCTGGCCTATGTGCCAGATGTCCTTCACGCTGATACGCGCGACCGGATGGCCAGCTCGCTCCAGCGCCGCCACCGCCTGGCGCTGCAATGCATCCTGCTGTCCCTCAAGCTCAAGGTAGGCAAAGAAACGGTCGTTGCCATAGCGCTCGGCTGTTGTCAGCGGCTCGTCTGCGAGCGGGATCAGCCCGCGCCCGTGCTTGCCCGTGCTTTCCGCCAGAAGCTGTTCCAGCCAAGCTCCGAGATCGGCGATTCCCGGCGACGTAATGATCGTGACCTTGTCGCGGCCGAAGCGCGTGGCCGCAACACCCATGGCGATACCGAGTTGCACGCCCGGATTCTCCGCCGGGGGCACATCGGGGCCACAGGCTCGCTCCATCGGCTGCGCCGTCTCGAGGAGACGTTTGATGTCGAGACCCATCGCCGCTGCCGGCACCAGACCGAACTTCGAGCACGGAGTAGCGTCCGCCGACCGTAGGTACCCCATGGAAGATATGCGCAAAGCCAAGCTGCTTGGCGCGTCGCTCCAGCGATGATCCAGGATCGGTCACCGCAACGAAGTGTTCGCCAGCCTTATCCTTCCGAAGCGCCCCACACGCTCGAAGAAATATGCCATGAAAATGTTGGGCTCCAACGTGCTGCCGGATTTGGAAGAGACGATGAACAATGTCTTGCCGAGATCGATCTCGCGTTCTATCGCTTTGATTTGTGCAGGATCTGTGCTGTCCAGCATGTGAAAGCGCGGCCAGCCGTACTGCCGTCCGAACGTTTTGCCGAACACTTCCGGCCCCAGGCTCGATCCTCCCATTCCCAACAGGACGAGGTCACTGAACCCTCGTTGTTTCACTTCGCTGGCAAAGCGGTGCATACAGTCAATATCGACCAGCTCCTGCCCCACGATGTGCAACCAACCAACCCATTTGTCCTCGTCGGTCCCGTTCCACAACGACTTGTCGCCGGCCCAAAGCCTGCGGATCCGCCCGTTCTTGCGCCAGGCCTCCATCTCCGCATCGAATGCGGTCTTCATCTCCGGGGAGCCTGGGTCGATATTCAGACGGACGTGATCACCCTCAAGCAGGGCACGGCGCCGCAGCGCAATGGCGCCGAACAACTTGTCGAATGCGTCCGCAAACTGCTGAACGCCGTCCGTAACCAGTTCCTCGGTGACCTCCTTCAGCAGGATGCCGTGCTGCTCCAGCTCAGCGAGCATCGTGCGCGCACCCGCTACGTCTTGCTCGATGACGTCGGGCGTCACCTCACCGTGATTGCGAAACGCGTCCATCGTCGCCGGCGGAATGGTGTCCACGGTGTCGCGGCCGATGAGCGCCTCGACATACATCGTGTCCTTGTAGGCCGGATTTTTGGTGCTGGTGGAAGCCCAGAGCAGGCGCTGCGTCTTCGCTCCCGATGCGGCCAGAAGCTGCCAACGCGGACCCGAGAACAGCGCCTTGTAGCGAACGTAAGCGAGTTTCGCATTAGCGATCGCGGCCTTACCGCGCAATTGATCCGCCAGTTGTCTGTCACTGAGCTTGTCCAGCCGCTTGTCGACCGCGGTATCGATGCGGCTCACGAAGAAGCTGGCGACGCTGGCAACCTTGGTGACTTCGCCGCCTGCGCGCTTCAGGTCTTCAAGCCCGGAGATATAGGCTTCGACCACCTGCTCATAGACGCTCACTGAGAAGAGCAAGGTGATGTTGATGTTCAGCCCACGACCAATCAGTTGGCGAATCGCAGGGACGCCGGCCTGCGTCGCAGGGACTTTCACCATCAGATTGGGACGCTCCACCATCTGTCCACAGCCGCAGCGCCTCGCCGATTGTGGCGTCGGTGTCGTTAGCCAGATAGGGCGAGCATTCCAGACTGATATAGCCGTCGCGGCCGAGCGTCTGTTCGTACACCGGGCGCAGCACGTCGGCCGCGTCACGAATATCGGCAATCGCCAAATGCTCGTAGATCGCGGAGACGCTGTGATTGCCTTGCGCTTGGAACTGCCTTCAGTGCCGCGGTGTATTCGTCGCTCTCGCCGATCGCCTTCTCAAAGATCGAAGGATCTCGAAGTGACGCCCATCACTCCGTCGCGTTCGATCATCGTGCGCAATTCGCCACTTTCGATCAGGCTGCGTTTAAGATAGTCAAGCCATGGCGACTGACCGTATGCTTGGAGTTGCTTCAGCGGATTCATGCCGTCGGACTCCTGTGCTTCGCAATCTGTTCCTTGGCCGCGGCAAGTACCTTCTCCTGCGTGAAGCCGAATTTCGTCTGTAGATCCTCAATTGGTGCCGACGCGCCGAAAGTGCGCATGCCGATCTTGGTGCCGGCCGTGCCCACATAACGATCCCACCCGATCACCGAGCCCGCCTCAACCGACACACGTGCCTTGACCTCAGGCGGCAATACGTTGTCGCGGTAGGCCTGATCTTGTAGTTCGAACAACTCCCACGATGGCATGCTCACGACACGTGCTGGAATCCGCTCCTGCTTCAGCGACTCGTAGGCCGCGATACACAGTGCAACTTCGCTCCCGGTACCGATTAGGATCACTGTCGGGTTGCCGCTTTCGGCATCAGCCATGACATAGCCGCCCCGCGCGACGCCTGCGGCGGAGGCGTAGCGCGTGCGGTCGAAAGTTGAGAGCGGTTGGCGGCTTAACACCAGACACGCGGGCTGATGCTTCAGCCCGATAATTACGCGCCATGCCTCGACAACCTCGTTGCCGTCAGCAGGCCGTAGCGTGACGAGGCCAGGAATTGCGCGTAGCGCGATGAGTTGCTCGACCGGTTGGTGCGTTGGACCGTCCTGACCGAGGCCGATTGAATCATGCGTGAAGATGTAAACGACCGGGAGCTGCATCAACGCGCCCAATCGGATGGGCGGCTTCATATAGTCGGAAAAGATGAGGAAGCTCGAGCCGTAAGCGCGAATTTTGGACAATGCGAGCCCATTCAGGACCGCGCCCATCGCGTGCTCGCGAATGCCGAAGTGCAGATTGCGGCCGCCATAAGTGTCGGCCTCAAAATCTCCGGCTGCCTCAAAGGTAAGACGCGTCTTGGTCGAAGGCGCGAGATCCGCAGCGCCGCCGATCATCCAAGGATAATGCGAGGCGATGGCATTTTGTACCTTGGCGGATGAATCGCGGCTTGCAAGACCTTTGGAATCGGCCGGGAAGCTTGGCAGGTCGACGTCCCAGCCGTCGGGGAGTTCGCGCTTCTGCATTCGCTCGATCTGGTCGGCCAGGTCGGGGTGCTTGGCGCGGTAACCATCGAAGCGTGCCATCCAGGCTGCCCGAAGGCGCTGGCCACGCTGGCCGATGCCGGCGTGGAAGTGCTCACGCACACCATCCGGGACCAGAAACTTGGCGTCCTCCGGCCAGCCATAGCTGCGCTTGGCCAAACGGATCTCTTCGGCTCCTAGCGGCTCGCCATGGGCGGCGCTGGTATCGTGCTTATGCGGCGCGCCGTAGCCAATATGGCTCTCGACAATGATCAGAGTGGGTGCGTCTTCGGTGTTTCGAAATGTCTCGATCGCCTGTGCGATCCGCTCCGTGTCGTTCGCGTCGCCGACCAGCTGCACGTTCCAGCCGTAGGAGAGAAAGCGAGCCGCAACATCGTCGCTAAAGGCGAGATCGGTGTGGCCTTCGATCGTTACGCGGTTGCTGTCGTACAGCCAGCATAGGTTCCCGAGCATCAGGTGGCCCGCCAGCGAGGCGGCCTCGCTCGTGACCCTCCATCATGTCGCCGTCGCCGCACATCGCGTAAACATCGTGGTCAAACAAAGTGAAATCGGGCCGATTGAAGTGATGCGCTAACCAGCGTTCGGCGATCGCCATGCCGACGCTCGTCGCACAGCCCTGCCCCAGCGGCCCAGTTGTCGTCTCGACGCCCGTGGTCAGATGGTATTCAGGGTGACCCGGACACTTGCTGTTGATTTCACGGAAATGTTTGATGTCGTCGAGCGTGACTGCGAGCTCACCGAGACGCTCGTACTTATCGTTGACCGCCTTTACGCCAGTCAGATGCAGCATTGCATAAATGAGCATCGAGGCGTGTCCGTTGGACAACACGAAGCGGTCGCGATTCGGCCAGATCGGATCCTCCGGATCGAAACGCAGGAAACGCTGCCACAGTGTATAAATCACCGGCGCCAAGGCCATAGGCGTACCCGGATGGCCGGATTTGGCCTGCTGCACGGCATCCATCGACAGAGTACGAATGGTGTTAATGCAGGACTGCTCAAGGATTGCGTCCGATCCGTTGCCGCAATCTGACAGATCGGTTGAACCTTTAATCGTTAGAATGGCTTTTGTTGTCATCAAGAGGCTTCTGGCAATCGTTGGCCGCAATTTGTTGCGCCCTGAGAAGCCACCCCAACCGTACAAGCGTGACCTGAACTGAAAGTTCCACGATTTGTCGGCATCGGTGGATTTTGCGTGGCAGTTTCTGGCAGAACGAACCCAATATAGGCGAGTGAGAAGGCTCCGAACGATTTTGGCAGAACGAACCCAAAATGTTAGGCTAAGGGCGCGCTATCGCACGCCAAAATGATGACCTACCAGCGTGGCCGACAGGCCTGGATACTATGACGGGCCGCAGCGGTACTACGAACGCCGTTACTACAACGGACGCGGTTTCTTCCCGTTTGGTTGGTAGCGATGGAGGATCGTGATGATCCGTAAACTCGCCGACGGAAAGTTCAGGCTCTATTCGCGCAAAAAGAATCCGCGTACCGGCAAGCGGCGAAATCTCGGGACCTTTCCGACGAGGAGAGCGGCGCTACTGCACGAGCGTGAGATCCAGTATTTCAAGCGGCACTGAACGCGACCGTAGTAACTATCCGTGGTGCGCGACGCCGAGTTTCTCTTCGCCGCGGTCGAGAATCAGCGGCACGATGAGATCCTCCTCATCGTCGAGGTGTCGGATCAATCCCTTTAGCAGCGTCGCGCTTGCATCGGCATAGCCATCGCTACAGCGTCGCAAGGTGTCCGTATCGCTCCGCAACGCCTGTAGAAGGGCGTTGGCGGTCTCCGCCGTCCGCGCCATATCGCCGTGAATATGGTGATGGTCACCCTCGAGAACGTCGAAACCGATTGCGAGCCGGGCGTCAGCGGCGCGGAAGATCGGGAAGTAATGAAAATCCTCGATCTGATGATGGACATTGAGCTGATCGAGAATGAATTGTAGTCGCGGCGCGAATTGCGCGCGCAAACTCGGCGGGGGAAGTTTGCCGGCGCGAAATCGCTGCGTGACCTGCTCAATCGTTTCCGAAAGTTCGCGAAACATGGCGTGACGCGACAGCCAGAAACGCGCCATTTCGCCAAGATTGGCATGAGCATCCCATCTCTCGCGCGGATACCGCTCCAGCAGTACGCGCAAATCCTCCGGCCAGCCGGTACGGCGAGCCAGAGCAAGCGCTTCAATCTCGTTGGAATGAGCTCTCTCGATGGTCACAGAGGCCTACATAGCCATTGCGCGCCCGAATGCGAAGGGCAATGTTGCGGCGCATGAACGTGCCCACCATTGTCGCTCGTCTATCGTGCGACGAACCGACCGCCCGGCGTCTTGCGGCCTATCTCGGCGAAACTCTAGATGCCGCGGATCTCGGCCTGTGCCGCCTTCGAGGACGATTCCGGACACTGGCAGGTGGCGATTCATTTCCGCAACGCTCCTGACGAAGTCGGGTTGCGCGATTTGGTCAAGCTGGCTGCCGGCAAGGCGGCGGCAGAAGCGCTCAGCATTGAGCGCATCCCGGGCGCCGACTGGGTGGCCAGGAGCCTTGCCGGATTGAGGCCGGTGCGCGCCGGCCGTTTCATCGTTCATGGCGCGCATGACCGCGCCGGCCTGAGAGCCAACGACATCGGCATCGAGATCGAAGCCGCCCTCGCCTTCGGCACCGGTCATCACGGCACGACCCGTGGCTGCCTCCTTGCGCTGGCCGACCTGACGAAACGCCGGCGCATTCGCAATGTGCTCGATATCGGCACCGGCAGTGGCGTGCTTGCAATTGCCGCGGCGCGATTGCTGCGGACGCGCATCACTGCCGGCGATATCGACCCGGTGGCGGTGCGCGCTGCCCGGGACAACGCCGAGCAGAACCACGCGCTATCGATGGTCACCTTCTCGCGCGCCGCCGGTGTCTGCGCTCAAACAATTCGCACGCGTGGACCCTACGACCTGATCTTTGCCAACATTCTGATGGGGCCTCTTACGCGCCTCGCCGTGTCGGTCCGCAAACTCGCCGCCCCCGAAGCCCGTGTTGTCCTTTCTGGCCTGCTGCCTGGCCACGCCAATGCTGTCGCCGGGATCTATCGCGCCCAAGGCCTTTTGCTGGAGCGGCGGATCACCCTTGAGGGCTGGGTTACGATGGTGATGCGGCGGCCGAGTTCTTCTCGGTAGAGATCGCAAAATAAAACCGCCCCGGGCGGGGACAGCGGGCAGCATTGTTGGGTAGAGTATCGAGACGTACCGATGGGTCCGGATTTTCAGCCGTTTCTTGAACGGCACGCACGTCCTGTGTCAGTCCGTACCCCCGAGTCTTTCCGAGTTTGGGTCCAATATTGGGTCCAATACGCCCGATGGTCATGTATGCATGGGCGTAACATGCCCCGCGACGGCGCAATCGTACTCAGCGTAGTGACCTGTATCGCGCATGATAGACAAAAGACCAAATCAGCAAGGTGAAGAGCCGCGCTCGGAGCCAGAGATCATTCCGCCGGGTCACGCGAAACGCGGCCCAACGCGAATGGGTCGATGCACACGTCGGGCGGATTTATCATTGCGAAGTTTGGGCCTCTCGGCACTATTTTGCTGACTTTAGTCGTGGGCCTCCTATCAGCAGTGCTGATGGTTCTGCTATTCGGCGCTTTGCTGGTCGCACTGCCTGCGGTTGTGCTGATAGTTACCGCCGCAATCGTTGCTGGGATATTGCGAGTTTATTTTCAGCGTTCGCCTTGAGGCCAATGCCCCGCGACGGCGGCGATCTCACCGGCAAGCTCGAGAGTGCTGCGGGTCAGTTGTGAGAAATCGCGGGCGGGATGGCCGCTATATCCTAGCTCGTCTCATTCGCAATAGTGGCCGCGATGCCAAGCTCATTGATTGGCTCGATGAACTTACAGCCGAGTACCCCAAGAAGATTGCACACAACACATGAATGAAGTGAGTGGCGTCAACATTCTTGTTCACGCGATGGCGACCACGCAGTTTTGGATCAAAGTGGCCTGCGTCCTCGTATTCGGTGGAGGATGTCTTGCTTGCTACAGGGCATCCGTAAAAGCGGATCAAGACGGAAACAAACGCAAGAGCATAATTTTCGGTATCGCCAGCACCGCCATCCTGATCGCTGGGTTTGTTATCGGACGCCACTTCGGCATTTTCCCGACGATGGGGACTAATTAACGACAATGGCCGGATTAGTTTGTTCTATCCAGTGCGGTGCGCGGTGTCCCGGATTTGCCGAAGGTGCTGGTAGAATAGTCCTGATGCGTATCATCGCCGCCATCCTTCTGATGTTGAGCCTTTCTGCGCCAGTGGCGGCAGGACCATTTGAGGATGCTGATAATAACGCAGCCGCGCTACAGCGTTTGCGTCCGCTGGCTGACCAAGGTAACCCCGAAGCTCAAAACATGCTCGGAGACCTATATTTGGTGGTCTCCAAGAACAATGTTGAGGCGGTGACGTGGTTTCGAAAGGCTGCGGAACAAGGTCATAGGCTCGGTCAGCTTAATCTTGGGTTCTCGTACATGGAAGGTTGGGGCGTACCGCAGGACTTTATCCTTGCATACATGTGGTTCAATTTAGCCGCTGCCGCCGCGCAGGGCGAGACAACCGCAGCACAAATGCGAGACATCCTCGGGAAAAAATGACACCCGCGCAGATAGCCGAGGCACAAAAGCTTTCACACGAATGGAAGCCGACTAAGTAGCCGGAGATGGGCGACCCTCGCGGACTCCGCTGAATTGGGCTACGCTTGTGCCCATGTTTGGACCCCTCCCGAACCGCGCGGCAGTCTTTATACCCTTGGTTTTGCTCAGCCTTAGCCTTGGCGGCTGCACCAAGTGCGGATGGCTATGGGACCAGCCCACACGCAGCTGTCATTCCGACATCCCGCGCTGAGATCCAAGGCAAAGAAAACCCCGGCGACTAGGCCGGGGCTCAACACTTGTCATGGATTGCGGTGCCGGGATTTGGCGAAGGTGCTGTAGCTAATCCTCTGGTCGCCCCAACGTGCGCCGCGCCCGGCTCCGGGCTGTCGCCATAACTAGGCGCTCTTGTCTTTAGGTTCCGGAGGAAGAATTTCGGGGTCGGATACAGATCTGATGAGCGAGTTTTCTTTCAGATATTTATGGTACTGCGTGACAACGGCTTTTGTTTCTTGCAGCGTGGCGAGCCGCCATTGAATCTCAAGATTTTCGTTGCCAGCAATGCTTTCGATAATTCTGCGTTCTTCTACAAGTAGCTTAAATTCACTTGGTTGGCTTGGGTCGTCATTGCCATTGAGTTTGGTGGCGAAATCGATGCGCCCAGTGGGGACCCAATCCCGTTTTACGACACCCTCATTACTCAACCGGCTTTTCCCACCCCCTAAGCTTGCAATCACTGTCAGCGGATTATCCATCTCTCATTTCCTTCTCAATCGGGGAAGCGGAACGGCGGCATCTTGATCGAGCGCCGGGCCAAAAGAAAGGGCCAGGCGACGGTGATAGCCCAGCCCTAACAACCGCGTATCAGGTGGGAACCCAAGGGGACGCGGTCCTGAAAATAACGTTTGCTGAGTTGCTCCGTTCCTGTTCTTGCAATATATCGCCCGCATGTTGTGGCGTATGCGTAGCTCACGCGGCAGGCCGATCAAACGCGCCTGCCGCTTTCATTCATCCGTGCCAGCCAATCGTCGCCAAGCGGCCCCTACGCGGACCTGGCTGGGCGCACGAGTCTGAAGCACGACGGCTACCGGCTGCAGATCCATGTCCGGGATGGCCGGGTGCGCCTCTACACCATGAACGGAGCCGACTGGTCGAAACGCTATCCGCTGATTGTCGATGCCGCGGCACATATCAAAGGCACCGCAATTCTTGACGCTGAGGTTGTCTGGATCGGCCTGGATGGGGTTGCGGACTTCGACGCGTTGCATAGTCGGGTCAACGATAAAAGTGCCAGCGCTTGTGCTTTCGATCTCCTGATGCTCAACGGCGACGATCTGCGACGCAGGGCCTATGTGGAACGCAAGGCGGCGCTGCGGAAGCTTCTGCGACACGGTCGCGGCATCCAGTACGTTGAACACGCTGAGGGCCATGGCGACAGATTGTTTGCTGCCGCGTGCAAGCTCGGGCTGGAGGGTATTGTTTCCAAGAAGCTCGACGCGCCCTATCGCTCGGGGCCGTCGAAGACCTGGATCAAAGTCAAAAATCCGAAGGCACCAGCTGCAACCCGGACGATTGATGGTACGTTCTAATAAACATGGAAGATGTTTGTTGCCATTTTGCCGATCGCCGGTGGCCCTTTTCTTTTTTAGTCCCATCTGTCCTGAACGGTGCTAGTTTAGCGGTGCCGCCAGACAAATCCTCCTCTGGCAGTTTGGCGGTAACCTATAGGACTGCCGCTGACATTACGGCAGTCCCTTTTGTTTGGTCAGCTACAAACGAAATGCTCCGTCAAATGCGCTGCCGGTTACGCAGCGAGCCGCGAACAGGCGATGCGATATTTTAAGGCGCGGTACATAAGGGCGAGGTGAAATGAAGAAACTGCTCTGCATTATTGCTGCCGCTATGGCTTTGATAGTCGCGTCAAGTACGGCTATGGCAGAACCGAAAAACGGTCTTTATCTGATAAAGCAACTCATCGCATGAAGTCGCCACGGTCAGTACCTGCGCCACTTCGTCAATGGCCTCCCAACAATCCAACATTCAGGGAATACGAGGAACTTAAACGCCAAGGTTGGTACAAAGAAGATAAGGCTTGATAGCCGGTCACGGCATCGACCACAGCAGGATCGTCACCTTGAACGCCTTCTCGGTGTGTTGTAATTTACATTCGCATCCTGAGAGGACCTGACGGTCCCGCCAACCAGCCTTCGATCGGCAACGGTGGCACCGACGATGTGGCCCGCAAGCGGCAACAGTAGGTCGCTGACCCTAATGTGCAGCAGGAGGATTGTGTCATGCTGCTCAGACTTGGATTCAATCAATTCTGCGAAATTGTCGGCCGGGCGTCAGCAATTGTCGCGCTCGTTGGCATGGTAGCGCTTGTTTTCGCAGCAACCGCAGTTGACATTTTGCGCTAACCGAATTCGGACATTGATTTTGGGACTGCAGAAATGTCCGCTTTGGGGTCAGAAGCCGCCAAGCTGAAGACGAAGGGCAGCGCGGGCCCGAATAAGCAGCGCGGCTGACGCTCTTTCATCGAGCGACACAAAGACGCCGCGATGAAAATACCCGCGACGGCTTCCGCAACGCCACGGGCCGATATTTGACGAACCGAGAATGGTCGGGCGTTTGGGTTTCAGATCGTCCGCTCGACAACAGCGAAGGTTCCAGCGGCGAGGCACTCCTTGCAGATCACCATTGCGGATGACCTGCTTGCGGCCTTCGAGTGGGCCGAAGAGGCAAGCTTCATATCGTGAGCGGCTGGTACCAGCGGCCGTCCTGTCCTCAATGACGCTGGCAGCACCGTCAGGCTCTTGAGACGGGGATCCCGCCGGATTAACGCTCCACTGGACCAATAGCTGCCAAAAATAACTAGAAGGCGCGATCATCGGAAACGCTACGCCGATCAGAAAAACCAATGGGCCCCAAGGCGGCGTACTAATAATTGCTTTAATTGTCGTCGCCAGCGTGTTTGCCTGCGGGGATGTGGGCCATTTCACTACAGTAGGGCAGCCCCAGTTTTGGCGATGTGTTCGTCATCACAAAAAAGCGACTTTTGACCCGCACCTGATCCCGCTCATATACGTCTCGCCACAATGGCAGCAGCTCCCGCGAGGGCGCAGAGTACATACCGCGGCTAGGTCGCTGACGACATGACCCGATATACGATCGGGGTTGGAGTGCCATCATGCGCTCCCCGCCTTGCTCCTACCGCGCAGCGAAGAGCCGCAACGCGAAGACGAAGCTCCGCCCGCGCCGACCGCTCGAGATCCTGATTAACTTAAGCTGATCCGGCCCTGTTTCGCGGCACGCACTTTCATTTCAGATAGTTCTGTCACTACTGCGCAGCGGTACTTTTCGCGCAATTCTAGCAACAACCAATTCTTGCTCCCAAAGCTAATGTTTCCAGTAATGTCGATGATCGAGCGAACGGCGGCAAATTCAGACCGCCAGCCATTTTCATGTTCTATGACTTCGCCCCACATGGCGACGGAGCCAATAACGAAAGGCGTCCAGTAGGTGTGCGCGGACGCCTCGCGCTCTGCCTGCTCTTTGTCTCTGAATGCGTGATACCCGGGGTTCTTAAATCCGCCCTGTTTGGAGCTTGATCGCTCGAATACGCCGGGATGCCAAGCGTGAGGAATGACCACGCTATGCAAAAGCCCGTCGCGTAATTTCCAAAAGCGCCAACCAATTATTTCGCCGGCTCTAATTCTGGGCTCTCCGAGGGCTGCGTCTCGGGTTTTGTTGCCGGTAATGAGGAGGGTTCGGTTCTGTGGTGGCCGGTATCGGATGATCCAGCGGGATCACATGATGTCTGCGCATCGGCTCTCCGATGTTCGCCATGGTCAGCTCCTAAGTAGCTTGTCATTTCTTCCTGCACGCCGCGAATTGCGGTTCATCACCTCAATGATCCGGTGAATTTATTGTTCCTCTGTTTGGTACCGCACCGACCAAAACCTCTTGGAGCGGTAGCTTTTGGCAGTCAGCGGCGATCCGGTGTGTACCCCCTCACCAGGGCTGTTTGCCGGATGCTAGCTTGACGAAGAGAGCCGCAGGTGGAGCAACCACTTTGCGGTTCTTTTCTACGCCGCATGCCGGTCACGGCATCGACCACAGCAGGATCGTCACCTTGAACACCTTCTCGGTGTGTTGTAATTTGCATTCGCATCCTGAGAGGACCTGACGGTCCCGCCAACCAGCCTTCGATCGGCAACGGTGGCAACGACGATGTGGCCCTGCAAGCGGCAACAGTAGGTCGCCTGACCCTAATGTGCAGCAGCAGGAGGATTGTGTCATGCTGCTCAGACTTGGATTCAATCAATTCTTCGAAATTGTCGGCCGGGCGTCAGCAATTGTCACGCTCGTTGGCATGGTGGCGCTTGTTTTCCGCAGCAACCGCAGTTGACATTTCGCGCTAACCGAATTCGGACATTGATTTTGGACTGCGAAATGTCCGCTTTGGGTCAGAAGCCGCCAAGCGAAGACGAAGGGCAGCATGAACCTGAACTTGAAGCCGCGCAATCCGACAACGAAGTCGGAGGGAGCCGTGACGGATGAGCTAACGATAAACCGGCGCAGCCCCAAGAAGGGTCGGTGTCTATCGCGGCTTAGTGCCCGACGATGAACCGATCTGGCGACCAGGGCTGGAAATTTATCTGCGGCTCCTACCTTGCTCCTCGGCGTACCGAAGAGCCAAACCTCAGCCTCAGCTCCGGCCCGCGCCGACCGTTCCAGATTTCGATTAGTGATGAGCAATACGCACTTCCAACGAAGCACAC
>ERZ1370068.10026-contig-8759_pt1 | contig 48414 bp, 62 predicted proteins | sample MGYA00561227_ERZ1370068 | MGnify/ENA primary metagenome ERZ1370068 (study PRJEB38410, sample SAMEA6850437) | metagenome | study: Metagenomic assessment of the ecological functions of the soil: analysis of the soil microbiota associated with the... | reverse complement strand
TACTGCATTGCTGTTCCTGCAGCGCGGCGAGCCGGTCGCGCGTGCCGCCGCCGAGTCCGGATCGTATCCTCGCGCGCGCTCGTACCACCGCTTCGCGTCGGCGAGCTTGCCTTCCTGCTCGCTCTTCTGACCCTGGGCAATCGCGTCCTCGACAGATTTGCGCTGCTTGTCGTGTCCCTCCGCGATGAGCGTGTCGATCTGCTGATAGCCGGGCTGATCGCGTCTCACCGCTTTCGTATTTTGCGAAGCCGGTGGCGAAGTCCTGCCGCTCGATGCTCCTGACGCCGTCCCCATAGTTCGTTTTGATCCGTAAGACGCGAGCGTCGTAGTCGACTTGCGTCTCGCCGGTCCGCACCGGGATTTCGGGGACCGGTGTGACTCGTTGGCGGCTTGTCCGTCGGCGGCTTCACTGGTCGTTGTGGTGCGGGTCTCGCCGGCCTTCGCTTCCTCTGCCTGTCGCTTCAAGTCGAGCGCGTCCGGGTTGGCGGCGTCCAACTTCAGCATGCTGCTGCCGCTTCGCTCAGGACGACGTCGTAGCTCTTTCCGCTCCAGCGCGGCGGCGCGCGCGTTCGCCAGCGACTGGTCGATCTTCTCCTTGTTCGGATCGACCGGCGGCGGGACGTCAGAGGGACCGTTGTCGTAACGGCCGCGACCTGCGGTTCCGCTTGTCGGCCGTCGAACGATGTAGCGCACGAGGAAGTAGGTGAGGACTGCACACGACCAGCGTCGCGACCCCGAGCAGCGACCAGAAGGCCGCCGGGCGTTTGATCAGTGTCGAAGACGCTTTAGATGGTGCGGATTGCGCCGCCATCCGCTGCGTCGCCGACTGGCTCGATCGACCCGGCCGTTCAGACGCCGACGTGCTCACCACCACGTGTGACCGGCGGCGTGCGCCGGCTCTCCGCCGAATTCCGACGTCGAGACGTCGTCCTCGAGCGCGAGCTCGTAGGCGCCGAGCGTGACCGGGGCACCGAGAGCGACAGCGCCGCCTTCCCTGATCTGATGACCGTTCACGTAGATGCCGTTGCGGCTCTTCAGATCGACGACGTAGTAGGCGCCGCCTTCCTGGCGGACCTCGGCGTGAAATCGCGACACGCTCTTGTCGTTGAGCACGATCGCGTTGCGCTCGTCCCGGCCCGATGCGGATCGCGCTCCCGCCCAGATGCACCTCGGTTTCGACGGCGTCGCCGCGGAAAGATGACCAGCTGGACACGTCTACCTCTTGCGCATCCCGGTCTTGCCTGGTCGGGACTTTCACGACCGGGGCGGACGTCCGCCCGAATCGAGACCAGGCCCCCGAGATCGCCGAATCAATCTCGCCCGGTCACGCGCTTGACCCACGTGGGCTGGCGCAGGGCGACGGTATCGTCGGTGATCGAGTGAAGAGAACCGGCTGAAAATCCACGGTGTCGTCCGTGGCAGTCGGCTCCGGACCAGGCCGACAGCGCCGTGCGCGGACGTCGTGGGAGATGGGGACCGTTGGCCGCCGCGCTGATCGCCTCTGACCGCGCAGCAGACTGCCGCACCGTCTCGAGGTCGGCCATCATCTCCTGACAGGTCTGATACCGCGTCTCGCGCTTCTTCGCCAGCGCCTTCATGATCACGGCCGCCAGCCGCGGGCGGCGCGTCCACGCCGAGCGCCGGCGGCGGATCGTCGCTCTGAATCTGATGGAACAGCGTCGGCAGGTCGCTCGGCCGGGAACGGCTTGCGGCCGGTCAGCATGAAATAGAACACGCCGCCGAGCGAGAAGATGTCGGATCGGCTGATCGATCTCCGCGCCGCGCGCCTGCTCGGGCGACATGTAGTCGGGCGTGCCGACGATGAAGCCGGCGGCGGTCATGCTGGAGCTGGCGAGCCGCGCCACGCCGAAATCGAGGATCTTGAGGATGCCGTCGGCACGCACGAAGATGTTGCCCGGCTTGATGTCGCGGTGATAGATCGACGCATTGTGCGCCGCGCCGAGGCCCGGCGCACAGCTGAATCATCAGATCGAGCCTGCGCTCGAGCCGGGCTGCCGTCGCTCTGCTTCAGGAAATCCTTGAGCGTCGCTCCGCGCAGCAGCTCCATGACGATGAAGAAACGATCGCCGTCTTCGCCGACGTCGAAGATCGTGATGATGTTCGGATGCGACAGGCTGGCGGCCGCCTCGGCCTCGCGGTGGAAGCGCGTCGCGGATATCGGGATCGTCCTCGAGATCGGCGGTCAGGACCTTGAGCGCGACGTCCCGGCCCATCGCCTCGTCGCGCGCGCGGTAGACGACACCCATCGCGCCGCGGCCGATCCGCTCGATGACCTGATACCGGCCGATCCGTTCCGGCGATGCGGCGCCGGGTGAGATCGTCAGCAGCCATCGCCATCCCTATCGCCGGAGCAGCGGACGACCAGCGCGGTGATGTTGTCGCGGCTGCCGTGTTCGAGGGCCGTGCTGATGAGCGACTGCGCGACGCGCCGGGAGTTCTTGATTCGACGCCACGATCGTTCCGCAGCGTCTCGTGCGGCACCGAGCCGTGGAGGCCGTCGCTGCACAGCAGCAGTGTCTCGTCTCCCGACAGCTCGCGTTCGAGCAGGTGCACCTGCGTGTCGGGCCGCGCGCCGAGCACGTTGGTCAGCACGTGACGTGTCGCGTGCGGCCCGCAGTCGGCCGTCCTTGCTCCCGAGGACCGTGGCGGCCCACGAGTCGTCCTGCGTGAGCTGCGTCAGGCCGTTCGTCATGGCGAGAGGTACAGACGGCTGTCGCCCACATGCGCCACGATCAGCTGACCGTCGGACAGGAGCGCGCACACCGACCGTCGTTCCCATGCCGAGATAGTCGTCGTGGTTCTCGGCGAGGCGGTTGATCCGCCGGTTCGCCAGGCTCACGGCGGTCTTGAGGCCGATTGGCCTCGTATGACATGCGTGGGATCGATGCCGAACGGCCAGGAGAAATCGGTCGTCTCGTGCGACCGTCGGATGAAGTTCTCGATCGACTCGACCGCGACACGGGCAGCGACTTCGCCCGCGGCGTGCCCGCCCATGCCGTCGGCGACGATGAACAGGCGCAGATCCTCCGCGCTGATGAAGCAGTCCTCGTTCATGTGACGCACGGGGCCGGTTTCGCTCAAGCCAAATGCCCTCACGGGGATTCTCGCGGAGTCTATCATGCGGCAAAAGGACGTCGATACTACTTTGGTGGTAAGCCTCTAGGGACATGCGCGCAAAAACCGGCCAGAAGCGCTCAAGTGCCGTTCAGGCCAGCTTGCTCGCCAGCTGAGCTCTCGAGTCGACGCCCACCTTTTCGAAGATTCTGGAGAGGTGCTTCTTGGTGGTCGCCGGCGTGATGCCCAGCGTCGTGGGCGATGTGGCTGTTCCGGTAGCCGCGGAGGACGAGCTCGGCGACCTGGATTTCCCGCCGCGACAGGCCGTAGCGGTCCTGGTAGGCGGGCATGTCGGTGCCGATCTCGCGAATGCTGACGGCGACGTCGCCGTGCCGGCCGGGCAGCTCCATGAGGTGAACGACGAAGGGTTCGTTGTCCTGACCCGTCAGCGCAATCACGGTTCCCACCTGCTGGGAGCGGTCCCGGAACTGCGCCAGATGGTCGAGCAGCATGACCAGCAGCTCGATGCGGCATTTGGTGCGCAGGCGGTGAATCAGGCGCGTCGCGGGCGGATTGCTGTAGACGAGACGCTCGCCGCGGAAGACGAAGATGGCGAGCGGAGTTGATCCAGCACGGACCGCAGAGCGGTCGCGGAAGCACGTTGGCGCGGTCCGCCGCGTTCAGCTGCGGCGAGGTCACCATGCTTTCAAAACAACGATCAGCGCCACGATGACGGCCAGCACGAGCAGGCCGACCGCGACGATCTTGCCCGTGCCCCACTGCCACGCCTTGCGCGGCCGACGCGCTGGACTGCGCGACGTCGAGCAATTCGGGGTCGATGACCACCGTCGCATCGCTCGATTCGTGCGCGGACGCTGGCGTGGCCGCGTGGCCCGCGTCGCCGTCTCGGTCAGCTCCGCGAGGCCCGGTGCGGTCGGATCGATGGCGCGAAGCGCCACCAGGTTGTCGAGCGCTTCCTGAAAGCGCTTGCCTCGGATCGCCGCGCGCGCCGACGCGAGCAACGTAGCGGTGACGCGCTGCCGTTCCGCCTGCTGCTCCTCGACGCGCCGTTTCTCCTGGATCTGCTGGAACGCGTCGCGCAGCTCCTTCAATGTCTCGGCGACGACCGGATGCGCCGACGGATCGAGGCTCTCGAGCAGTTGCAGCGCGGCCTGATGCTTGCCGAGGGCGAAGCGGCTGCGCGCGTTGCGGATGGCGGCTTCGATGCGCGCGGCCTTGTGCAGCGTCGCGAGTTCAGCGTCGGCGGTCGCCTTCAGCGCCTGCGCCTCGGCGTGATCCGGCTCGAGCGCGAGCAGCTTGCCGAGTTTCTCGACCGCAGCGCGTCACGTCGGGCAGGCGGCGGTCCGGCGACTGCAGCCGTTCCTGCGCCGCGGCCAACAGCTCGGCGACGTTCGCGCGCCTGCGCTCCTCGGCTTCGATGCGCCTCGTTCTCGTCGATGGCCGCCTTGACGGTCGCCGCCAGTGCGACGGTCCGTTCGTGCTGCGGATCGAGCGCCGCGGCTCTCGCTCAGCAGCCGCATCGCGGCGTGGAGATCGCCGCCTGTCGAAGCGCTCCTTCGCTGCCGCGTGCTTGGCTTCCACCTCTCGCGCGCGGGCTTCGGCGGCGTCACGGGCGGCGACCGCCTGCTCGAGACGACGGCGCGCCGCGGCTACGCGCGCATCGGTGGCGCTCAGCGTCGCGGCCATGCTCACGAGATCGCTCGCGTCCGAGAACTCGCCGCGCGTCAGGCGCTCATCGAAGTCGGCGAGCGTGCGATCGAGGCTCCGCGCGCAGCCGTGCCGCCGCCTGCTCGTTGCGCACTTGTTCGCGGAGCGGTGCGAGATCCGGCGCGGCGGCGTCGATCGCCTCGATCGCGGCCAGACGATCCAGGGCGTGATCGAATCGCTGCTCGGCCAGCGCGGTCCGCGCTTCGGCCACCAGGGCGGCGATCTGCCGCTCGCGCTCGATCCGCTCGCGCTCGAGACGGCGCTCTTCCTCGATCTTGTGCAGTGCCGCGCGCAGTTCGGTCAGCGCCTCGGCCACCCTCGGGATGCGGCGGCGGCGCGTGAGTCCTCGAGCAGCTTCAGCGCGGCCTGGTGCTTGCCGAGCGTGAAGCGCCGGCGCGCATTGCTGATCGCGGCACGGGCGCGCGCGGCTTTCGCGCCGCGTGGCGATCCCGTCCTCGATCGCCGCTTTGAGGCCTGGCGCCTCGGCATGTTGTGGGTCGAGCGCCAGCACCTGGTTGACTTCGTTGAGCGCACCGCTCAGATCGGCGGCGTTCTCGCCGACCGACTGCAGATGCTGCGCCGCGCTCTGCATCAGCGCGGCGATCTGCTGGCGGCGACGCTCGGCGGCGGCTTCGGCCTCCTTGCGCTCGCGGATCTCCTGCAGTTTCTTCGAGGCTCCGTGACGCGCGGATCCTGCGGCGCCAGATCGGCGGCCGCCTTCAACAGATCGCCGGCGCCGTCGAGGTCCTCGAATTCGAGCCGCGCGGTGCGCCTCGCTGATCTTCCGTTCGGCCTCGCGGCGGCGGGCTTCCGCGGCCTCTCGCGCGGCAATCGCGGTCGTCGGTCTGGTCGAAGCGCTGGCGGGCCGACCGGACCAGCGGGTCCGCCGACGCAGCGAACGCCGCCGCGGCTCTCAGGACGTCGGCCGCGCGCGTCACGTCTTCCGCGCGTGAGGTGCTCGTCGAATTCGCCGAGGATGCGTTCGAGCTCCTGACGCCGCCGCTCCGCCTCGGCCGCCGCGCGCGCGCGGGCCTCTTCGGCCTCCGCAGCCGCCTTCGCCGCCGCCGCACGAGCCTCCTCTTCGAGCCGGCGCCGTGCCTCGCGCGCCTCGGCCTCGATCCGCTGGCGCTCGAGCTCAATCGCGGCCTGCTGCGCGTCGATCGCCCCGTGAATCCGATCGAGGAGGTCGAGGGCGCGCTGCTCGGTCGCGTCGAGCATCAACACGTGCTTGCAGGACTCCTTCGCGGCGTCGTGGTCGCCGGCATCGAATCGTCGCTGGGCCTCGGCCAGGTCATCCTCGATCTGCTGCGCGCGCCGTTTGGCGGGATCCACAGCCGCCGGGTTCGGTGTCTTGCGCGCCGGACCGGGGCATACCGGTGCCGCGGGTCCGATCCCCAGCTCCGGCGTCAGACGGATGTTCGACAGCGCCTTCTGGAGCAGCGTGATGTTCTGAAAGCGGCGATCGGCATCCTTCTGCAGCGCCTCGTCGATCACCCGCACGAGCGCGCGGGTCGATGTCCGGACAATATTCTTCGATGGGCGTCGGCGCCCCGCGCAGGATGCGGGGCAGGACGTCGTCGGGGTCTGGCCCGGAAAGCGGGTTGATGCGACAGCAGCTCGTAGAGCACCGCCCCGACCGCGAAGATGTCGGCGCGGGCGTCGACGGCTTCGCCTTTCACCTGTTCCGGGGACATGTAGTTCATCGTCCCCAGAATCGATCCGGGCAGGGTGTAACTCGTCAGGTCAGCTTCGCGATGCCGAAATCGAGAATCTTGACCGTGCCCTCGGGACCGACGATCAGGTTCGCCGGCTTGATGTCGCGATGGACGATGCCGGCCTCGTGCGCGTGCGCCAGGCCGGCGCAGACCTCCTCCATCAGCTGCAGCTTGCGCGGCGACGACCAGCGGCGGACGGAGGCAGACGAGGTCGGCGAACGTCTCGCCGCGCACGTACTCCATGGCGATGAACGGCAGGCCGTCCTCTTCGCCGACGTCGTAGATCGTCACGATGTTGGGATGACTGAGGCTACCGGCGGCGCGCGCCTCGTGGAGAAGCGCTCGCGCAGCTCCGGGGTGTCGTAGCCGGGCCTGAGCAGCTTGATCGCGACGTAGCGGCCAATCCGCGGATCCTTCGCGCGAAACAGCGCACCCATCCCGCCCTGGCCGATCAGGTCGACGACCTCGTAGCGTCCGAGGGTTTTGGAATCTTCACGTGGGAATCGCGTCCACTATAACAGGCGCCGCCGCTCGTCCAAATGGGCCCGAAGTCGGGTGCGCGTCCGTTTCAGTCGCGACTTTTGGAGTAGGCTATGGCGGCTCTAAAGCAGCTATCGGCTCTCGGCTCTCAGCTGTCAGCTGATAGCTCGAGAGAGTTGAAGGATCTCATGGCCGACATCTCGATGACCGTCAACGGCAAGGTTCGCAAGGGCAACGTCGAACCTCGCCTGCTCCTCGTCGCACTTCCTCCGCGAACATCTGCGTCTGACCGGCACGCACATCGGGTGCGACACGAGTCAGTGCGGCGCCTGCACCGTCCTCGTCGACGGCCGCAGCGCGAAGTCCTGCACGATCTTCGCGGTCCAGGCCGACGGCTCCGGCGATCACGACGATCGAGGGCCTCGGCGTCGAACGGGCAGCTGCATCCGCTGCAGGAAGGCTTCTGGGAGGAGCACGGCCTCCAGTGCGGCTACTGCACGCCGGGCATGATCATGGCGGCGGTGACGCTCCTGCAAGGACAACCCGACGCCGTCGGAGCGGGAGATCCGCGAGGGCATCTCCGGCAACTTCTGCCGCTGCACCGGCTACCAGCACATCGTCAACGCCATTCAGCACGCCGCGACAAGAGGTAAGTCGATGGCCTCGACTCCCGTCTTGCCGAAGCTCGTGGGCCAACGCGTCAAGCGCCGCGAGGATCCGCGTCTCATTCAGGGCCGCGGCACCTATGTCGACGACATCGCGCTCGTCGGCATGCAGCACCTGGTCGTTCAAGCGCAGCGACGTCGCGCACGGCCGCATCCGCTCCGATCGATACGAGCGCCGCGGAGGCGATGGACGGCGTCGAAGCGGTCTTCACCGGCGCCCAGATCGCCGAGTTCCTCGCGCCGATGCCGATCGGCACGCCGTTCCCGTCGCCGGACCATCGCGCGGTCGCGGTGGACACGGTCCGCTACGGCGGCGAGCCGGTCGCCGTCGTCGTGGCGCAGCGATCGCTACGTCGCGCGCGACGCCGCCGACGCGATCGTCGTGTCGACTACGACACGCTGCCGGCCGTCGTCGATCACCGAGCTGGCGATGACCGGGAAGCCGACGGTCATTCATCCCGCCTTCCCGAACAACCTGGCGGTGGCGCTGGTGCCGAGCGGCACCGGCGTGAGCGCCGCCGGCAACGGTCGACGATTCCGCGATCGACGCGCGCGTTCGCCAAGGCCGAGGTCGTCATCTCGCAGCGGATGGTGAACCAGCGCCTCGCGCCGTCGGCGATGGAGCCGCGAGGCGTCGTCGCGCACTTCGAGCCGGGCAAAGGCACGATGACGATCTGGTCGTCGACGCAGAACCCGCACATCCTGCGGTCGTTCATCGCCGCGATGACCGGACTGGGCCAGGATCAGGTCCGGGCGATCGCTCCGGAAGTCGGCGGCGGCTTCGGCGCCAAGATCAACATCTACGGCGAAGAATACGTCGCCGCCGCGATCTCGAAACGGCTCGGCATCCCGGTGAAGTGGACGGAGGATCGCTCGGAAGCGTTCGTCGCGACGACGCACGGCCGCGACATCCTCGGCTACGTGGATCTCGCGGCGAAGCGCGACGGCACGCGTGCTCGGCCTGAAGCTGCGCCTCATCGCCGACATCGGCGCCTACAACATGCTGCCTCACGGCGGCCATCCCGACGCTGACGATGATGATGGCGAACGCGACCTACAACATCCCGGCGATCCGCACCACGCTCACCGAGGTGTTCACCAACAAGACGCCGACCGATGCGCTATCGCGGCGCCGGCCGTCCGGAAGCGACGCTACTTCGTCGAGCGCGCGATGGACATGCTCGCGCGCGAGCTGAAGATGGATCCGGCGGAGCTGCGCCGCAAGAACTTCATCCAGCCGAGATCAGTTTCCGTTCGCGACGCAGATGGGCGCGATCTACGACTCGGGCGACTACGAGAAGGCGCTCGACGTGGCGCTGAAGACCGCCGAGTGGGAGCGCTTGAAGGCCGAGCGCGACGCCGCCCGCGCCGCAGGGACGGCTGGTCGGCCTGGGACTGGCGATGTACGTGGAGGTCTGCGGCATCGGTCCGTCCTCGCCTCGCTGCCGACCGGCGGGTGGGAGCACTCGCAGGTGACGATCGAGCGCGACGGCCGGATCAGCGCCACGACCGGTGCGTCGCCGCACGGTCAAGGCAACGAAACGACCTTCGCGCAGATGCTCGCCGACCAGTTCGGCGTGCCGCTCGAACACATCACGATTCTTCACGGCGATACCGGCGTCGTGAAGCAGGGCATCGGCACCTTCGGCAGCCGCTCGCAGGCGGTCGGCGGCACCGCGCTGCACTGGCGGGCGCGAAGGTGAAGACCAAGATGGCGAAGTTCGCCGCCGCGCCATGCTCGAGGCGCACGAGGACGATCTCGTGTTCGAGAACGGCACGATTTCGGTGCAAGGGATCGCCCGCGTCCGGCGAAGTCGTTCGCCAGCGTCGCGGCGTATGCCTACGTGCCGGTGCCGCTGCCCGGAGGGCCTCGAGCCCGGCTTGAGCGACGAAGCGTTCTTCGAGCCGACCAACAACACGCTATCCGTTCGGCTGCCACATCTCGATGCTCGAGATCGACCGTCAGACCGGCGAGCCGACGCTGCTGAAGCTCGTCGCGGTCGACGATGCGGGAAATCTCATCAACCCGCTCATCGTCGAAGGACAGATTCACGGCGGCCTCGCGCAGGGCATCGGCCAGGCGATGATCGAAGAGGTGGTCTACAACGAAGACGGTCAGCTGGTCACCGGCTCGTTCATGGACTACGCGCTGCCGCGCGCCATCGATTTCCCGCGCTTCGAGCTCGACCGCGACGCGTGACGCCGACGCCGGTCAACCCGCTCGGCGCGAAAGGCGTCGGCGAAGCCGGCACGCTCGGCTCGACGCCGTGCATCGTCGCCGCGGCGGTCGACGCGCTGAGCGAGTTCGGCGTGAAGCACATCGACATGATGCTGCGGCCGGAAAAGCTGTGGCAGCATCATCCAGGGAGGGCAGTCGTGATCTCGACGCCATTCGATTACAGCCGCGCCGCGTCGGTCGACGACGCGGTCGCGAAGCTTGCGCGCGAGCAACGGCGAGGGCAAGCTGATCGCCGGCGGCCACGGCCTCGGTGCCGCTGATGAAGCTCCGTCTGAGCGAGCCGAAGGCGCTGATCGACATCGCCCGCATTCCCGAGCCTGGCCGGCATCCGGCAGAAGGGCGGCGCGATCGAGATCGGCGCCGGCACCGTCCACCACGACGTCGCGACATCGGCGGTGCTGCAGCAGGCGTGTCCTGTGCTGGCGGAGGCGGCGGCGGCGATCGGCGATCCGCAGGTCCGCAATCGCGGCACGCTCGGCGGCAGCCTGGCCCACGCCGACCCCGCCGCGGACTATCCGGCGGTCGATGCTGGCGCTCGATGCCGATATCAACGTGAAGGGCCCCAAGGGCGCGCGGTGGTGAAAGCGCACGAACTTCTTTCAGGGTCTCTTCACGGTCGACCTCGCCACGGACGAGATCATCGTCGGCGTCCAGTTCACGCCGGTGAAGGCGGCGGCGTACGCAAGCTTCATCAGCGCGCATCGCACTTCGCGATCGTCGGCGTGGCGGCGGCGCTGCAGGTGAGCGGCGGGACGATTCAGTCGGCGCGCATCGGCCTCACCGGCGCGAGCTCGCACGCGACGCGGCTCACGGGCGTCGAGCAGGCGCTGGCCGGAAAGCCGCGATCCGAAGAGCATCGTGGAAGCCGCGCGCACGCCGCAGGCGCCGCGCGTCCAGGACATCAACTCCGACATCCACGCCAGCGAAGAGTATCGGCGCGCGATGATCGCGGTCTTTACCGAACGCGCATTGTCCGCCGCGCTCCGCACGAGCCGTTTAACGCCTTCTATGTGAGCTTCGAGCTGAGACACGCGAAGAACTTGTCCATCATCATCTTCGCGACGCCGCCGATCAGGCGCTGACCGACGCGCGCGATCGGGCCGCCGGTCTGGACGCTGGCGTTGACGTCGACCGTCGTCGCCGCGCCGTCGGGCCTGAGCGCGATCGCCGTATGCTGCCTTTCACGAACCCCGGCCGTCCCTGACCTTCGACGACGAGGCGATACGACGCGTGCGGAACCTTGTCGACCAGCAAGACCGTGCCCGTATACGTCCCCGTGATCGCCGCCATGCCGATCGTCAACGTCACGGTGCAGCGATCCTCGCCGTCGGGTTCGAAGCGATCGCAGCCGGGAATACACGACGAGCACGGCCGGATTCATGAGGAGGTCCCAGACGCGATCCGGCGCTGCGTTGAAGGTATACGAACCGGAGATGTCCATGTGCTGGTGGAGTGTATCCGCTGAAGTCGCGATCAGGCGAGCGCGTTGAGGTGGACGGCAAGGTCGGCGAGATTGGTGAGCGTCCGCGCCGGCAGGAAATCGTCGACGAACGGCAGTGCGGCCTGCAGCCCGCGCGTCAACGGCGCGTAGTCGGCAGTGCCGATGAGCGGGTTCAGCCACACGAGGCGATGGCAGCTGCGTTGGAGCCACGCGACCTGCGTCGCGCAGCTCCGCCGGATCGCCGCGATCCCATCCATCCGAGATCAGCAGCACGACCGGCCCGCCGTGCAGGATGCGGCGGCTCCACCGTTGACGCAGTTCTTTCAGGGCCGCGCCGATCCGCGTGCCGCCCGACCAGTCGGGCGACCGACTGCGAGACCGCCGCGAGCGCGTCATCGGGCCGCGGCATGCGGAGCTGGCGCGTGATGCGGGTGAGCCGCGTCGAAAACAGGAACGCCTCGACACGCGGCTGACGTGCGGCCACCGCGTGGGCGAAGAGCAGCAGCATCCGCGTGTAGCGCTCCATCCGATCCGCTGACGTCACAGACCAGCACCAGCGGGCGCGGACGCCAGCGGCGCTCGCGACGCCGGAAGCGCACGATGTCGCCGCTGGTGCGGATGCTGTCGGCAATCGCGCGCCGGAGATCGAGCCGCGGACCGCGTCCGCGGACCCAGCGCCGCGTGCGGCGCTCGCCAGATTCCACGCGAGCCGGGCCAGCGCCGCGCGCGCCTCCGCGATCTCGGCGGCGCTGAACGCCGCGAAATCCTTGTCGGTCAGGACGCCGAGGTCGCTCCACGTTTTCACGCGCGTGTCGGGCGAATCTCGACTCGTCCCCGGGCCGATCGTCGTCCGGACACGGCTGCGAGATCCTGAGGCAGACGGCCGCTTCCTCGATCGTGACAGTCGATGGCTGCACGTCGCTGCGACGAGTACTCGATCTGCGCCGCTGGCTCGTGGTGGGTGCGCCAGAAGGCGTCGAACGCGCGGTCGAAGATCGCGATCTGATCGTGGCCGTTGACGAGCAGCGTGCGGCAGGCGTGATAGACCTCGTCGCGCGCGCCGAGGTTCACGTAGCCGAGCGCCTTCACGACGTCGAGCAGCCGTTCGGGATCGGCGGCGATGCCCGCGCGCCGCAGAATGCGGGCGAAGAGGAGAAGATTGTCAAGAAGACGGGACATCTTCTATCAACGACAGCTATCGGCTGTCAGCTGTCAGCTTCAGGGCTCACCTGTGGTCGAAAGCTGAGAGCCGAGAGCTGAAAGCTGGGAGCTGTGCTTGATCGATCGGTCGAGCAGTTCCGCGGCGCGCCGGCCGCGCAGCGCCTCGACGTCTTCCTTCGCCTTGAGCACCACGCCGAGCGTTTCGTCGATCGTCGCGGCGTCGAGCGTCTCGCGATCGAGCGCCGATGAGCGCCGTCACCCAGTCGATCGTCTCCGACACGCCAGGGCACCTTGTAGAGATCCGCCTTGCGCATCTCCTGGACCATCGCGGTCACCCGCTCGGCCAGCTGCGCCGAGGCTTCCGGCGCGCGAGTGCGGACGATGGCCAGCTCCTTTTTCGAACGACGGATATGTCGATCCACTGATACAGGCACCGGCGCTTGAGCGCGTCGTGCACTTCACGCGTGCGGTTCGAGGTCAGTACGACCAGCGGCGGGTGGGTCGCCCGCACCGTGCCGAGCTCCGGGATCGTGATCTGAAACTCCGCGAGCAGCTCGAGGAGGTAACCCTTCGAACTCCTCGTCGGCGCGATCGATCTCGTCGATGAGCAGCACGGCCGGACGCGTGCGCAGCGGATCGATCGCCTGCAGCAGCGGCCGCTTGATCAGGAAGGCGTCGCTGTAGAGCTCGCGGTGCGCGTTCTCGCGGTTGAGCGTGTGAGTGGCGTCGAGAATCCGCAGCTCGAGCAGCTGCCGGGCGTAGTCCCACTCGTACAGGGCGTGACCGACGTCGAGTCCCTCGTAACATTGGAGGCGAATCAGATCGGTGCCGAGCGCGGCGGCCGTAGCCGCCGCCAGCGCGGTCTTGCCAACCCCGGCTTCGCCCTCGAGAAAGAGCGGCCGCCTCAGGCGGAGTGCCAGAAAGACCGACACCGCGAGACCGCGGTCCGCGACGTAGTGCTGGTCGGCGAGGCGCTGTTGGAGATCGGAGATCGAGCCGGGAAGAATGTCGGAACCTCTGCGGGACTATATAACAGGTTGTTGAGCCGGACGGCCGACCTGTCGATTCCGCGCTAGCTGATTCGACTACCGGACAGAACGCCAACTAAGGAGTGCAACGATGCGAGTGATGGTGATCGTGAAAGCGAACAAGGAATCGGAAGCAGGGCAGATGCCGGACGAGAAGATCCTGACGGATATGGGCAGAGTACAACGAGGAGCTCGTCAAGGCCGGCATCATGAAGGCCGGCGACGGACTGCATCCCAGCTCGAAGGGCAAGCGGGTGCGGTTCTCGGGCAGCGAGCGGACCGTGATCGACGGCCCGTTCACCGAGACCAGGGAGCTCATCGCCGGCTTCTGGATCTGGCAGGTGAAGTCGATGGACGACGCCCTGAGCTGGCTCAAGCGTGCGCCGTTCGACGGCGGCACCGAGATCGAGGTCCGGCCGATCTTCGAGATGGAGGATTTCGGCAAGGAGTTCACGCCCGAGGCCCGCGAGCGCGAAGCACGGCTGCGCGCCGAGATCGAATCGAAGAGTAAAGGTCCGGCTGAAGCCGGACACCACGTAACAGCGAGCGTGGTGTCCGCCTTCGGCCGACGACGTGCGTGGCGTCCGCCTTCAGGCGGACCACGCGTGAGCGGACTTCGTTATCCGCCCGCGGCCGCTTTCTCCAGCGTCGCGATGTCGATCTTCTTCATCGTCATCATCGCCTGCATCGCGCGGCCCGCTTTCCCCGGATCGGGCGAGGTCAAGAGCTTTCCCAGGATATCCGGCACGATCTGCCACGACAGCCCGAACTTGTCTTTCAGCCAACCGCACTGACTCTCCTGGCCGCCGTTGCCGGAGAGCGCGTTCCAATGCTGTCGACGTCCGCCTGGTCCTTGCAGTGGACGACGAACGAGACCGCCTCCGTGAACTTGAACATCGGCCCGCCGTTGAGGGCCGTGAAGCGCTCACCGTCGAGGTCGAACTCCACCGTCAGGACGCTCCCTTTCGGTCCGGGTCCGGCATCGCCGGAGGCGCGTCGTGCGGACGATCCTCGAGTTGTTGAATACCGAGACGTAAAGGTTGGCGGCCTCTTCGGCCTGCGAGTCGAACCACAAGAATGGGGTGATCTGGGGCATGTTGAACTCCTCCTTTGGATCGTGGTCGAACGGCACGGCTGGAGATCGACATCGGGATTAAGATACCGCCTGATGACGGCGGTCCTGTCCCGGAGCCGTGCGTTCGTGGAGAGGCGCGAGGGCGATCGCGCTTCTGGCCACCATCGCCTTCGCCGTCGGCATCGGATCGACGACTGCCATCTATACCGTCGTGAACGCGGTGATGCTGGCGCCGCTGCCGTGCGCAACGGCGATCGCTTCGTCGCCCTGTATGGCGCGCGGTTCAGCGAACCCAAGCAGTTCTCGTCGAGCACCTTTCGGGATCTGCGGCGAATGCCAGCAGCGCACCACGAGCTTCGACGCGTTCGGCTGGTTTCGGCTCGGCGCAGTTCAACCTGAGCGCGCCCGGCGAACCGCAGCATGTCGGGGCCGTGTCGGCGACGCCGTCCCTCGTCCAGAGCCTCGGCGTCTCGCCGATCGTGGGTCAATGGTTCACCGACGACACGGGCGCGGTCATCTCGAACCGTCTCTGGCGCCGCCTCGGCGCCGAGCGGACCATCGTCGGGCGTGGCGCTGACGCTGGATGGCCGCGCGCTGACGATCACCGGCGTCATGCCGCCAGGATTCCGGCTGCCGGTCTCTGGTCCCGGCGGCGAAGGATTCGAGAGCGACGTGTGGACCCATCTGGATCCGGAGGGCAGGGGATCGAATCCGGAGGCCGGGTGCCTACTTCGCGTATGCGCGTCGAAAACCCGGGCGTCACGCTGGCGCAGGCGGAAGCGGAGGTGAAGAACGTCGCGGCCGAGATCGCCAAGCTCGATCCGGCGTCTCACCCGTCGTCACCGCCCGGCTCGTCGATCTGCGCGACGCCAGCGTCGCCGGCATCCGTCCCACACTTGATTCTGTTGTTCGCGGCGGCGGCCCTGCTGTTGCTGATTACCTGCGCGAACGTCGCAGGGCTGCTGCTGGCCCGGGCGGTCGCGCGCGCCCGCGAAACGGCGACGCTGGTCGCGCTGGGGATTTCCACCGTCAGCTTGCCCTCCGCTGTTTCGTCGAGGGCCTGCTCGTGTCGCTCGCCGGCGCGGCCGCTGGCATCGTCGCGAGCGCGGCGCTGGTGCGGCTGGTGATCTCGATCGGATCGGACTTCGTGCCGCATGCCGACGAGATCACGATGGACTGGACGGCCCTGCTGTTCGCGCTGGCCATGGCCGTGGTGACCAGCGTCCTATGCAGCGTCGCGCCGCTGTGGCAGGCGGCGCGAACGGCGCCGATCGACGTGCTCAGCGCCGGCGTCCGCACGTCGGCGAGCCGCGCGCGTGCGCAGGCTTTCGCAGTCGCTCGTCATCGCCGAGATCGCGCTCGTCTTCACGCTTCTTGCGGTCAGCGCCGCGTTGATCGGGCACCTGCGCACCCTGGCGCGGACGTCGCCGGGATTCGAGGCCGATCATGTGCTGACGTTCTCGGTCGGACTCGCGGACTCGATCGCATCCGACGATGCAAAACGGGTCCTCTACCAGAAACGCCTGGTCGACGCGGTGAGCGCGATTCCGGGCGTCGATGTCACCGGCTTCGCCAACCGCCTGCCGCTCACCGGCTGCTGCCTGTCGGTGACGATTTCTCGCGACGGGCATCCGATCGAGTCGCGCGCCGTCGAGCGTACGAGCTACGTCGTCGCCGATCCCGGATTCTTTCGCGCGATGAAGATCCCGCCGCCTCGGCCGCTTCCTCACCGAAGCGGACACAAGCGAGGATCCGCTGCACGTCGTTCTCAACCAGGCCGCGGCGACGAGTGCTGGGCCGGTGAGAATCCGATCGATGGCTTCGGACGGTTCGGCGGCGCGACCGGCACGAGGTTTCAAGTCGTCGGCGTCGTCGGCGACGTGCGCAGCAACGGTCTCGGGAACGCGACGGTTCCCGAAATCTACCTGTCGAACACCGTGGCTTCGACGGCTGTCATGCGGTTCGCAGTCCGCTCACCGTTGTCCGCCGAGCGGCTCGTCCCCGACGTGCGTCGCGCGATCCGTGGCGTCGATCCGGCGCTGCCGATTCACGAGGTGCTGACGATGGACGAGATCGTCCGGGATTCGCTGGCGCTCGAACGCGTCGGATCGTTGATGACGACGTTCTTCGCGCTGGCGGCACTGCTGATGGCGACGCTCGGCGTCTACGGCGTCGTGTCATGCCGCGGTGCGGCAACGCACCGTCGAAATCGGCACGCGCATGGCGCTCGGCGCCGTCGGCCGCGACGTGCTCTCGCTCGTCCTCGGCGGCGGTCTGAGAATGGCGGCCGTGGGCGTCGTGCTCGGCGCCGTCGCAACGGTCGCGGCCGTCGCGCTGGTCGCGCGATTCCTCGAGCTCAGGGCGTCGGATGGCTGCCGTTTGCCATCGCGGCGGCGATCGTCGCGCTCGTGACGACGGCGGCCACCTCGTTTCCCGCGTGGCGTGCCGCGCGACTGTCGCCGATGGCCGCGATCCGCGATACCTGACTAGAACGTTTCCGCTTGTGCGTGGTGTCCGCCTTTAGGCGGACCTCGCGAAGTCCGGCTGAAGCCGGACGCCCACGTCATATGAAAACCGCTGTAGTCGCGCGCGCCGGCCGTCATTTGTCGTCGTAGTAGTGAAGCTCGAGGAGGAGACAGCCCGTGTCCGACTTGAACGGACCGTGGTAGGTCCCCGGCGGACGGCACGCATACGTGTTCGGCCCGAATTTCTCGCCGCCGTTGCCATTCGCGTCGTTGCCGACGATGAGATCACCGGAGACGAGGTAGACCTCCTCCAGTATTCGTGCACGAACGGCGCGGTCGTATACACGCCGGGCTTGAAGCGAAGATGACGCGTGCGAAAGCCGGTTTTCTTCTGCTCGTCGAGCGATCCGGCGAGGATCTGCTGCTCGATGCCGGCGGGATATCCCGGCGGCACCTCCCATCCGGTTCCCAGATCGACCGTGTAGAACTCTTTGTGCTCCTTGTGGATCGCCATCGCTCCTCCTCATGAAGCCATCGCCGTAGCGCGGGGCCTTTCCAGGCCCGCGTCGGCGGCCCTGAAAGAGCCGCCTCTACGACCCGCGCGCGATTTGTTCACCGCAGCTCAGTCGACGAATTCCAGACTGCGCGTGAGATAGGCGTGCTGCAGCCTGCGGTTGCGCGTCGGATCGTGCAACTCGATCTCGAAGCGCTCGCCGCCGCCGATCCCGCCGATTGCCGTCAGCGTTCCGCAGTAAATCGCGGTGCCGACCGGCAGCATGCCGCCGCGACCAAGGTACGCTCGATCAGTTCAGCCGGCGCCAGCATCTTCGTGACCGGCCCTTCCTGGTACAACTGCCGCGTGCCGTCGCGCGTGACCCAGGAGCGCAGCACGAGATCGTCCCAGTGTCCGGCCACGCTCGGCAAATGCCCACAGCTCGCGGCCGATCGGTTTCGGGCACATCTGCTTCGAGACGGCGACGCGTAGCGCCTCGACGCGTCGATCCGTGTGATCCGATCCGACGCCGACGTGCAGGCCGTTCTCGAGCGAGACGAGCACGAACTCCACCTCGCCGCTCGAATCGCCGCCGACGACGTCGATGGCGTCGGCCTGCGTGAGGAGGTTCGCGCCGAGCCGGTAGAAGCAGGGGATCGAACTCGGCCGCTGGACGCCGACGGCCGCGAGCTCCGCGATGTGATGCTCGACGGCGGCGCGATCCGTCCCGTCCAACCGGCGGCGATCAGCGTGTCGATGCCTGCGCTACGCGTGACGCCGTCAACGTCGAATGTCAGAGTCTGCAAAGGTGCCGGCGAGGATAGCGCAAGATGGTGTTGATATCGTCTGATGAAATCGCTATGGTGCAGAACAATTTGCAGCCGGCGAGGAGCGCATGGTGAAAAACGGCAGGACGCACATCGAGAGTCTGCGGGACGGCCGCCGCATCTTCATTGACGGCGAGTCGGTCGTCGACCACACGCAGCATCCCGCGTTCCGTCATGCCGTCGCCACGGCGGCGAGCCTCTACGAGTATCAAGCGCAGCCCGAGAACCTCGACACGATGACGTTCGTCTCGCCCACGTCGGGCGATCGCGTCAGCCGGATCTGGCAGCTGCCGACGTCGCTCGCCGAGCTCGTCGAACGGCGGCGCGTGCTCGAACGGTGGGCCGAGCTCACCTGCGGCATGCTCGGACGCTCGCCGGATCACGTCGCCTCGTGCATCTCCGGGATGTACATGGGCCTCGATCTGTTCGAGCGCCACAGTCCGGCGCGCGCCTCGGCCGTGCGCGAGTATTTCAGTACGCGCGCGATCAGCGACCTCTACCTGACCTATGTGATCATCAACCCGCAAGCGGACCGCAGCAAGGACGCGAGCCAGCAGTCCGACGAGTTCCTCGTCGCCGGCGTCTGCGACGAGGACCGCGAGGGGATCACGATCCGCGGCGCCAAGATGCTCGGCACCCGGCTGTCCGCTGGCCAACGAAGTATTCGTCGGCGCGATTCAGCCGCTCAAGCCGGGCGAGGAGAAGTACAGCGTCACCGCGATGGTGCCGCTCAACGCGAAGGGGCTGCGCGATTCTCTCGCGCAAGTCGTTCGAGGCGCACGCCGTCTCGATGTTCGACAACCCGCTGACCTCGTCGTTCGACGAGAACGACGCCGTGCTCTACTTCGACGATGTCAAGGTGCCGTGGGAGCGTGTGTTCGTGCACAACGACGTCGCGCTGGCGCAGGCGCAGTGGCACGCCATCCCGACGCACGTCTACCAGAACTACCAGTGCCAGATTCGCCTCATGGTGAAGCTGCGCTTCCTGCTCGGGCTGGCGAAGAAGATTGCCGACACGAACGGCATCGCCAACTTCCCGCAGGTGCGAGAAACCCTCGGTCAGCTCGCCGCCGAGACGGCGATGGTGGAGGGTATGGTGGTGGGGATGGAGGCGAGCGGATCTCACTACGGCCAATACTTCGTGCCGAACAAGACGCTGCTGTATTCGGCGATGGTGCTCACCCAGCAGCTCTATCCGAGATTCGTCGCTGCCCTGCGCGAGTTGTCCGGCGGCGGCATGATCATGCTGCCCTCGTCGGTGGACGATTTCGCCAATCCGCAGATCGCCCACGACATCCGGCAGACGCAGCGCTCGCCGGCCACCGACTCGGTCGGACGGGTCAAGCTGTTCAAGCTGGCGTGGGATGCCGTCGGATCGGAATTCGGTTCACGTCATCTGCAGTACGAGATGTTCTACGCCGGTGCGACCATGGTCACGCGCGGCCACGCGTTCCGCACCTGCGACTGGGCGCGGGCCGTCGGCCTCGTCGACGGCCTCATGGCGCGCTACGAGCTGCCCCAGCCGGAAACCCAGAAAGTGACCTAGCGGTATGTCTGTTCCGGACTTCTTGCCGGACCGCTCCGTTGTCGCGGCCCGAAGATCGCCGTCGAAGGCTCGTTGTGACTCGAAATACCTCCGTAGGAACGGTCCACTGGTATGGGTGACGCTGGCTTCGACGACCGCGCGCTGCGCCGCGCGCTGGGTCATTACACGACCGGCGTGACGATCGTCACGACGCGGACTCCCGCCGGCGAACACACCGGCGTGACCGTCAATTCGTTCACGTCCGTGTCGCTCGATCCGCCGCTCGTCCTGTTCTGTCTGTCGACGCGCTCCAGCCTGCTCGCCGCGCTTCGAGCAGGCCGAACACTTCGCGATCAACGTGCTCGCGAAAGGACAGCAGGCGCTGTCGAACCGCTTCGCCCGGCCGTCGGTCAACTCGTGGGACGGGGTGAACCACCGCTGCGGGACCCAGGGCTGCGCGCTGCTCCCCGACGCCGTCGCGACGTTCGAGTGCGCGCGGCGGGCGATGTATCCCGGCGGCGACCACGTCATCCTGGTCGGTGAAGTCATCGGCTTCGAGATCGTCGCGGCGCCGGAGCCGCTGGCCTTTATCTGGGCAGCTACGGAACATTCACCCGCGATCAACCGCCGCCCGTGGCCGCACCTCGAGATGAATCGCTGTCGGACTTCGTGAGCGACTGGGGATGACCTGGACCGCGTGGCTCGCGCTCGCGCTCGCCGTGCTGCCGCCCTCGCCCGGCAGCGTCCGCGCACCGCTCGTGATGCTCGTCGGCTGCGCCGGGAGGACCGCGCAACCGCAGATCTGGGATCTGACGCGTGCCGCCGCACGCACGGAGTCGTCGCGCGCCGGAATCACCGCGAGTGAGAGAGACCAGCTCGCGCGGCAGACGCTCGGACAAGACGCCTATCAACTGATCGGCGTCGCCGACTTCGTGGACACCCAGACGGCGAGAACGATCGGCGACCGCGGCGCGATCCTGACACCGCCGCGCGTGAACGCGACCGGGATGCTCGCCGACGGGCGCAAGGTCGCGGTGAAGGGGTTGCTGATCGACGCGACGCCACCGCGCATCAATCTCACGTCGGTGCTGGATCTGGGACCGTGCCGGTAGTGCAGGCGATCGCTTGCCAGGGCCGCGGGCAGCCGCACGGAACTCTCCACCACGGCGGATCACAGGGAGCACGAGATCTCGCCGCGTCCGCAGTGTCCTCCGTGGTGGAGAGGTTAAAACCAAAGAGTGAGGTCGGTGGGATGAACCGGATCATCGTTGTGGTCGCGCTGGCGCTGGCCGGGTATGCGCAAAACGCCCGGTCCGTTTCAGATGGCGTCTACACCGCCGCGCAGCAGCAGCGCGGCGAGGCGATCTACACGCGGGAGTGCTCGACCTGTCACGGCGAGCGGCTCAAAGGCGGTGAGGCTCGCCGCCGCTGACCGGCGCGGAATTCGACGCGAACTGGAACGACAAGACGATCGCGGATCTCTTCGACAAGATCCGTCAGACGATGCCGGCGCCGCCCGAGCAGCCGGGCAAGCTGACCCCGCAGCAGACCGCCGACGTGATCGCGCACATCTTGAGCGTCGACGGGTTTCCGGCGGGCGCGACGGAACTGCCGGCCGACGTCGATCAGCTGAAGAGAATTCGCCTCACAGCGGGCAAGTAAGAAAGGACATGCGCATTACCCGCGCGACCGTTCTGGCGCTGATGGCTGTGGCTGCCGGCGCCGCGTCCAGCCGCGCCGAGCCGACGCCGACGTTCAATCACGATGTCGCGCGGATCCTCTACGACAAGTGCGTGAGCTGTCACCGGTCCGGCGAGGTCGCGCCGATGTCGCTCGTCACCTACGAGGACGCGCGCCCCTGGGGGCGGTCGATACGCGCGCGGGTCGCGGCCCGCGAGATGCCGCCGTGGTTCGCCGATCCACGATTCGGTCGTCCGTTCGCCGGTGATCCGCGGCTCACCGACGCCGAGATCCGCACCATCGTCGCGTGGGTCGATGGCGGCGCGCCTCGCGGCGACGGCGATGCGCCCACGCCACCATCGTTTGTCGAAGGGTGGCGCACCTTCAAGAATCGTCCGCCCGACGCCGTCGTCGACATGCCGGCGGCGTTCGCGGTTCCCGCGGACGGCGCGCTGCCTGTCTTCACGATCTGGTCGGCGAATCCGTTCAAGGAGGACAAGTTCATCGAGGCCGTCGAGCTGCGGTCCCGGCGCGGTCAACGCGGTGCATCACTCGGACGTCACCGCGCGCACCTTACCTGCGGGAACCGTGCTCGGCAGAGGCGCGGCGTGGAAAGGCGGACCCGCCGTCGAGTTCGTGCCGATCTATCCGGACGGGACGTCATACAACGAGCTGACCGCAGACCGCGATCTGAGCGCACGCGCCGCGCTGCGAGCCGAAGCGTTTCGCACGACCGACGACTATCGGCTGCTGTTCTACGTCCCCGGCGGCGGCTTTCAGCAGTTTCCGCCCGGGGCGGTGAAGCGCATCAGTGCCGGGAACGCGCTCGCCTGGAACGTCCACTACACGCCGACCGGGAAACCGGAAGTCGATCGGCATCGCCTCGGGTTGTGGTTTGCCGCGGCGCCGCCAACCCACGAAGTGATCACCAAACGGATCGGCGAAGCGCACATCATCGAAGGCCGCGAGTTCGTCGCCGACGCCGAAGGCGCCGAGTTCCCGACGATTCCGCCGCAGGCCGACGACTGGCGCATCACCGCGATCACCCCGATTCAGGATGACGTGACGCTCTACGCGCTGTGGCCGCACATGCACGTTCGCGGCAAGGACATGACCTTCATCGCCACGTATCCGGACGGACGCGAAGAAGTCCTGCTGCACGTCCCGAAGTACGACTTCCAGTGGCAGCTGCAATATCAGCTGGTCGAACCGGTGCACCTGCCGGCCGGCAGCACCATCAAGGCGATCGGCCACTACGACAACTCGAGCGGCAACCGGAACAACCCTCGACCGTCGGCGCCGGTCTCCTGGTCGGAGCAGAGCTGGGACGAGATGTTCAACGGGTGGATGGAGATCTCGGTCGACAAGGACGTGATCGGCAAGGCCACCGTCTACACGCTCGCGACGCCGGCGCACGGTCGCGTCAGTCTCGGTGTCAGCGGCGGACCTGTCGGGATGGTCTACGTGCGCAATACGGACGGCGGCGTCGGCGACTTCCGGACCGATCGGACCGTCGCCGTCGTTCATCGAGCCGTGGACGTTCGCGCGCGGTCAGACGATTCAGACCGTGCCCAACGGTCCGGACATCGGCCACGTCACCGTGACGCTCTTCGACGTCCCGCCCGATGTCAACGCCGCGGCAACGATCGGCGGCCCGACGGTATTGGTGACGACCGAGCAGCCCGGACAGAACGCCCTCGTGACGTTCAGCGGCAGGGAAGGCGAACGCGTCTCGCTGCGCCTGACGGGCAGCACGATGAACCGCGTCACGCTCCGGATGCAGAGCGCCGACGGCCACACGACTCTCGCGTCCACCACATCGTCAGACCCGAGCTTCACGTTGCAAACGGTGACATTGCCGGCGACGGGAACCTACGCGGTGATCATCGATCCGGCCGGCATGAACGTCGGCACCGCTTCGCGTCGCTCTGCGGCGTGAGTAATCCGCGACGCCCTTGGTGTCGCCTGAGTGTTGAATCGGCGCCGTCGAAAGTCATTTGACGCGCTGATGATTGGCGTTACACTGCCGACGATTTTCAGCGCGCATCCCCGGGACCGATCACACAACAACAGGAAGGACAACACGTGTCGAAGCGCTCCGACGCTGTTCCTGCTTGTCGCCGGGCTGCTGCTCGGCGCGGCCACCAACGGGTTCGGTCAGCAATTCACCGGCGGCATTCGCGGCACCGTCAGCGACGCCAACGGCGTCATGCCCGGCGTCTCCGTCACCGTGACGAACGAGGCGACGGCGGTGCCCCGCGAGACGGTCACCAACGCGGTCGGCGAATACAATTTCTCCGCGCTCGCGCCGGCCACCTACAGCATCCGCGCGTCGCTGCCGGGCTACAAGACCTACGACCGCAGGGCGTCCGTATCGCGACGCAGCAGTTCGTCACGCTCGACCTGACGCTCGAGGTCGGCGCGGTCGAGGAATCGATCACGGTCACCGCTGACGTGCCGCTCATCGAGACGTCGAACGCGTCGCAGGGCGGCGTGCTCGATCGTCAGGCACTCGAGGATCTGCCGCGCGCCCGGTCGCAACGCCTTCATGATCGGCGTCACCGTCCCGACGGTGCTGGCCGTCGGCGAGCCGCGCTTCAACCGCCAGCAGGATCAGATGGTCTCGTCGCAGCTATCGCTCGGCGGCGGCGGCGTGCAGGCCAACAACTACACGCTCGACGGCGTGCCGATCACCGACATGCGCGGCTTTCCGGTGCTCAATCCGACCATCGAAGCGATCGACGACGTGAAGGTGCAGGTGCACACCTTCGACGCGGAGATGGGCCGCACCGGCGGCGGCGTGTTCAATACCACGGCGCGGTCGGGCGGAAATGCGTTCCACGGCACGGCGCTTCTATCAGGATCGTCCGGTGTGGGGCAGTCGCTCGAATACTTTTCCGAAAAGCGCGGCGCGACCAAGGACAGCAGCGGGCTGTCGCAGTCGTTCTATCACCTCTACGGCGGCGGCGTCGGCGGACCGATCGTCAAGAACCGCACGTTCTTCTGGGGTGCGAGCGAGGGCTACCGCGATCAGGTGATTCAGCAGGTGAGCCGCACCTTTCCGAGCGCGCGCCAGCGCATCGGTGATTTCTCGACGACGACGCTCAACGGCGCGCCGGTGCGGATCTTCAATCCATACTGCCGCGACGGCGTGGCCACAGCGCGAAGTGTCCGGCGACCGGCACCGGGTCGATCGCCACCGGTGGCGAGTTCACCAACGCGATCATCCCGCGCGATCATCCGGCGGCCAATCCCGTGGCGTTCAAGATGGCGAGCTACTGGCCGCTGCCGCCACGGCGCCAACGAGAACAGCCTCGCGAATCTCGATCAGACGATCAACCTGCCGGACTTCGCCGACATGTTCACCGTGAAGGGTGAGCACAAGTTCACGGATCGATCGTCGCTGAGCGGCCTCTTCATCTACAACCAGACCAAGGAGCCGGCGGCGTCGCCGCTGCCCGACGAGAAGGCGTTTCTCGACCAGAGCGCGAACTGGCTCATCCGGCACCCCAAGGTGTTCGTGGTGAACAACACGAACGTGCTCAACGACACGACGGTGGTCAGCTTCCGCTATGGCTACTCCGTGTTTCCGGACGGCCGCAACTGCCGCGGCGGTTCGCCGGGCGTCGGTTGCTTCGGCGACGGACTGTCGTCGCTCGGATTCAGCCCGACCTACCTCAACGCCGTCGACGCGACAGCGCAGAACCTGTTTCCCTCCGTGTCGTTTCAGAACTACTCGAGCGCAGGTCAGAACCTCAACACCGCGCCGATCAAATGGGAGAGTCCGATCACGATCAACGGCGCGCTCTCGAAGCTAGTCGGCACGCACACCGTTGAAGTTCGGCGGCGACTTCCGGACGATGCGGCTGTTCACGACGCTGTTGAACAACACTGCCGGCAACTTTTCGTTTCAAAACCTGTTCACCGCCGGACCGAATCGCGTCGGCGGCTACGACTTCGCCAGCTTCCTGCTCGGCGCGGCGACGACCGGATCGGTCGACTACAACCGCGGCGACGGCGTCTACTCGCTGCTCTACGGCGGCGGCTACGTGCAGGACGACTGGCGGCTGAGTCCGCGGTTCACGCTGAACTACGGTATTCGCTTCGAGCACGAGAGCGGGCTGCACGAGCGCGACAACCACATCACCGTCGGATTCGATCCGAACGCGACCAGCCCGGAACTGCAGGCGATCGATGCCGCCGCCCGCCGCAACGGCTACACCGGTCCGCCGCTCAAGGGCGGGCTGATGTTCGCCGGTGTCAACGGCGCGAACGACTACCAGGGCAACCCGCCGGGCGTCAAAACGTCGCCGCGCATCGGCGCGACCTGGGCGCCGGACAACAACACCGTGGTGCGCGGCGGCTACGGGTTGTTCTATGCACCGTGGCAGTATACGCAGCAGAGCCACGGCACGATCGGCTTCACGCGCTCGACGGCCATGGCGCAGTCGGCGGCGGAGAGCGCCGTGCCGCTCGTCTCCCTCGACAATCCGTTCCCGACCGGACTGATCGCGCCAACCGGCAGCGCGCTCGGCATCCTGACCGGCGTCGGCGGGAACGTCGACTTCATCGATCAGAACAAGGGCGCGCCGCGGGTTCATCAGTACGCCGTCGACGTCCAGCGGCAGCTGCGCGGCGACATGGCGGTGTCGATCGGCTACATCGGCTCGACCGGACACGACATCGGCTACGGTGGATTCACCAACAGCGGCGTCGAGATCAATCAGATCGATCCGGCGACGCTGCCCAAGGACGCGAACGGACACTGGGATGCGGCGGCGCTGCGCCGCTCGGTCCCGAATCCGTTCTTCGGCGTGCCCGGCGCGGGCGAGTTGGGAACGCAGGCGACGATTCTTGCGGGGCAGCTGCTGCGGCCGTTCCCGCAGTTCAACAACGTGACGAAGTATCAGATGACCGAAGGCGGGCGGCGGCAGTATCACGCGATGATCCTGAAGTTCGACAAGCGCTCGACGCGGTGGGGTGGCCACTTCAACTACACGTGGAGCCACATGATGGACAACCAGTGGGGCCAGTTCAGTACGTATGGCAACGGGCTGCCCGCTACTGGTACCGCAGGGACCGGCGGCGCTCCTCAGAACTATTACAATCTTGATGCCGAGTACAGCGTGAGCACGATCGATGTGCCGCATCGAATCGTGCTCGCACCGGTCGTGCGGATCCCCGGACCGGAACACGGGGCCCTGTCGTGGATCGCTGGCGGCTGGAGCGCGTCGGCGATCGTCGAGTTCGTGAGCGGCCCGCCGATCTCGGCCTATGTGACCAACCTCTCGGCCGCGAACCTTGGACTCTTCAACGGGCTGCAGCGGCCGAACCTCACCGGCCAGCCGGTGCAGACGACCGGCGACGATCTGGATCGGATCGCCACGGCGGACCATCCCTCCCGCGGCGTGGATCAGCGCGGCCGGCTATGCGAACCCGGGTTGGGCGCCTTCGGCAACTCGCCGCGCACGGACGGCGACAACCGCTACCAGTTCCGTCAGAACACCGACGCGGTGTTCACGAAAGCCTTCACCTTCAGCCGCACGCAGACCGGCGAGGTGCGATTCGAGATCCTGAACCTGACCAACTCGCCGAAGTTCGGTGGCGCGAATACCGACATCAGCAGCAGCGCCTTCGGTCTGATCACGACGAGCCGAGGGTTCTCGCGGATTCTGCAATTGAGTTTTCGATACAAGTTCTAGCGTGGCGACGAAAGAGCTTCACAGACGGAGGAACAGAGTTAACGGAGGACGAACGGAGACGAAGACGTGTTCGACGGCCGGCCTGCGCAGCAGGCCGGCGACGCAGACGAATCGGATCGGAAAAACGAACACCTCGACCCATGCTGTGTTCGTTGTTTCCGATCCGGTTCGTCTGCGTGCGTCGCTTCGCGACGCCGTCGAACCGCGATCCATTGCGTCACGCTGCGAAGAACCCCGTTCTTTTTCTTCTCCGTTCGTGCTCCGTTAGCTCCGTTGCTCCGTGTGTGAAGCATTTTTGCGTGAGGGAGAGATTCATGGCCGACGTTGATCTACGCCGCGAGCCCGCATCCCGCCGGCGCGCGATTAGAAAGCTCGCGACGCTGATGGCCGGGTCGCCGCTGCTGTCGCTGGTCGATGCGAACGGCGATCCGGTTCAGCCCGCGCGCCGGCGACTTCGGGCGGGCAGGGCGGACGTCAGGGCGGCCCCGCCGGGCGCCCATCCGATCGGCCGCCGGTGATCAATCTGCCGGTCTACCGCGACGAGATCATGAAGGTGATCAACCTGCATGAGTTCGAGGACGCGGCGAAGAAAGCGCTGAGCGTCGCCGCGTACGACTACGTCGCGGCGGGCGCCGGCGACGAGCTGACGCTGAAGGCGAACCGCGACGCGTTCAGCCACTACTGGGTGCGGCGCAAGATCATGGTCGACGTCACGAAGGTCGACACGTCGTTCGAGCTGTTCGGCAAGACCTACGACCACCCGATCCTGCTCGGCCCCGGCGGCGGCAAGAACATCGTCATCGCCGACGGCGAGCGGCTGAGCGCGCTGGCGGCGAAGAAGACCAACGCGATCATGGTCGGCGGACAGATGCCGATGCTGGCCGAGATGGGGAAGAAAGGCGAGGCGCCGGTGTGGTGGGGCGCGACACTCGGCGAAGCGACGCAGCAGCAGGCCGTGGAGTTCGCGAAGCGATCCGAGGACGCCGGTGCGTCGGCGCTGTGCCTGACGGTCGACTATCCCTACACGTCCGCGCGCGATCGACCGAGCCGCGACCAGTGGGATCCCGAGTGGGCGCGGACGCGCGTCTACGGGACACCGGAATTCCGCGTCGGCTTTCAGGCGGGGATGCTCGATCCGTACACCCCGAACCTCACGTGGGACTGGTTCGAAGTGGGTGCGTCCGCAGACGAAGCTGCCGATCGCGATCAAGGGCATCCTCACCGCGGAGGACGCGCGGCTCGCCGTCGAGAACGGCGCCTCGGCGATCATCGTGTCGAACCACGGCGCGCGCGACGCTCGACGGCATGGGCGGCACACTCGACGCGCTCCCCGAAGTGGTCGAGGCGGTGAACGGCCGCGTCCCGGTGCTCGTCGACGGCGGCATTCGCCGCGGCGGCGACGTGATCAAGGCGCTCGCGCTCGGCGCGAAGGCGATCCTGATCGGCCGTCCGTTCCTCTGGGGTCTGGCGGCGTTCGGCCAGGACGGCGTCCAGCGCGTCGTCGAACTGCTGCACGGCGAGCTGCGCATCGCGCTGGGACTCTCCGGCGCGGCCACGGTGAAGAACGTGGACCGCAGCTTCATCCGGCCGGCGTGGAAGGCCTACAAGCCGTCAACCACGTCGGGCTCAGCGTCCCGTTAGCGCTATCGGTGTCGCCGACAGAGACAGGAAAACGCCGGACACACAACGGAGACGTGAATGGCCACGCGATCGAACCACCGTCGAACGTGATCCGCAGCAGCCGATCGATCCGGGTGAGGCGACGCTGCGCCTGATGCGCCGCTACGAGCGGCTGGGCCGCCGCGGCCGCCGCGAGTTTCTCGGCACGCTGGCGATGCTCGCCGGCGCGAGCCCGCTCGCGGCGCAGGAGCTCGTGCCACGGACACCGCGGACGACCTTCCCGCCCCAGCACAGCGCGAAGGTGATGGAGCCGGTGAACGTCCACGAGATCATGGCCATCGCCGCGAAGAACGTCAGCAAGGCGGTGATGGACTACGCCTCCGGCGGCGCGGAAGACGACGCGACGCTGCTCGGCAACCTCGAGGCCTACCGCCGCGTCACGCTGCGCCGGCGCGTGATGGTCGACGTCAGCAAGGTCGACACGTCGCTCGACGTGCTCGGCCAGAAGCTCGCGTCCCCGATCATGATTGCGCCGGCGAGCAAGAACCGGGTCGTGCCGCAGGGCGACAAGATGGCCGCGATCGGCGCGAAAGCCGCCAACACGATCTACGGCATCGTCGGCAACGCGCACGCCTTCATCGAGGATCTGGCCAAAGCCAACCAGGCGCCGCATGTGGATGGCGAGCACGCTTGGCGATACGAACAAGAACGACGCGCAGACCTGGGCCAAACGCAACGAAGACGCGGGCGCCACGTGGCTCAGCGTCACGGTCGACCATCCCTACACCCCGAACCGCGACAACAACATCCGCAATGGATTCCCCGGCTACGAGGCCGGCGTGCTGCGGCCGGCGACGCCGAGCGTCACCTGGCAGTATCTCGACTGGCTGCGCAGCGGCTCGAAGCTGCCGCTCGTGGTCAAAGGCATCCTGAACGGCGAGGACGCCGAAGCGGCGGTCAAATACGGCGCGCAGGCGATCATCGTGTCGAACCACGGCGGCCGCGCCTACGACGGCGCCGTGCCGACGCTGATCGCGCTGCCGGAATGTGTCGACGCGGTCGGCGGCAAGATTCCGGTGTTCATCGACGGCGGCATCCGCCGCGGCACCGACGCGTTGAAGGCGCTCGCGCTCGGCGCGAAAGGCGTATTCATCGGCCGGCCGCACTGCTGGGCGCTGATGGCGTTCGGACCGGAAGGCGTGACCCGAGTGGTCGAAATGCTGAACGCCGAGCTGACGGTGGCGATGGGACTGATCGGCGCGCCGAATCTCGCGGCGATCAAACGCACGATGGTGCGGCTCCCGTGGGAGGCGTGAATCCGCTGCGAGGCGTCGTCAGCTGCGGCGGCCGACGGTGAAGAACAACCCGCCTTCGTGACCGAGCGCGCGCATCCAGCCGATCTGGGCGAGCCATCCCTCGGGTCGCCAGTTGTCGGCCGCGGGCGAGAAGAGCTCCTCGGGTTCCTCGCCGAGGACCGCGCTCGAGGTACGCCCGCAGTACTCGACGCGGTTCTCCGGCGAACCAGCCCTGCACCTCCGCGAGCGTGTGGACGGTGCTCCTCCGGATGCCGATACTGATCGCGCAGCCACGCCTCGCGGCGCGCCGGCTCGTTCCGCCGATCGCGCAGCACCGGATCGAACGGGATCACGCCGAAACCCTGACAGCCGCGCGACCAGACGGCGCAGCCCGCAGCGGGATGCGGGCAAACGCGTTGTAGACGCCGAGCACGATCGTCCCGCCCGGCCGCGCCAGTTGCACGAGCCGCGCGAACGACGCGCGCGGATCCGGCGTGTGGTGCACGACACCGGACGAGTAGACGACGTCGAACGCGCCGGCGCGTCAGGCCGGGCCGCCACAGATCGGTCTCGACGAACTGCACCCGATCGAGCCCGAAGCGCCGCGCCGCGGCGGCGCCGAGCCGCAGCGCCGCGCGGCGTCAGATCGGCGCCGACGACGATGCGATCGGCGCGGGCGAGATAGAGCGACATCTGGCCGGTGCCGCAGCCGATCTCGACGATGCGCGCGTCGCCGGCGATCGCGTGGTTGATGAGCCGCGCGAAGACGCTGCGTTCGGCGCGCGCGTGCAACGCGTGCAGGCTGTCGCGCGGCGGATAGCCGGGGAAGGGCGCATGGTCGTAGAAGCGGCGCACGATGCTCGGTGCGCGCGTCGCCGGGAAGTCGCAGGTTCGGAATGCCGTCCGGCGCGTCGATAGCGCGCACCGCATGCGCCGCAGGACCAGTCGTCAGCAAGCGCTCCCGCACACGCCGGACAGGCGAGGAGCTCGCGGAACACGTGCATGCGCTGAGACGGGCGATTTGCAGGGCCGATGGAACACAAAGGACGCAAAGAAAGCTAGGGCGCCGCTACGAAGCTCCGAGCATCGCATTCAGAAAATCGCGTAGATGAACGGCGCCAGGGCCTCGACCGTCGTCGCGAGAATCAGGACCAGGCCGAACAGACACAGGAAGACGGCGAGCGGCACGAGCCAGCGCTTGCCGGAGTCGCGTCGCCACAACCCGCGCGTGAGATCTCGCGATCGACGCCGCCCGCGCTCCCGAGCATGATCAGCCGTCGTCGCATACCGCTGCGTTTTTGATCATCGCTGTGCTCCGACATCCGGCCTCTTTCAGCGCGGCGTCGTGCGACCGCGGCTACCGCGCGCGACTGGTTTCGTGACCAGCGTCGGCCCGGCGACGAGCGCGTCGATGCCGCAGCGACGGAACGTCGAATACGCCTCGAGCGCTCGATTGACGATCGGTTCGCCGGCGACGTTGAACGAGGTGTTGAGCAGCACCGGGATGCCGGTGCGGCGGCCGTACGCCTCGAGCAGCGCGTGCAGCCGCGGCGCCATGTCGCGCTCGAGCGTCTGGACCCGCGCCGATCCGTCGACGTGTGTGACCGCGGCGAGCTGCGCGCGCCACTCCGGCCGCACCGGAAAGACGCCCGACATGAAGCGGCCGAGCCGCGCGCCGCCCGGCGGCAGCTCGAAATAGCGATCCGCCGTCTCGATCGGCGTCACCGGCGCGAACGGCCGGAACTCCTCGCGGTACTTGATGTCGCGATTGAGCCGGTCGCGCATCTCGGCCGCGTGCGGCGCCGCCGAGGATGCTGCGATGGCCGAGCGCCCGCGGGCCGAACTCGGACGCGCCGTCCATCCAGCCGACGACGCGGCCGGCGGCGAGCTCGTCGGCGATCCGCTCGATCAGCGCCGGCTCGTCGAGCTCTTCGACCGGCTGGCCGTCCTCGCGCCGCCGCGCGCCAGCTCGCTGCGCGTCGACCGCCGGTCCCCAGAACGGATGATCGGGCACGTCGCGATCCGGGTTGCCGCAAATAGACGCGGTCGGCATAGAGCGCCGCGCCGAGCGCGCAGCCCGCATCGCCGGGCGCGGACGGGACGAACACGCGCTCGAAGCCCGACTCCGCGAGAATCCGCGCGTTGGCGACGCCGTTGAGCGCGACGCCGCCGCCGAGACACAGATCAGGCAGGCCGGTCTCCTGATGCAGCGCGCGCGTCATGTCCACGAGCGTGTCCTCGAGCACGCGCTGGACGCTGGCGGCGCAGTCGGCGAAGCGCTGCCCGTCCGCGGTCTCGAGGTCGATCGGTTCGTACGGATGGCGCGGCGGGCCGAACAGCTCGACGAAGCTGCGACGAGTACGACCGCGCGGCCGTCGGCGTGGTACTCGAAGTAGTCCATGTCGAGCGCGAACGCGCCGTCCGGCGTCCGGCGGATCAGCTTCCGGACCTGCGTCGACCATCGTCGGGCGGCCGTAGGCGGCGAGTCCCATGACCTTGTATTCGTCCTCGTTCACCGCGAAGCCGAGATACGCGGTGAAGGTCGAATAGCAGCATGCCGAGCGAGTGCGGGAAATCTGATCTCGCGCAGCAGCGTGATCGCGCTGCTGCCGTGCCGTTGCCGCGGCCGCTCGCCGTGGCCGACGGTGAGCGTGGCCCACTCGCCGACGCCGTCGGCGGTCAGGATCGCGGCGCGCTCGCGTCGGCGCGGTGAGGAACGCCGCGGCGGCGTGCGCACTGGTGGTGGCCGGTGAACAGGATCTTCTGCCGCGGCACGCCGAGGTGCGACGAGATGATGCCGCGCACCCAGACCTTCTCGCCGAGCGAGTTCTTCGATCGCGTGCGGAAACGATCGCCACGAGCGCGGGAAGCGCCCGCAGCGCGCAGGTGAGGATGCGCTCGAACTTCAGCATGCTGCGCTCGTAGAAGACGACGGCGTCGAGATCTGGCCGGCATCGAGCCCGGCGTCGATTCAGGCACCATTCGATCGCGCCAGCCGGAAAGCCGGCGTCGTGCTTGCTGCCGCGACAGGCGCTCTTCCTGGACGGCGCAGACCGGCACGCCGTCCGACGACGAGCGCGGCCGCCGAATCGTGATAGTGGGCGGAGATGCCGAGGATCTTCATGCTCAATACTGGCTGCGTCGGCGACATCGTCTGCCGCTCGCGTGCGAATCGGCGTCCAGCCGACCGGCTCGCGGCCGCTCGGCGCGTTTGGCCAGCCAGGCAAACGGCGGCGAGCACGACGAAATACATGATCGTGAGCATGGCGCTGCCGAAGCACGCCGGCCACCGCCGCCGCGACACGCAGGTAGCGCTTCCACAACCGGCTCGCGCGCGCGCGCCACACCTGCCGCCGGTAGCGCTGCGGCGAGACGCGGGCGAGCTGCGTGTAGGTGTAGTTCATGTGGAACACTTCGTCGCGGAGAATCTCCTCGAAGATCGCGCGCGTCGCCGGGTCGTCGTCGACGACGTCGCGATAGATCGCGAAGCGGCCGGCGGCGGCCTTCTCGGCGACGTGCAGGAAGGCGAGCAGACGCATCGTCGCGGCTCGTCTTCGACGCGCAGATCGTCGATGCCGTGATCGCCGTGCGGCATCCAGCCCGCCGTGGAGATCGGCGCCGACGGCAGGTCGCGCGCGCCGCAGCAGCGCGGCGCCGCGATCGCGGAACAGATCGGCGTGGTGCAGCTCGTCGATCGCGTGCGCGAGGTAGAGCCGCCGTAGCAGCGGATCGGGCGTGAGCTTCGGCGGCGCGCAGGATGTCGCGCCCGCCATCGCCTTCGACCTCGCCGAACGCGAGCAGCTTGCGTACGCGCCGTTCGCCGTCGCTCCACACCCAGCGATGCACCGGTTTCATGCATTCGATCGAGTCGCGCGCCGCGAATCTGCGCCATCGGCGCGACATTAACATATCCTCGATGGCGTTGCCGTCCGCCGCTTCGCTCTCCAGTGACACGCCGATCGCGGTCTGAATCTTTGTCTGCTCGCGTCATTGCCGAGGTCGTTGTCGTGTCCGTTTCGCTGCGCTCGTCATCGGCGCGATTGCCGCGAATCAACGCTGGCTCGACCGTCACTTCCTGCCGTCGTTCTTCCTGCCGCGTCAGTGGTACGTCGCGATCGAAACCGCCGTGCGCGTGATGATGGGCGCGACTCGGCGTGTGGCTGGCGCTGTTCACGCGGCCGCGCGTTGGACGCCTCGCGTCGCGATCGCCGGCGCTGCTCGTGTCCGTCGTGATCGCGGCGGCGCTGGCGCCGTTCGCCGGCGAGCTCGTCCTGCGCCGATCGAAGCTGCGTGCCACGGAGTGGCTCGTGCACGACGAAGAACCGCGGCGGCAACCCGACGCGCGGCTCGGCTGGACGTTCGTGCCGGCGAGGACAGGACAGAACTCGATCGGCGGCCGCGTGCTCGATTATGCGTTCGATGCCGCAGGGTATCGCGTGCCTCGTGCGAGCGAGCCGGTGGATCCCGATCGTCCGACGATCCTGTTCACCGGCGAGTCGGTGATGTTCGGCGAGGGTTGACGTGGGAGGAGAGCGTGCCGGCGCAGGTGGGCGCCATGCTGCACACGCAGAGCGCGAACCTCGCCGTGCACGGCTACGGCAGCGATCAGGCGTACCTCAGACTCGCCCGGAGCTGCCGCGCTTTCGCCGGCCGGTCGCCATCGTCTCGCTGTTCAGCTGACGGCGCTGTTCGGGCGCAATCTCGACAGCGACCGGCCGCATCTCGGTCCCGGCCTGGTGTGGCTGGCGCCGCAGCCTCGATCGCGCCTCGCGTCGATCGTGCAGCTCGCCGGTGCCGTACCGCAGCGACGAGACGATCGAGCGGGGCATTTCGGTCACGCGCGAGTGTTTCGTGCGACCGCGGATCTCGCGCGGTGCCCGCGGCGCGACGCCGCTGGTGGTCATCCCGCAGTTCGGCCGCGAGGAGTGGCCTGAAGACGACGCTTGCGCCGGCGGATCTTCGACGACGACAGCGTGCCGTGCTCAATGGTCGTGATCGACGGAGGGTGGCGGCTCGCGTGGGACCGCCATCCGAACGCCGAGGCGGCACACGCCATCGCCACCGCGATCGCCGAGCGGCTTCATTGATTCGGTGGCCCTGAAGAGGGCCGCCGAGAACACGTCGCCGGTGTCGGAGACGCGGTCCGCGCAGAACTTCCGTCTTCCTCACGCAGAACTTTTCCGACCCTCAGGTTGATTTTTGCGACTTCCACGCGAGGATCGCCGCTGGCCCTGGTCTTGCGCGTGCGCCTCCGCCAGTGGAGTGTATCCACTGAAGTAATGCTAGTCACCACGAGCCTTCGACCGCGATTTTCGGGCCGCGACAACGGAGCGGCCCGGTAGTAATCCCGAGGAGACAGGCCACAAGTCGTCCGCATGTTCAAACGCGCTGCGCTGTTCTGTGTGTTGTTGCTACCCCGCCGCCACGCTCGTCGGCGCCTCGTGGTTCGGCCAGCGCGATCCGATCGCGACCCGTCAGCCGGACGGACGAACCATCCTTTACTACATCGACCCGATGCACCCGGCCTACCGCTCGGACCGGCCCGGCAAGGCGCCCGACTGCGGCATGGCGCTGGAGCCGGTGTACGACAGCGGCGCGGGCGCGACGTCGCGCGCCAGTGGTCCTGATGGCGGCGTCCGCGTCCGCCCCGACATGCAACGTCTCGTCGGCGTCCGGGTCGAAGCCGTCGAGAAGGCGTCGAGCACTCAGACGCTTCGCCTCTACGGACGCGTCGAAGCCGACGAAACACGCGTCTATCGGATCAACGCCGGGATCGACGGCTACATCCGCGAGATTTCGGCGGTGACGACCGGCAGCCGCGTCAGCGACGGCGAGTGGCTGGCGACGCTGGCCGCGCCGGAGGCGCGCGCATCGATTCAGTCGTACTCGTCGCGCTCGAAGCGCTCGACACCGCCCACGCAGCGTCCCGCCGATATCCACGGCCGGCCCGACGCCGGCGTCGAGCAGGCGACCGATCGCCTGCGCGCCCTCGGCATGTCCCGGGTGCAAATCGACGAGATCAAGAAGACGCGAAAGGTCCCGTCTGCGATCCAGATCACCGCGCCGACCGCGGGCTTCGTGGTCGCCCGCAATCTGACGGCGGGCGAACGGATCGTCAGCGGCGAGGAGTTGTTCCGGCTGGCGGATCTGCGCCGCGTCTGGATCCTCGCGGATCTCGCCGGACGCGACGCGGACTACGCGCGGCCCGGGACGATCGCCGAGATCCGGTGCCCGGACGGGCGGCGACGGTTCGCGGCACGATCAGCGCGCGCGGTCCCGCCGCAGTTCGACGCGCGCGAGCCAGTCCGGCAGAATCCGGCTCGACGCCGACAATCCTGGTTCGCTGCTGCGGCCCGGACATGCTGGTCGACGTCCGCCTGCCGATCGCGCTGCCGCCGGCGATCGCCGTCCCGGTCGACGCGATTCTCGACGCGGGCGTGAAGAAGCGCGTCTACGTGGAGCGCGCCGATGGCGCGTTCGAGTCGCGCGACGTCGAGACCGGCTGGCGATTCGGCGACCGCGTCGGAGATCGTCAACGGCCTCGCCGCGGGCGATCGCGTCGTCGTCGCGGGCACGTTCCTGCTCGACTCGGAGAGCCGCATGCGGCACGCGCCGCGGCGCCGCCGCGCCGCCGCCATGATCGATCGCGTCATCGAGTGGTCCGCGACCAATCGCGGCCGCGGTCATCGTCATCGCGCTCGTCGCGGCGGCCGCCGGCTGGTGGTCGCTCCGCCAGATCCCGCTCGACGCCGTCCCCGATCTCAGCGAGACCCAGGTCATCGTCTACTCGCGCTGGGACCGCAGTCCCGAAGTCGTCGAAGATCAGGTCACCTCGCCGATCGTCGCGGCGCTCGTCGGCGCGCCGCGCGTCAAAACGGTTCGCGGCGTCTCGGACTTCGGCGCCTCGTTCGTCTACGTCGTCTTCGACGAAGGCACCGACCTCTATTGGGCGCGCTCGCGCACGCTCGAGTATCTCTCGCCCGGTGCTGCCGCGCCTGCCGCAGGGCGCGACGACCGAGCTCGGACCCGATGCCACCGGGCTCGGGTGGGTGTTCCAGTGCGTGCTCGTCGACGACGTCGGGCACGCACGAGCCTCGCCGAGCTGCGATCGCTGCAGGACTGGTATCTGCGCACGCACCTGAAGAGCGGTGCGCGGCGTCGCCGACGTCGCCTCGCTCGGCGGCTACGTCCGCCAGTACCAGGTCAACATCGACCCGCATCGCCTGCGCGCCTACGGGCTGCCGATCAGCCGCGTGGTCGGACGCGGTGCGCAGCGGCAACCGCGAGGTGGGCGGGCGCGTGATCGAGTTCGGCGGCGCCGAGTACATGGTGCGCGGCCACGGCTACCTGACTCGCCTCGCCGATCTGGAGAACATCGTGCTGGCGCCGGGCGAACAGGGCGCGCCGATCCGGATCAAGGACGTCGGCGACGGTCGTGCTCGGACCGGACTCAGCGCCGCGGCGCGTCGGACCTCGACGGCGAGCGGCGACGCGGTTTCCGGCATCGTCATCATGCGCCACGGCGAGAACGCGTTCGACGTGATCGCGCGCGTGAAGGAGAAGCTTCGCGCGATCGAGGCGGCGCTGCCGGCGCGGCGTGACGGTGGTGCCCATCTACGACCGCTCGGACGCTGATCGGTCGATCGATCGACACGATCCGCTCGACGCTCGTCGAGATCATGCTCACGGTTGCCGCTCGTGATCATGGTGTTCCTGTGGCATGTCCCGAGCGCCCTCGTCCCGGTCCTGACGATTCCGATCGCCGTGCTGATCGCGTTCGTGCCGTTCCGCATGATGGGGCTGAGCGCGAACATCATGTCGCTCGGCGGCCTGGCGATCGCGGTCGGCGCGCTGGTCGACGCGTCGATCGTCGTCGGTCGAGCAGACGCACAAGAAGCTGGAGTTGTGGCAGCAGGGCGACCGCGGCGCCGACTATCGCCGCGTCGTGCCTCGACGCGATCAAGGAAGTCGGCGGCGCCGAGCTTCTTCGCGCTGCTCGTGATCGCCGTCTCGTTTCTGCCGGTGCTGACGCTCGAAGCGCAGGAAGGCCGGCTGTTCAGGCCGCTGGCGTACTACAAAATCGCTGTGCGATGATCGTCGCGGCCGATCCTCGCGATTACGCTCGATCCGGCATTGCGGATGCTGTTCACGCGCCGCGACACCTTCACGTCCGGGCGCCCGTGGCTGCGTCGTGCGGCCAACGCCTCGTTGGTCGGCCGCATTCGATCCGGAACAGACGCATCCGATCAGCCGCGCTCTGACCGCGTCTATGCGGCCGATCGCCATGTGGTCGCTGCGCCGGCCGATGCTGGTGATCGGCGCCGCCTGCGTGCTGCTCCTCGCGACCGTCCCGGTCTACTTCCGCCTCGGATCGGAGTTCATGCCGCCGCTCGACGAGGGCACGCTGCTCTACATGCCGTCGACGATGCCCGGCATTTCGATCGCGAACGCGCAGCAGCTGCTGCAGACCACGGATCGCATCATCAAGCAGTTTCCGGAGGTGGACCGCGTGCTCGGCAAGACCGGACGCGCCGACACGCCGACCGATCCCGCGCCGCTGTCGATGCTCGAAACGGTGATCACCCTGAAGCCGACCGCGCAGTGGCGCAAAGGTCGACACGTGGTACTCCGCGTGGGCCCCGGCGTGGATGGCGGCGGGACTCCGGCGCGTGACGCCCGATCACATCTCGCAGGCGGCGCTCGTGCGCGAACTGGACGAGGCGCTGCAGATCCCCGGCGTGGCCAACGCGTGGACGATGCCGATCAAGGCGCGCACGTCGATGCTGACGACCGGCATGCGCACCGCCGTCGGACTGAAGATCACCGCACCGACGCTCGAGACGATCGATGCGATCGGTGCGCGGATCGAAGCCGTGCTGCCCGACGTCCGCGGCACGCGCAGCGTGTTCGCCGAGCGGACCGGCGGCGGCTACTTCCTCGACATCGACTGGAAGCGCGAAGAGCTGGCCCGTTTCGGCCTGAGCATGGACGAAGCGCAGAGCATCGTCCAGAACGCCATCGGCGGCGAGAACGTGACGACGACGATCGAGGGCCGCGCGCGCTATCCCGTGAACGTCCGCTACATGCCGGACTTCCGCAGCGAGATCGGCGATCTCGGGCGGCTGCTGGTGCCGGCCGCCGGCGGTCAGCGCCAGGTGCCGCTGGCGCAGCTCGCGACGATCGGGACGGCGACCGGGCCGTCGATGGTGCGAAACGAAGACGGTCTCCTGACCGGCTACGTCTACATCGATCCTCGGCGACCGTGACGTGCGCGGCTATGTCGAGGACGCGACACGCGATCGCGACCAGGATTCAGCTGCCGGCCGGCGCGACGATCGCGTGGAGCGGGCGAGTACGAGAGATGATGCGCGTGCGCGAGCGGCTGCTCGTCGTCGTGCCGCTCACGCTGCTCGCGATCGTCGGTATCCTGTATCTCAATACGCGATCGATGGTGCGGACGTCGATCATCTGCCTCGCGGTGCCGTTCTCGGCGATCGGCGCGTTCTGGTTTCTCTATCTGCTCGGCTACAACATGAGCGTCGCCGTATGGGTCGGCCTCATCGCCCTGCTTGGGGTCGATGCCGAGACCGGCGTGTTCATGCTGCTGCTACCTGGACCTCGCGTACGAACAGGCCAGACGCGACGGACGCCTGCGCAGCGCGCACGAACTGCGCGAAGCGGTCATCGACGGCGCGGTCACACGCCTGCGGCCGAAGCTCGATGACGGTGGCGACGATGACGCTCGGGCTCGTGCCGATCATGCTGTCGACCGGCGCCGGCGCCGACGTCATGAAGCGGATCGCGGCGCCGCTCCTCGGCGGAATCCTGACCTCGTTCCTCCTCGAATTGCTCGTGTACCCGCCGCTTTTCGCGCTGTGGAAGGGCAACACCGAAGTCTTCCTCCGGGAGACCAAGCAACCCAGGCGCAGCGTTTAGTCTGCTTTTCGTCGAACGCGTCAGCCAGTCACCGATAGCGCCCCCACGATTTACGAGTGTTTTGCGTTGTTCGCTGCAGCTCGGGTGCGGCGAACAGATTGCACACAAGTGCCACGTCAGTAGCCCGGTCACTGCGTGCGGCTGACTCTCGCCCAGGAAGCAATCCAGATTTCAGGCAACGTCTGATTGTTGTCGTTCGATTCGGAGACGCGCATGAAACGTGTCGTAGTTGCCCTCGCGGTTTTGGCCGCGGCGGTTCTCACCAGCCGCGTGAAAGTATCGACCGCTGCCGATCCGGCACTGGCCGGTCAATGGTCCAGTGTTATTCCCTGGTCCGCGGTCGCTGTCCATTCGCACCTGTTGAATAGCGGCAGGATTCTGAATTGGGAAAGGGCAACCAGGCGACGATCTGGGATCCGGTCTCCGGATCGTTCTCGCCCGTCCCGAATCCGTTTGCCGATCTGCTCTGCGCCGGCCATACGTTTCTCCCTGATGGCCGCCTGATCACGCTGGGCGGCTGGGATCGCTCCGGCAGCTCCTCGGACTGACCGAAGTCGACATCTTCGACCCGAACACCCAGGCCTGGATTCGCGCCAGGCCGATGGCGAACCGTCGCTGGTATCCGACCGCGACACGCCTTCCTGACGGCCGCATCCTCGCGGTGTCCGGCGCGCGCAACAACCTGTCCGACATCATCAATGTTCCGGAAGTCTACGACCCGTCGACCGACACATGGACGTCGCTGACCGCGGCAACCAACGCGATTCCGCTCTATCCGTTCCTGTTCGTGCTGCCTGACGGCCGCGTTGCCTGGGTCGGCAACTCGGAAGTCGCCTCGCGGACGTCGGTCCTCAATCTCTCGACGCTGCAGTGGACGGTCGTCGACAACCGCCTGATCGACGGCGGATCGGCGGTCCAGATTCAGCCGGGCAAGTTCCTCAAGGCCGGAACCGCCGCCGACAGCGGCAACTCCGGTCTCGCGCAGTCGACCGCGTTCACGATCGATCTGACGCGGCCGTCGCCGGCGTGGGCGCCGACCGGCTCGATGGCGTTTCCGCGATCGTTCCTCAACCTGACGATGCTGCCCGACGGCAGCGCACTCGCGACCGGCGGCGGTACGGATCGATCGGCGTTCAATACCGGCAACGCGATTCTCCCGGCCGAGATCTGGTCGCCCGTCACCGGCACGTGGACGACGATGGCGAGCATGGTGACGCCGCGGTTGTATCACTCGACCGCGTTGCTGCTGCCGGATGCGCGCGTCCTCGTCGCCGGCGGCGGCGCCGACACCGGCGTCGCGGATCAGCGGACCGCGCGAGATCTTCTCGCCGCCGTATCTGTTCAAGGGCGCGCGGCCGACGATCGCGTCCGCGCCATCGTCGGTTTCGTACGGGACATCGTTCACGGTCGCCACGCCCGACAACGCGAGCATCGCATCGGTCGCGCTGGTCGCGGCGGCGTCGGTGACGCATGCCTTCAACCAGAATCAAGCGTTCCAGACGCTCGCGTTCGAGACGGCGCCGAGCGGACTGAAAGTGTTCGCGCCCGCGAACGCGAACCTGGCGACTCCCGGGCACTACATGCTGTTCATCGTGAACAGCAACGGCGTGCCGTCGGTCGCGTCGTTCGTCACGTTCTCGGGCACCGGCAGCCCGACGACGGTCGCGGTGCCGAACGTCGTCAACACCACGCAGTCGGCGGCGACGGCGGCAATTACCGCGGCGGGCCTGACGGTCGGCGCCGTGACCACCGCCTCGAGCACCACGGTCCCGTCCGGATCCGTAATCAGTCAGAGCCCCACCGCGGGAACGCAGGTCGTGACCGGCAGCGCAGTGTCGCTCGTCGTCTCGTCCGGCGCGCCGCTCGTCGCCGTGCCGAACGTCGTGAATGCCACGCAGGCCGCGGCGACGACGGCGATCACGAACGCCGGCCTGACGGTGGCGTGCATTACCACCGCAGCGAGCACGACGGTTCCTTCCGGGTCGGTGATCAGTCAGAACCCGGCCGCCGGCGCGCAGGTCGCGTCGGGAAGCGCCGTGTCGCTCGTGATTTCGTCGGGTTGCGGGCACCACGCTCGTCACCGTGCCGAACGTCGTCAACGCCACGCAGAGCCGCGGCGACCACCACGATCACCGGCGCGGGTCTGATCGTCGGGACCATCACGACCGCATCGAGCACGACCGTGCCCGCCGGATCCGTCATCAGTCAGAATCCGGCGGCCGGCGCGCAGGTCACGAGCGGCAGCGCGGTCGCGCTCGTCATCTCGTCGGGACCGCCGGCGACCGGCACGCTGACCGTCGATACCACGGTCTCGGCCGACGGCAATACGACGGTGCTCACGCCGCCCTTCGACACCGCCGCCGCAGGCGAGCTCCTGGTGGCGTTCGCGGCCGCCGACGGACTCTCGTCTGCCGATCAGACGCTGACCGTTTCCGGCGCCGGATTGACGTGGACGCTGCAGCGGCGCGCGAACGCGCAGATGGGCGTCTCGGAAATCTGGACGGCGGTCGCACCGACGCCGCTCGTCGACGCGCAGGTGACAGCCACGCAGACGTCGACCGGATTCGATCTGTCGCTCACCGTTGTTGCCTTCCGCGGCGCCAGTGGCACCGGCGCCTCGGCGATCGGCCGGCGCACCGAGCGGTGCGCCAAGCGTTTCGCTGACGACAACGCGCGCGGGTTCGCTGATCTACGGCGTCGGCAACGATTGGTTCGGCGCCGTGCCGCGCGTCTCTGGCTCGGGCCAGACCATGGTCCACGAGTGGGTCGATTCCGGAGTCGGCGACACGTTCTGGGTCCAGGCCCGCACCGCTCCGGTGGCGGCAGCCGGCGCGACCGCCACGATCAACGACACGTCGCCAACGTCCGACCGGTGGAATCTCGCGGCGATCGAAATCCTGGCCGCGCCGTCGGCGCCCGCCGTCGTACTCCAACGTCGTCGGTCTCACGCAGACTGCAGCGACGTCGGCGATCACCAACGCGACCCTCACGGTCGGCGCGGTGACCACGGCCTCGAGTGCGACCATTCCTGCAGGGTCGGTGATCAGTCAGAACCCCGCGGCCGGGGCGCAGAGTCGCCGCGGGCAGCGCGGTGGCGCTCGTCGTGTCGAGCGGTCCGCCGCAGGTGGCGGTGCCGAACGTCGTCGGCCTGACGCAGGCTGCCGCGACCAGCGCCATCACCGGCGCGAATCTCACGCTCGGCACGGTGACCACCGCATCGAGCACGACGCAGTACCCGCGGGTTCAGTCATCAGTCAGTCGCCGACGGCAGGCACGCAGGTCGCGCAGGGAGTGCGGTGACGCTCGTCGTCCCGAGCGGCCCGTCGCAAGTCGCCGTGCCGAACGTGGTCGGCCTCACGCAAGCCGCGGCCACGAGCGCAATCACCAGCGCGAACTTGACGCTCGGTCCAGTCACGACCACCACGAGCTCGACGGTGCCCGCAGGATCGGTGATTACCCAGAACCCCGCGCCGGGCACGCAGGTCTTCACGGGCACAGCGTGTCGCCCTCCTGGTGTCGACGGGTATTCCGCAGGTCGCGGTGCCGAACGTCGTCGGTCTCGCACAGGCCGGCGGCGACATCCGCGATCACGGCTGCGAGTCTGACCGTCGGAACGATCACGACGGCCTCGAGCACGACGGTGCCGGCAGGCTCGGTGATCAGTCAGTCGCCGACGGCGGGCACGCAGGTCGCGCAGGGCAGCGCGGTCACGCTGGTCGTGTCGAGCGGGCTGCCGCAGGCTGTCCAACGAACGTCGTCGGCCTGACGCAGGCCGCCGGCGACCAGCGCCATCACCGGCGCGAATCTCACGCTCGGGACGGTGACGACGGGCGGCGAGCACGACGGCGCCTCGCGGGTTCAGTCATCAGCCAGACGCCGACGGCGGGCACGCAGGTCGCGCAGGGCAGCGCGGTCACGCTGGTCGTGTCGAGCGGGCGGCTGCCGCGGGTTGCCGTGCCGAACGTCGTCGGCCTGACGCAGGCCGCATCCGCGACCAGCGCCATCACCGGCGCGAATCTCAACGCTCGGGACGCTGGTGACGACGGCGGCGAGCTAACGACGGGCACCGCGGGTTCTGTCATCAGCCGTAAACGCCGACGGCTGGCACTCAGGTCGCGCAAGGGCAGCGCCGATCGGCGCTGATCGTCTCGAGCGGCCTTCCACAGGTGCCTACGCTACACGTCGTCGGTCTGACGCAGACCGCTGCGACGACCGCGATCACGAACGCCACGCTCAAACTCGGCACCGTGACCACTGCCGCAAGCACGACCGTGCCGGCGGGATCGGTGATTAGTCAGAATCCGACAGCCGGAACGCAGGTCGCGACCGGAAGCAATGTCGCGCTCGTCGTCTCTTCGGGTCCGCCGCAGATCGCGCGTGCCGAATGTCGTCGGCCTGACTCAGGCCTCGGCGACGTCCGCCATCACCGGCGCGAGATCTCACGCTCGGCACGGTGACGACCGCGTCGAGCACGACGGTGCCCGCGGGATCGGTGATCAGCCAGACGCCGACGGCGGGCACGCAGGTGACGCAAGGCAGCGCAGTCAATCTCGTCGTCTCGAGCGGACCGCCGCAGGTCGCGGTGCCGAACGTCGTCGGGTTGACGCAGGCTGCGCGCGACGTCCGCCATCACCGGCGCCAACCTGACGCTCGGCGCGGTCACCGCCGCAACGAGTACGACGGTACCGAAAGACTCCGTGATCAGTCAGTCACCCGACCGGCAGGGACGCAGGTCGCGCAGGGAAGTGCGGTGACGCTGATCGTGTCGAGCGGTCCGCCGCGCAAGTCGCCGTGCCGAACGTCGTCGGCCTGACGCAGACGGCGGCAACGACCGCGATCGCGGATGCGAAGCTCACGCTCGGCACGGTGACGACCGCATCGAGCACGACCGTGCCGGCGGATTCGGTGATCAGTCAGTCGCCGGCTGCGGGCACGCCGGTGGTTCAGGGCAGCGTCGGTCACGCTCGTCGTCTCGACTGGTCCGCCGCAGGTCGCGGTCCCGAACGTGGTCGGTCTCACGCAGGCGGCGGCGACGAGCGCCATCACCGGCGCGAACCTGACGCTCGGCACGGTCACCACCGCATCCGAGTATGACGGTGCCCGCGGGCCGCGTCATCAGTCAATCGCCGACCAGCGGAACGCAGGTCACGCAAGGCAGCGCGGTTGATCTCGTCGTGTCGTCTGGTCCGCCGCAGGTCGCGGTGCCGAACGTGGTCGGTCTCCACGCAAGCGGCCGCGACGTCAGCCATCACCGGCGCGAACCTCGCGCTCAGGAACGGTGACGACGGCATCGAGTACGACGGTGCCGGCCGGACGCGTGATCAGTCAATCGCCGACCGCGGGCGCGCAGGCGACGCAGGGCAGCGCGGTCGACGCTGGTCGTGTCGAGCGGTCCGCCGCAAGTCGCGCGTGCCGAACGTCGTCGGCCTGACGCAGGCGGCGGCGACAAGCGCGATCACCGGTGCGAATCTCACGCTCGGAACGGTGACGACGGCTGTCGAGCACGACGGTGCCGGCCGGATCGGTGATCAGTCAATCGCCGACGGCCGGCACGCAAGTCACGCAGGGCAGCGCGGTCAACGCTCGTCGTTTCGAGCCGGCGCGCCGCTGGTCGCGGTGCCGAACGTCGTCGAGCATGACGCAGGCGGCGGCGACCACCGCGCATCACCGCCGCGGGTCTGACGGTCGGGTACGGTGACGACGACGTCGAGCACGACGGTGCCTGCCGGGATCCGTCATCAGTCAGAACCCGGCGAGCGGCGACCCAGGTCGCCAGCGGCAGCGCGGTCGCGCTCGTCGTCTCGTCCGGTCCGCCTGCGACGAGTCCGCTGATCGTCGATACAACTGTCTCAGTCGACGGCACCGGGGCGATCACGACGGCACCGTTCGACACCGCGACTCCGGGCGAACTGCTCGTCGCCTTCGGATCGTCGGACGGACCACCGGCATCGGGCCAGCAGAAACTGGGCGCCTCCGGGGCAGGGTTGACGTGGACATTGATCCAACGCGGCGACCTGCAGAACGGCGTGGCCGAAATCTGGACGGCGAGGGCGACGACTGCGCTGGTCGGTGCGCGGATCACCGCGGTCCAGGCGTTCACCGGATACGACCAGTCACTCACCGTGATCGCCTTCCGCGGCGCGGACGGCACGGGTGCTGGCGCGATCGCCGGCGGCCTGAACTCTGCGCCAGGCGTCTCGCTGACGACGACACGGGCCGGATCGCTCGTCTACGGCGTCGGCAGCGACTGGAAAGGCGCCGTGGGGCGCGGCCTGGGCGCTAACCAGACGATGGTCCACCAATGGGTCGACACCAGCGCGAACGACACCTTCTGGTGCAGGCGCGTTCGGCTCCGGTGGCCGCGTCGGGTGCGACCGTCACGATCAACGATGTGTCGCCGACGACGACGACTCAATGGAATCGCGCGGCGATCGAAATTCTTGCGGCGCCGTCGCGGGCCGCCGCAACAGGTCGCGGTGCCGAACGTCGTCGGCCTGACGCAGGCGGCGGCGACGACCGCCATCACCGGCGCGAACCTCACGCTCGGGACGGTGACGACCGCGTCGAGTACGACGGTGCCGGCCGGATCGGTGATCAGTCAAACGCCGACCGCCGGGACGCAGGCGACGCAGGGCAGCGCGGTCAACCTCGTCGTGTCGAGCGGGCCGCCGCAGGTCGCGGTGCCGAACGTCGTCGGCCTCACGCAGGCGGCGGCGACGTCCGCGATCACCGGCGCGAACCTCACGCTCGGGACGGTGACGACCGCATCGAGTACGACGGTGCCGGCCGGATCGGTGATCAGTCAAACGCCGACCGCCGGGACGCAGGCGACGCAGGGCAGCGCGGTCAACCTCGTCGTGTCGAGCGGACCGCCGCAGGTCGCGGTGCCGAACGTCGTCGGCCTCACGCAGACGGCGGCGACGTCCGCCATCACCGGCGCGAACCTCACGCTCGGGACGGTGACGACCGCATCGAGCACGACGGTGCCGGCCGGATCGGTGATCAGTCAAACGCCGACCGCCGGGACGCAGGCGACGCAGGGCAGCGCGGTCAACCTCGTCGTGTCGAGCGGGCCGCCGCAGGTCGCGGTGCCGAACGTCGTCGGTCTCGACGCAGGCGGCGGCGACGTCCGCGATCACCGGCGCGAACCTCACGCTCGGGACGGTGACGACGGCGTCGAGCACGACGGTGCCGGCCGGATCGGTGATCAGTCAAACGCCGACCGCCGGGCACGCAGGTCGACGCAGGGCAGCGCGGTCAACCTCGTCGTGTCGAGTGGGCCGCCGCAGGTCGCGGTGCCGAACGTCGTCGGTCTCACGCAGACGGCGGCGACGTCCGCGATCACCGGCGCGAACCTCACGCTCGGGACGGTGACGACCGCGTCGAGCACGACGGTGCCGGCCGGATCGGTGATCAGTCAAACGCCGACTGCCGGGACGCAGGCGACGCAGGGCAGCGCGGTCAACCTCGTCGTGTCGAGCGGGTCCGCCGCAGGTCGCGGTGCCGAACGTCGTCGGCTTGACGCAGGCGGCGGCGACGTCCGCGCATCACCGGCGCGAACCTCACGCTCGGGACGGTGACGACCGCGTCGAGCACGACGGTGCCGGCCGGATCGGTGATCAGTCAAACGCCGACCGCCGGGCACGCAGGCGACGCAAGGCAGCGCGGTCGAACCTCGTCGTGTCGAGCGGGCCGCCGCAGGTCGCGGTGCCGAACGTCGTCGGCTCTCACGCAGGCGGCGGCGACGTCACGCGATCACCGGCGCGAACCTCACGCTCGGGACGGTGACGACCGCATCGAGTACGACGGTGCCGGCCGGATCGGTGATCAGTCAAACGCCGACCGCGGGCACGCAGGCGACGCAGAGGCAGCGCGGTCAACCTCGTCGTGTCGAGCGGGCCGCCGCAGGTCGCGGTGCCGAACGTCGTCGGTCTCGACGCAGGCGGCGGCGACGTCCGCCATCACCGGCGCGAACCTCACGCTCGGGACGGTGACGACCGCATCGAGCACGACGGTGCCGGCCGGATCGGTGATCAGTCAAACGCCGACCGCCGGGCACGCAGGTCGACGCAGGGCAGCGCGGTCAACCTCGTCGTGTCGAGCGGGCCGCCGCAGGTCGCGGTGCCGAACGTCGTCGGCTTGACGCAGGCGGCGGCGACGTCACGCCATCACCGGCGCGAACCTCACGCTCGGAACGGACGACCGCATCGATACGAGGTGCCGGCCGGATCGGTCAAGCAATACGTAACTGAACGAAGTACACC
>ERZ1370068.1910-contig-11864_pt1 | contig 48417 bp, 56 predicted proteins | sample MGYA00561227_ERZ1370068 | MGnify/ENA primary metagenome ERZ1370068 (study PRJEB38410, sample SAMEA6850437) | metagenome | study: Metagenomic assessment of the ecological functions of the soil: analysis of the soil microbiota associated with the... | reverse complement strand
GACGCTTCAGAATTCAGGTTACATGTTGCTGGCCTTTCTGCTTGATCCTCGCCGGAGGTGCCGATCGAGCAGCGGCATCGAGGAGCCCGCGGTCGTCCGCTTCGAGGATGGTCTCGAGGAACTCCTGCGCGTTCCCGCTCACCTCGGAGCGCTCCGAGTTCATGCCGCGATAGGCGGTGTGGACGTCGCCCGGCGAATAGATCAGCGCGAGCCAGCGGAACAGACGCTCGAGCGCCTGCTCCTGACGCTCGTGCAGCACCAGGCAGAGGAGGTGCTCGGCGCTGCCCGACTCGGCGTCGGGGCAGGACTGCGACTGGACCAGCGTGCGCAGGTACGTCTCGACGTCGCGATCCAGCTCCTCGCGCACGCGGACCGCCGAGAGGGAATCGCCGTGTCGGTGACGCGAATGCGGTTCAGCGCCTTCAAGATTCGATAGTGCAGCACGAGGTCGCCCGCCGCGCGGGCGCAGCAGCGCGGCGACCGATTCCGCGATGGGGATCTCGCGCAGCACGCGCGGGAGCTCGCGCCGGACCTCCATCGGAACGGTGGGGTCGATGAGGTGGTCGCCGAGCGTGCCGATCAGCGCGCTCGCCCATGGCGACCAGGCCCTCGCGCGCCGCCTCCATGGTGGCGGGATCGGCCAGCGACTGGATCAGGAGCAGGAATCGCCTCAGGCCCCATCACCCGTCCCGCGCTCCGCATCGCCGAGCGCCGCACGTCGAGATCGTGGCTCTCGAGCAGCGGCTCGAGCAGTCCGGAGAGGTTCGTGGGCCGCGCGGCGTGGCCGAGCGCGTCGGCGATCTCCGCCTGCTCCGCGCTCGTGCCGTCGCGCAGCCGCTCTTTCAGGATCTCCATCATGCGCGGCTCGTCCGCGGGCGACGCTGTACTCGACCAGCAGGCGCATCGCGGTGGATCGCAGATGCGGCTCAGGGGCTCGAGGTACTCCTCGAGTCGCGGGGTGAAGGCGCGCTCGCCGAGCGCGACCTGGGCCGCGCAGCGCCTGGAGCCGGACCTCGGCGTCCTCGTCCTCGAGCAGCGCGCGCACCTGCTGCGCGCGTCCTCGGTCTGGCGGGACGAGAGCAGGGTGAGCGCCCGGGCGCGGACCTTGGGCGAGCGGTGCTCGAGCAGGCGCGGGAGTCGCTTCTCCAGCAGTCGCAACGCGGTCTCCTCGAGCAGATCCATGCCGTAGAGGGTGGGACGCTCGTACGGGCTCTCGACCAGCCTCACCATCTCCTTGAGGCAGCGCCCGCTCGCGCAGCGCTGACCGAGGTCTGCTCGGGATCGAGCTTGAGCCGGCGCATGTTGCGGCCCAGCTGGATCACGTAACGGCCGCGCAGCCGATACCACACCACGAGCCAGACGGCGACGACCGCGATCAGGAGCGACGCGATCGTCGCGGTCTGTCGTCAGAACGCGAAGCCGGCGACCAGGATGATGATCGCGGCCAGGGCGTCGCCCACTCGTTCGAGCCCCGCGTCGATGATCGCCTTGGCGTGACGGCGGCAGCGCCGGATCGAGCGGGAAGTAGAACATCTCGGTGGCCGACTTGTTGAGCGAGAGCCGCATCACCTGGTCCACCAACGCGTCCCCAGCACCGACAGCACCCCCGGCGCGCCGAGCATGAACGCGGCGCCGATCCCTACACCGGCGGGCAGCACCAGCGCGGAGTCGATGGCGCCGAGGGTCTGGAGCGCCCACGGGGTCACGAGCAGCTGGACCACGAGTGCCCCGAGATTGAGCGCGATGTAGAACCCGCCGAAGAACTGCGCCAGCTCGTGCTTGGTCGGGTAGAGGTGCTGGGCCTCGACCTTGAGCTGGTAGTCGAGCAATCCCGTGACGATCACCGAGCACATCACGCCGACGGCCAGCAGTCGGATGTAAGAATTACTCCAGGGCCGGGTGGGCTTCTCGACCTTCGGCGCCGGGGTCGTCGGGGTCACGCCTCGGGGCACCCTCCAGATCACGATCGGCGGGACGCCGGCGAGCAATAAGGCACCGATCACCGTGATCGACGCGAAGCTCCCGGTGCGCGACAGCCCGCTGGCGAGCAGGCCGCCGACGAGGCCCCCAAGGAGTTCCGCCCGCGCCAGATGATCCCGAGGATCCGCCTGGCGAGACGCGGGTCCGAGGTGCTGGTCACGGCACCCAGAACTGCGCTACCAGGGAGCGAGGCCGTACAGGTTCACCCATAGGTAGGAGACGACCGGGATCACCCCGCTCCGGTGCTGGAAGGTGGGCGCGAACGCGATCAGCGAGAGCGCGGCGAGCCCCGGGTGACGGCAGGCGAGATCGGCGCGGACAGCTTGCGGGTGAGCCGCGCGAAGAAGTGGGACACCGTCAGGGTCACCACGCCGACCGCGATGTACACGTACGGCAGCGCCTCGGCCTTGAGCTGCGCGAGGTACAAGGAGTCCCGAGGCGGTCTTGATCAGCGTGTAAGAACTGGTAATCGAGCCCAGCACCAGCGCCAGAGTCGGGGCCTGGCGCATCTCGCTCTCTTCGAGCCCAAGTCGTTTGGAAAGGCGGTTAAGCATGGCTTCTCCGCCACGATGCAATTGTCGTGGCACTTCGGTTAGCTCCGGTTCCTCTTCAAATTCCCGTGACAACCGACACTCAACGGGAGGCCTTCGTGTGAACGACTTGCTTGCTCGCATCGTGCCCGGCCTGATCGGGGTCGCCTGGATCGGATCGCTTTCCGCGTCCGCGACCAGCGAGCCGGCGACGCCTGGGGCGCCGAAGCCGAAGAAGACACACCGCGTACCATCGCGTGGCCATGGAGCTGGGTCCGACGTCCGACCCACCCTGGAATCCCCGAGCTACGTTCACCGCCAGGTCTGGGAAGAGCGCTGCTGTTGCCCGGTCGCGTGGTGTCGTTGCCGCTGGTCATGGTCCGGCGCTACGCCGATAACGGACTCCTGTTCCTCGAGCGGACCAGGCTCGGCCCGATCCTCAGGGCGATGCGAGTGAGCAGGCCCGACAGCCGGCTGGTTCAACGCGCGGCTCGTCCGCCTCGGGGACCGCGCCGGGTTCAGCCTCGGCACGATGGCGCACCACACGGTCTACCCAGGCGGAAGCTGTACGAAACGCGGTTCGCCGGCGGCTACAGCGGCAGCACGCGCAATTACAACCGCACGGTGCTCAGCGTGTCCGGGACATCCGCCAGGGCTCGTGTACGCAGGAGTGGCGGCCCCAGGATCCGCTTCTTCGGCGTCGGGCTCACGACCCGCAAAGCCGATGTGAGCGACTACGCGACGCAGACGAAGAACATGCGCGGCGAGCTGCTGTGGGGCTGGAAGCGGGACGGCATGATGCGGGAACGCCGCCACGCCTGTCACTCTGTGCTCGAATTCCGCGCCGGACCGCACACGCCTGGTCACCCGCGCCGGCCGGCAGTTCCGGCACTCCCGTCGTACCAGGACGTGTTCCCCGACGTCGCTGGCGACGTCAGCTCGACCAGCAACGTGGATCATCTGATCGGCGGCGCGTCAGATTCTCCGGGCGACCAGTGGCGCGCCGGCATCCACGCACTGGAGTGAGGAGTGGCGCGTTTCAGGTCGCGGTCGTGCCGCTACGACACGGCCGATGGAGTGGCTCGCTCACCAGCGCGCGGTCGGGTCCGGGAGGCCGCGCAGTTCACCACACCGACGTCGAGACCGGGGACCATGGCTGGTCGTTCTGGCCACCAATCCGCCGCGCAAGACGTTTACCGGCTGCTGCTTGCGCACTGACCGCCGACGGGGGAGCGTCACCTCGGGAGAAGAGAGCCGCATGGCGGCGATCTACGACCTGGCCACGATCTGGCGGACGCTCGGCTCTCCTGCCGGCTTCTGGCCGCGGGGCGCTTTTCCGATCTGGTACGCCGTGGGCGCTTCCGCGTCCTTGCCACTCCATCTTCCCCGCTCGGTACGTCGGCTCGAGGATGGACACCCGCGTCCGGGACCGGCGGCGTATATCGGGACCTCTGGAGCGACGCGACGCCAGCGGGTCGTTCCGCCGGCAGTCGGCAGGCTTCACGCGCTTCCGCTTTGCGGGGCAAGTACCGACCTGCATCCGCTCTGCGGTGCCTAGGATTGGACCGGAGCCGCGAAGGATGGCGCTGCCAGAAGATTTTCCTGGCTTCGTTCGGGAGCGCGAAATGGGAGAATCCTGCTGGTTCGTTTCGCTGGTCCGCGACCCGCCACTGAAGCGCTCGCTCACGGCCGCCTGGGGAGTCGGTGCACCACGGCCGCTGCGAAGCCCCGCTTCGCCACGGAAGTCGCCGAGCGTCTGCAAAGTTCCGATCACGTCAGACGCCACCGCCGCACCGACGCCTGGGAGCGTCGTACGAACGAGGGGGCGAAAGGACCACGCCGCCGCTGCGGGGACGAAGATGCCACTTCCACCATCATGGACTTCACGGAGGAGACGCTCTTTCGCATCCACGGTGGCATTGCAGCCGTGAAATACCACCACGCTGGATCACCAGACCCTGGCAAACCCAGGCGGGGCGAAAGCGACGATCGAAGCGCCGACGACCCAGGTGCGGCTACCCCGAGCACCTGAAGTGGCGGCCGCTGCAGCCAGCTTCCGTGAAGTAACAACGGTCGAAGGCAGGTCTCAACCGGGCCATATTTGCCGCGCCAGACCCCGGCGTCCGGCAAGTGGACCGATGAGCAAGACAAGGGGCGGGGTGTATGTCGGCCCGGGTTTCCAGATCAGGGATTCGCGCGGCCTTGAAGTACGTGTTAATCTGAAAACGATCCGCCGCAGTTCCACAAGACGGTGCGCGGCAACGCCGGCGTGATCGGCCCGCCCAATACTGTTCCCCTGGGCACGCCGACTACCGTGTGCGCACCTGAAGCACCATCGTCTGCCCCGACCCCGGGTCGCTCGTGATCAGAAAAGGACGCGACAACGCACTCCACGCGAACCAGATAAGGATGGGTTTAAGATTCGTGCCCCACTATATGACGACTTCGCGCCTGCCATCCAGGGTGGCGAAGCAGCGCGTGAAAGACCGCTATCTGCTTTCGTGGCGAGCGATTCCTGGAAGACCGGCGCTCGGCGTTCAAATTACAAGCGGCACCACGCCGGGGAGTGATCCCAGGACCGATCGCCTGGTGGCGCCACGCACGAGAGCTGCGCTGTACATAAGCATGGAATGAGATCTTTGACTACAAACTCAACCACGCCGGTAATGCGCGGATGACCTCTATAGCTCGAAGCCTCGCTGGGCGATGAAGGCAGCTTGAATCCTTCAATCCCGTCACAGCCCTCCTCGACTTCAAGGATTCGACTGGGAGGATCACTCCAGCGACCCCAGAACACCTTTACTGCAGATGTGCGCTTCCGCTGAAAGCGATTCAGTGCTACCTCTGAGCTATGGGATACTCGACTGCACCGACTCAAGCTGACTGCCGGGCTCACGCCAGCTGAAAGTCCAGGAGGCGTGGGTCGATCCCCATGGGATCGACGGTGGGAGCTGCGTGGTGCGACGCTCGATTGCGTCAGTATGGCATCCCACGCCGACGGCACCGAGCCGCCTTCGACGATCGCCTGCGCGGTACCTTCAGACCGCCCGCGTGTCGCCGAGCCTACCACGGTGATCCACATCCACCCGGCGGTGCTCCAGCGCCATGCGCCATGGCATTATCAAGCTGTGCGCGGTGCCTGACGCGCTTTTACATCTCGGTGAAAACCTGCGTGAAGCTGGTCGCGGCGCCCGGTACCTGCGAAGCGATCACCGCCACCGTCCGCATTCGCGGATGAACATACTGGAAACCGAAACACCGTTTAAGCCGCGCCGTTTACGGAGTTTCATCCACTGTTGAAACCAAGTCTAAGCTGCGCGCGGGCTGGGTTAGAATTCAGGATTCCACTACGGCGGCACGCCAGGCGCGATCACCGCGTTCGATCCAGTGATGGGAGCTGGGTTTTTGAAGAGCAAGGCGGGAGCGCCGCCCGCTACGATCAGCACGTAAGCCCGCACACATAAGCTGCATCAGATCAGCACGCTCAGATCTCAGCCCCCGGTGATGGCGTCGTGATCCTGATCAACGGCGGCAACCGCCGGGGCCTGCCACACCGATGGCTTTGACGTCATGGATTACCGTCGGGTGCTCAACATCATATGGCCCCACGACCCCAAGCGAAGTTCTCCTGTTGAGCTGATGCGCCTCTCAAAGCATTCAGTCCTGCGCTTCATTTTGACCGGTGGTGCCGAGAAGCCTCTCGATGACGTACCGAAAGGACTGCTCACGCCTTGCTAATACTGCCCTCACGCGATACACCGGCGGCGATCGAAGCGATTTTAACTCCGGGGCGATCAGGAGGGCTGCCACGCAGATTAGGGATCTGCCAGCGGCGGCCACCAGGTGAACGCCGCCAGACGGGGCGCTAAGCAGGGAAGGAAGTTCGTGCGCCTCCACGAGTCGATTCGCACCCAGGTTTGCTGTTCCTCACTTTCAGCCACATGGCGCTTACCAGGCGCCTGTTAATTCCGGGGAGGCAGCAGGCGCTGGGGCACCGGTGATGGGCCCCAGCCGAAACCGGGAAGCACAGTTCTCCAGTCGAAGCATACCGTCGCTTCAGCGCCTTCGTCTTTACCTCTCTGACTCCATTTTTCTCGCGATCCGCGCAACCACTGTCCCGACTCGCTCGAGGAAGCGGAGGTGCCCTGGTACACACGAGCAGCTCCGCTGGAAGGCGGAGTTCGGCGCGCTGGCTTGGTGCCGGCGCGCTGGAAGTTCGTCGTCCTCCACCCCATCCGCTCTGGCGACCAGCCCTGCCGGGGCACCACCTGTCGGACTGGAAGTACGCGACGATTCGAACCACTCGCAGGACACCCGCCGCCGCGCAGCCACGGCTGCTCGAGACGCGCCGCCGGCACGGCACCGCCACCGCGGTTGCCTGGCACTCTGCTTTGCGAGCATCTCTACCAGCAGGATCTACGTGCGCGGGCGCGTGGCGGCACCGGATTCTGGCAGATCACCTCGGGCGGCGGCGGCGCTCACGCACCTACCAGCCGTATACCGACCCCGGAGAGCGCCGCGCCGCGCTGGCGGTGACTGCCGCCCGACAGCTCGACGGTGACCTCGGAGCGCCGCGGCGCGCACACCGTCTACCACTACCGCCGGCATCGTGATCGTTGCGCCGGCCGAAGAAGGGGGAGTGGACCTGGCGTGCACCTCGGCGCCAAGGGCGATGGACCGCCACGGCCCGCGCTGCTCGCTGCTTCGACCACGCGCTAATCGCTTTCCGTACCGCGCCGGAGCTGGAGGACAAACGTGCGACACTCCCGCAGGACCCGGGACCGCAGAAGGCGCGCTCGACCGCTTCCTCCGCGCTGTTCGCCGACGTTCGCAACGGCGGCAGGGCGGCCTGCATGCCGCCGATGAAATTAGCGCCTGCTCACGACGTCGGTGCGCCGCTCACGCTGCTACTCCAGCACACCGCCTGCCATCAAGCAAACCGGTGCGCCGGAAGCGACTCGCATCCTCAGCGGCTCCGGCGCGCGGCAGATCGAGGAGATTACGCCTCACGGCGTTCGGCTGGTGGTGGCGCTGCTGTTCCCGGTCCCGGCCCCACCAGCGCGATTTCGCGAGCCGGAGTGAACCGCGCCGATCCGACTCACCAGCGTCGCGCACTTCAGGCTGTTCACCGCCAACTCCGGTGAGCGAGCTCTGCACTCCTCGCCCAGGCCGGCACGCCACGCATCTCGACGTCGTGTCGATTCTTCGTCTGGGTCGGGCCTGGGGATCGTGCTCAGCATGACGCCCATCAGTTCCTGGCGGTCGCCTGGCGGGAACGACGTCTACACGCAGGAGCAGGGCCGCCGGCTGTTCGGCCTGGTCGCGTTCGGCTCTGCGGTCGGCGCGATCGTCTCGGCGCCACCCTGGTCGAGAAGCTGGTCGATCCCCAAGAATTCGGATCCCAACGCGGTCAATCGCATGTTGCTGGTCGCCGCGGGCGTGCTCGTCGTGTGCGCCTTCCTCACCCGCTTCCTGAGCCGCGCGCGAGAAGGTGGTGCTCGAGGACCAGGCCGGATCGTCCGAAGCCGCGGACCGGGTCCGCTCGGCACGGACGGCGCGTTCAAGCTCGTGTTCAGCCAGCGCTTACCTATTGCTGATCGCGCTGCTCATCGCTGGTCGTCAACTTTGTGAACACGAACGGTGAGTACATCCTCGGCCGGACCCTGGCCGAGACCGCGCAGAAGGCGGCGGCAACCGGCCCGGCGACCGGCCTTCAGCCGGACGAGTTCAAGAAGCAGTTCATCGGCAACTACTACGCCGGCTTCTTCATGTGGGTGAACTGGATCACCGCGATCGCCCAACTGTTCCTGGTGTCGCGCTTCCTCAAGTGGTTCGGCGTCCGCGTCGCGCTGTTCGTGATGCCGTTGATCGCGCTCGGCGGCTACGGCCTGCTCGCCACCGTCCCCGTCGCTGGCGATGGATCCGCGGCGTCAAGATCGCCGGAGAACTCCACCGACTCACTCGCTACAGAACACCGCGCGCCAGGCGCTGTTCCTGCCGCCGACGTCGCGCGAGGCGAAGTACAAGGCCAAGCAGGCGATCGACACGTTCTTCTGGCGGATGGGCGGCGTGCTCCTCGGCCGGGCTCGTTAACCCATCGGCACGCAGATCGCGCTGACCACACGGACCTTCGCGGCGATCAACGTCGTGCTGGTCGTGGCGTCTGGCTCGGGATTGCTGATCGGGGTCGACGCGCGAGCACCGGAAGCTGACGCGCGAGGAGAGCGAGCGGGAGCATCGTTCCGAGTTCGACGTCCCTCGGCGAAGCCCACGCACGGCGATGCCGAAGCCGAGAACCGGTCTAGACGCTCCGAGCGCCCGTCCAGCGCCCGATCCGGAACATGCCGAGATCGAAGCGCTCGTGATGCCCTCGATCAGGAGGTCACGAGGCGATCTCGCCGACCGTGGGCGCTGGAACGAAGCCGTGGCCCGAGCACGCGCGTCCACGACCACAGCACGGCGGGATGGAGCGGATGCCGGTCGATGATGAAGTGGTCGTCGGGCGTGTTCGTGTACATGCACACCGCGCTGGCCGCCAGTGGGCCGTCCGCGTCGGGGACGTAGCGCCGGATCAGCGCGCGCAGCGGCTCGACCTCGTCCGGGCCGACCCTCGCGACGCAGCCGGTCGGCGTCGGTGATCTCGCCCTCGTGGTGGATCGCGAGCTTGATGCGGCCGTCGAGCAGCGGGAACCCGTAGAAGAAGCGACCCGGCGCGTGCTCCCAGATCGAGATTGGGATCCGCGAGGGCTCGAGCTGCTCCCGATCGCCGCGGGGTCGAACCAGAACTGCACCAGCCGCTCGACGGTGAGCGGCAGGCCGGAGATCGGGGACGAGCCCGGCGAGCCACGCTCCGGCCGAGAGCACGAGGCGCTCAGGCGCACGATGCCCGCGTTGGTTGCGCACGCGGTATCCGCCCGCACCGTCCGATTCCCACGAGAGCGCCACCGTGTTGGGTGCGGGATCTCGGCGCCGTGGCGGCGCGCGACCTCGAGGAACGCGGCGATCGCGGCCTCGGGGAACAGCACGCCGGCGCGAGGCTCCCACACCCCGACCATTCTCGGATCGGGACGGAACGCCGGCACGCGGCGCGCGATCTCCGCTGGCGTCGATCAGCTCGTAGGGCAGCCGGTGCTCGCGCGCGCTGCAAGCGCTCCGAGACCAGCACGCCCGACTCCGGTCCGACCATGGCGACCCTCGCCGGTCTCGAGCCTTAGCGTACGGCCGGTCTCGCGTTCGAGCTCCTCCCACAATAAATAGGCGACGCTGGATCAGCGGGACGTAGGCAGGGTGCTCGAAATACGCCTCGCGGATAGATGCGGCAGAGGCCGTGCGAGGATCCGGGTCGTGCGGCGGCGCAGAACCGGTCGAGACCGAGCACGCGGAGCATCGGCGCGACAGCGCGCGCAGCGCGCACTCCCCATCGCGCCGAGCCCGCACACCACGACGTCATAGGTGGCGCTCACGCCTCGCCGCCCTCGGCAGCCGGCTCGGTCGGGCGCGACGTGGTCGGGCGTGGCCTCGTCGAGCTCGGTGGCTGAACGATCCTCCGCGTCGCGCGCGTAAGAGGTCGTAGGCGACGCGTCCGAGTGCAGATCCATGAAGGCGTGGATCACGATCGGCGCGAGCAGCGATCCGGTCACCAGGTAGACGGCGGCGAGGAACGCGCCCACCGCTCCCGTCTGGAGCATGCCGCGTCCCCTGATACGCGTGCCCGAGGCCAGAAGATCACGGCGGACAGCGCCGCGGCGGGTGATCAGCCCGACCCAGTAGGCTCCAGATACCAGATCAGGTAGCCAGCGATACAGCACCTCCTCACAGATGCCGGCGGTGATCGAGGCAGGGAGAACATGCATCAGCTCCTCGCGCGTGTGCGGGAGCATGCGCTCGAGTCGTGCCAGGCGCCGGTGCAGCGCCTCGATCGCCTCGGGGTCGAGCATCGCCTGCCGGCGCTGCCGGACGATCATCGGCATCACGATGATGAGACCGAGACCGACGCCGATCACCCCGAAGGTGAGCCGCGGGGATCACCCCGAGCGCCACCCAGTCCCGGTGCTCGCGCATCCACTGCGCGGCCACCAAAGCGACCAGCGTCCACTGGAGCAGCAGCGCCCAGCGGTAGATCGAGCGGCGGACGCGCGGGAGCGTCGGGTCCGACGCCGCGTCGAGGCGGCGGAATCCGTAGGTGACCGCCCACACCGGAAACAGCGCGATGAGGATCACGAACAGCAGGTGATCGAGGAGGTTCGGCACGGCGGCGACGCATATCCGAAGCCCGCGGTCCGACAAGCGCCGGATTCTTCGCAACGCCGCGATCGCCGCGTTGCCGAACGCACTGGACCGCGATGGCCGGCCGGCTTCGACCGATTGATGCGCCGCGTACGATCTGGGGAGAATCGAACACCCTTCCCGCTCCTCCCGGTAGTCCCGCGGCTCGGCCGCGATCTTGCGGAGACTGGACATGGTGCGGACCCACGGATCTGCTCATCTCGCGGGGCTCCGGCTCCGCGGTCAGTCGTAAGGAGGCTCCCGTGCGCTCGAAGTCAGCCCTGACCCGCGCGATCGTGGCCGCCGCAACCTTCCTCGCCTCCACCGCGTTCGGCGCCGCCGACGAAGTCGTCGAGCGCGGCGCGGTCCCGTTTCCGCACGGCGCGCCGGTCCGGATCGGCGACACCGCCCGACAGACCGCGCTCGAGCGCGGCGCCGCCTGGCAGGACTTCAGGAAGCGGAACGGCGACTGGATCCGCGCTCTGGAACGAGGCCACCGGCACCCACACCGCGCGTTCGGCCGCGCGATCCCGCTCGCGGGCTTCCGTGACGACGCCGGTTCGGTCGACCAGGCGGTGCGCCGGTTCATCCGCGAGAACACGGCGCTGTTCGGCGATGGCGTCACGCTCGCGACCGCGTCGGTGCAGCGCTCGGATCGGCTGTGCAGTACGTGCGGTACCAGGCAGGACGGTGAACGGCGTCCGGTGCTGTTCTCGGACTGGGAGTTCCGCGTCGGCGTGAACGGCAACCTCGCGGCGTTCGGCGTCGACGGTCATCCCGCCGCGGTCGCCCGCACCACGGCCGCGCTCAGTCGTAGCCCGGTCGCGCGCGAGGCCGCCAAGTCAGGGCTCGACTTCGACCCGGCCACCCGATCGCGTCGATGGCGGTAAGGAACTCTACCTGCTGCCCCTATCCGAACGGCGGCGCGCTCGACTACCGCCTGGTCTACGAGGTGACCGTTCGCACGCGTGAGCCGCTCGGGAACTGGCTCACCTACGTCGACGCGAGCACCGGCGAGGTGCTCTACCGCAGAACCGCGTCCGCACCGCCACTCTCCGGCAACGTCATCGGCGCTGGTGCGAACTCCGCTGCTCCCCACCGACACGCCGGCATCGCGGCCGCTGCCGCGCACCCGAGCGTGACGGTCGGCGCCAACTACCGTGGTCGCCGACGCCGCGGGCAACTTCTCCGCCCGGCCCCGGCAGCGGCGACCGTGAGCGCCCAGCTCCGCGGCCAGTACTGCGACGTCAATCGCCGGGACGCCGGCGACGCAAGCTTCTCGACCCCCGCGGCCAACGGATCCACCGTCAACATCATATGCGGGCACGGATGCGGCGGCACGACATCATCGAAGCGCGACGCCTACTACCATGTCAACGTCGTTGCACGATTACATCAAGGGGATCGACTCGACGCCGATCCTGCTCGACAACCCGATGCCGTGCGCGGTCCAGCATCAACGACGTGTGCAACGCGTACTGGGATGGCGTCGGCGTCAACTTCTTCGCGGCGGGCGGCGGCTGCGTGAACACCGGCACGATGGCGGACGTGATCTACCAAGCTACGGACACGGCATCAACGACTTCACCTACATCGCGCACGGCGCCGGCTCGGGGATGGGCAACGGGGCGCTGCACTGCGAAGGCCTCGCCGACGTGAACGCCGCGTTCCTCACCGACGACCCCGTGATCGGCGACGGCTTCACCGGTCGGGACGAGCCTCCGCACCATCAGTAACACCAACCGCTGGCCGGAACCGTCGGGCGATCCGCACCTACCGGCCTGATCGTGGCCGGCGCGTGCTGGGACCTGACGTCAGAGCGTGGGGCTCGCGCTGGCGAACCCTCTCGCAGCGCTGCAAGAGTGGGGCACGCCCGACGATCCCGACGACGGCGTGGCGTTCTCAGGAGTACTTCCTCGACACTCCTCACCGCCGACGTGACGACGCCAACCTCGCCAACAGCGCAGCCGCACGGCACCCAGATCGTGAACGCGTTCAACGCCCGCGGCATCGGCACCGGGCTGTTCCCTGCATCGTGCACACGCCGATCACCGATCGCCCATTCATCTCGGTGGGGTCGGTGCCGGTGACCGCGACCATCACCTATAACGGCCCGATCGGCGCGCTCGACGCGTCGTCGCCGCGGCTGCGCTATCCGGTCGAAACCGCGGCGCGTTCGTCAGCGGTGACGATGACTCGCCGGAAACCAGAGCGGGCGCAGAGTTCTCGGCCAGCATCCCGGTGAGCCAGATGAACGTGTATCACTGCTACCTCACCGCCGGGGACAACATGGGCGGCACCGTCGTGTCTGCCGTTCGGCGCTCCCGGCCGCGCCGACCAACGCCTTCCTGGTCGGGTACGCGGTCGCGTTCTTCGGCGAGCAGATGGAGTCGAACCCCGGCTGGACGATCGGCGCGCCGGGCGACTCCGCCACCACCGAGTCTGGGTGCGCGTGGATCCGGTCGGCGCACGTTCAACGGCTCGATTCCCGTGCAGCCGGAGGATGATCACACCCCGGGCACGGGTGTGCTTTGCTTCGTCACCGGCAACGCCCTCGTTGGCGATCCTCCGGCACCAACGACGTCGACGGCGGCGCCACCACGCTCGTCACCAAGACGATGGCGCCGGTGGCCGGGTTATTCAGTCGCACGACGGTCGATTTCTACCGGACGTTCTCGAACGACCAGGGCGGGGGCCCCGGGCACGGACACGTGGCGCGCTCGACATCTCGAACAACGGCAGCGGCGGGACCTGGGGTCGCGGTCGAGAGCGAGCGCGCCGGTGTCGCACGCCGACTGGGCGCGCGTGCTGTTCCGCGCGTCGAGGCACTTACGCGTCGCGCCGACGAGCAACCGGAAGTCCGGTTCATCGCCGCGGACAAGGGCGCCGGCTCGCTGATCGAGGCCGCGGTCGACGACTTCCGCCTGCTAGGGCTTCAACGTCATCGACGCGGTCGACGGCGGCCCGATCGCCACGGGCCAGCATGTCGCGCCTCGCGCCGGCGGCGCCCAATCCCCTTCCAGCCGTCGACGCGGTTCGCCTTCCAGCCTCCCGGTCGAAGCACCGGTGCGGCTGTCGATCCACGCAGACGTGCGCGGGCGGCTGATCCGCGATCTCGTGAACGGCGTACAACCGGCGGGCGAACACTCGATCCGCTGGGACGGCCTCGACCGCGCCGGCCACCAGGAAGCCGAGCGGGCCGTGTAGCTTCGCGCGGCTGAGCCCGGAACGGCAAAGAGATCACGAAGACGGTCGTGCGGCTGGCGTTAGCCGGAAGCGTTCCGAGGCGCGACGGCCGCCGCGGACATGAGGTGAGCATCCTCGACCGTTCGGCGCGGCCGATGCTCGGACTGCGCGAGAACCTGGGAGCAGTTCTCGCTGCTCGTCCTGATCAACGGCTTCGTCGGCGTGATGGTCGGCATGGAGCGGTCGATCCTGCCGCTCCTCGCCGAGCGCAAGTTCGGCATCGCGTCGCGGAGCGCGATGCTCTCGTTCCTGATCACGTTCGGCTCCGGTCAAGGCGCTGGCCAACGTGGCCGCGGGTGGCGCAGCCGGACCGGTGGGGACGCCGCCGCACCCTGCTGGCCGGCTGGATCGCGGGCATTCCGGTTCCGCTGCTGATCATCTTCGCGCCGAGCTGGGGCGCTGGGTCGTCGCCGCCAACGTCCTGCTCTGGCATCAACCAGGGACTGTGCTGGTCCACGGCGATCATCATGAAGGTCGACCTCGTCGGCGGCGCGCGCCGGCGCGGTCTCGCCATCGGGCCCAACGAGAGCTCGGGCTATCTGGCGGCGGCGGCGGCGGCGCTGGCCACGGGCTGCCTCGCGGCGCGCCTGACGCCCCTGCGTCCCGCACCGTTCCTCCCTCGGCCTCGCCGCGGCGGTCCGCGGGCCTCGCTCGGCTCGAAGCTTCGTGCGCGAGACCCGCGGGCACGTGGAGCTGGAGTCCCACAGGCAGGCAGAGCGCCAGGAGTCGCCGAGCGCCGCCGCCGTGTTCCGGCGGGTGGGCTGAAGCCAACGGACCGCTTCGCGCCGTGAGCCAGGCGGGACTGGTCAGCTTAATCTCAACGACGGCGTGAGCTGGGGACTGTTTCCGTTGCTGTTCAGCGCGCGCGGCCTCACGCACGCGCGGAGCGGCCTTCCTGGTCGCGCTCTATCCGGGCGCGTGTGGGCGGTGGCCCGAGCTCGCGACCGGTCCACTCTCGGACCGCGTGGGACGCAGCGCGCTGCGCGAGCAATCGGCATGATGCTCCAGGGGATCGCTCCTCGCCGTCGCCGTGGCTTGGATACCTGGACCGCAGGAGTGGCTTCGGTGATCGCCCTCGGACTGGGAACCGCGCTCGTCTACCCGACGTTCCTGAGCGCCGTGTCCGATCACAGCCATCCGTCATGGCGGGCCACCAAGCGATCCGGCGTCTACCGCTGGTAAGGCGCGACTTCGGCTACGTGATCCGGAGCGACTCTCGCCGGCTTCGCGGCGGATCGGATCGGGATCCCGGCGACAATCCAGTGGGTGGGAGGTCTGACGATCGTGTGGGGATAATCCTGGCGGCGACCTATCGTGACGTTGCGGCGACACGGACGAACGATCCCTCGGGCGAGACGGTCCAACCGGTGAGCGCCGTGGGCCATCCATGAGTCACGGCGAGGAGGCACATCGAATGCCGGGGCGATCATCCGACGCGCAGGATGCCGTTCAACAGCTGACGGAGCGTTACGACTGCAACGCCCGACGTCTACCGCGAGCTGTGGGCTCCCGTGCTACGAACCGCCGCATTGCCGCTCGCCCGCGCACTCGAAGGTCAGGCGGACCTCGTGCTGGATGTCGGCACCGGAGTGGGCACGCTGCTTCAAGACCTTTCCGGCATCTTCCCGGCGGCGCGTCTCATGGGCGTGGACCGTTCTCGCGGGATGCTGGCCCGGCGCCGAGCCGATACGGTCGCGCGCTCATGGATGCGCAGCAGCTCGGAGCTCAGGTCCGGCAGCGTGGATCGCGTGCTCATGGTCTTCATGCTCTTCCATCTCGAGGACCCGGCGGCGGGGCCGCGGGAAGCGCGGCGAGTCCTGCGCGCGGGCGGTCGGATCGGAACCCTGACCTGGGCGGGGAACTGGCGTCAAGGCGAACAGCATCTGGGTGTCGTGTCTCGACGAGTTCGGCGCGATCCCTCGGGATCCCGCTGCAGAAACCCGGCACGAGACCGTCGACACGCCGGCCAAGATGACCGGTCTCTTCCGCGAAGCGGGGTTTGATTCGCCCGACGCCTGGGAGGACGATCTGGCCCACTCCCTGGACGCGGATCACCTCGTTCGTCTCAAGACCAGCCTCGGCGCCTCGAAGCCGCGCTTCGACGGTTTGTCCCGGCGGCGGCGACCGCGTGCGTGGAGGAAGCTCGTCGCCGGATGAAGGCGCTGCGCCTGAGGATTTCATCGCGCGGGGAAGGGTCGTCTACGCCGTCGCGTCGCGCTGAAGGATGCGACAACGCAAATCACTCGGGTCGCGGCTGCCTACTCTCCCACCTCCATCCGCCCCTCCACGCTTCTCGCCCGCAGCTCCGGGTCGTACATCCCGGACACCGACGCCGGTAGCGCCGCGAACGCCCCGGTGATCTCCGGCGAACGAGGTACTCGATCACCGTCTCGCCTGATCGACTTCGCGGAGGAAGAACGCGACGCGGTCGTCGCGCTCCCGGCGTGGAGATCCCAGGGGCGCTCGAGGCCTGGCCCGAGAGATCGTCGACCTCGAATCCCGCGAGCCGCGGGTCTCGACGATCAGATGGTGGAGCGAGCTTCGTGGTCTCGAGCGTGATTCGCACCAGGGGATCTGCTCGCCGAGCTGATCGGCGCTCCCGCGACGAACGGGGTCGACAGATACTGCGTGCGGCCGCGCGGCGATCGGTCGTGCGTTCGGCGTGCAGGTACTCGCGCGTGATCTTGACCGGCTCGCTTGCCCGGATCCGGCGCGTGGTCGCTCGGCACCATCGACTGCGCGCGCCCAGGCGTAGTAGACGACGCCTCGCCGCGCTTGGTGACGCCGAGGGCGGTTGATCCCAGGCATGAGCTGGAGCCGGACGGTGATGCGCAGGTCGCGGCCGCCGAAGACGTCGGCCTCCCCGATCGCGCGGTCGAGCAGGCGCGCGCCGTTCCAGTCGACCGCGAGGTGTGTAGCTCGGCTTGGTCTCGACCGGATGTTGCTCGAGGTAGTCGGCGAGCGCGATCGCGACCGGCGCGGTGACGCGGGTCGAGCGCCGCATCGTGCCGCGACGCCGTCGCGCCAGCCACTGCACCACGTCGCGCGCGCGACCGTCGTTCGGGGCGATCGTGACCAGCGCGGACAGCGCGTAGGCGGTGTTCTCCTCGTCGGCGCCGAACCACGCGTCCTCGAAGCCGGGATCGGCGGGCCAGTGACGGCCCGGGCGAGTCCGGGATCGCGCGCGACATCAGGAGGTCGAGCAGCGTCCTGGCCTCGGCCGCGCGGCCGAGCACCGCGTGGGCGCGCGCCGCCATCGCGAGCCCCGAGGTGCTCAGCCGATCGCGCGACGAGTACGCGGCGAGCGCCAGCTCCTCGAGCCGCGACCGGAGCTCCGGGAAGCGGGTCTTCGCGTCCGTGAGCTCCAGCACCGACACCAGGTGCGCGAGCGCGTACGCCTCGCCATCCAGCGAACGCACGGCGTAGAGCGTGCCGCCGATCTGGTTGATGCCGTTCGCGAGCGCGTTCTGCCCCGAGGTCACGCCGGCGGCCTCGGCGCGCGCCAGCCGACGTCGAGCGCGAGCACGGTGAGGTACGGGTCGCTCTCGTCGCTCTCCCACCAGCCCCAGCCGCCGTCCGCGTGCTGGAGCGACGTGAGCCGCGCCACGAACGGCTCGAGCCGCTTCACCGGCTCCGCCCAGCCCGGCACCGTGACCTTCGCGCGCCGAAGGCCGCGATCATCGCGCTCGCCGGCCGGATCGCGTTCGCGGTCTGCTCGGTGCACGCCCACGGGAAGCTGGCCAGCGCCTCGCTCGCGGCCAGCGCCATCGCGGCCGGCGACGGCGACAGGTCGAGCGTCACGCGCGAGCCGAGCTTGATCAGGTTCGACGGCAGCGACACCGTTGGCGGCGAGGCTCGCCGCCTCGACGACGCCGGCGCCGTGCGCGCCCACCGCGACCGCCCGCGGCAGGGGCGGGACCGGTAGCTCGAGCGCGTCGGCGTCGCTCGCCGTATGTGCGCGGAAGGTAAAGGTAGCGGCCGCGGTGTCGGCCTCGAGCTTGCGAGATCGCGCGAAGCCTCGAAGCGCCACTCGGCGCGACTCGCCGCCGGCGGGAATGCTCGCCGTGGCGCGCGCGGCGCCGACGCCTCTTGACCGGTCCCCGGGCCTCGATCGACTGCTCGACGCCCGAGAGCGGTGCCGCCGTGCGATTGGTCACCACCGAGACCAGGCTCGCCTCGTCGCCACCGATCAGGAAGCGCGCGGGTTGCGAGGCGCGCGACCAGGTCCTCGGTCACGAGCGTCTTCGCCACCGCGCGTCCGACGCGCGTGTCGGTGGTCATGCCGCGGCTCGTGATGCGCCAGGTGGTGAGGTTGTCGGGGAAGCGCACGCGCACCGCGCCCTGCCCGACGCGTCGGTGATCACCGTGGGCTCCCAGGCCGCGACGTCGCGGAAGTCGCGCCGCACCTCGTCGCGTCCGCCCTTGTCGGCGCCACCGAAGTAGAGGATCGGGAACGAGACCACGGTGGTCACCCAGTTCGGGCGCCGGCCGTAGAACACGTCGTGCGGGTCGGGCGTGCGGTCGGGACGCAGGCCATAGATCGCCTCGTCGACGACGCCCACCGAGACCTCGGCGGGCAAAGGCTGGCCGGCGCGATCGCGGGTCTCGATCCGGATCGTCGCCTGGTCGCGCGGCCGGTACTCCGCGCGGTCGGTGCTGATCTCGATGTCGAGGTCGTGCCGCGTCTGCTCGACCGGCACGCTCGAGCGTGCGCGACAGCACCTCCTTGCCCTTGCGCACGATCAGCGAGACGAACACGTTCGGCGCATACGCCGCGCGGATCGGGATCGTGACCAACCCGGTGTTGCCGAACAGGTGCACGACGCGGTAGTCCGCGAGCTCGCGCGCCCTCGACGGTGGCGAGCACGGCGGCGTAGGCGACCTCGGTGTTGACGACGATGCGCGCGCTATCGCCCGGCTGGTAGCGCTCGCGATCCGGGAACGCCTCGATCGACGGATAGCGATAGGCGTACTGCCACACCTTCGGGTCGTAGACCCACACCGAGGCCTCGTCGGTGATGCGGTTGCCCTTCGAGTCCTCGGCGCGGGCGCGCACGATCACGTTGCCGGCGCGCGCGGGCTGCGGCGACAGCGAGACGCGCGCGCGGCCGCTGGTGTCGGTGGTGACCTGGGTCGACGCCAGCGGCCGGGTCGAGCGCGTGTAGCGCCGCTCGATCGGGTTCCATGCTTCCTGGTCCAGCTCGACCGTCACCGCCGCCGACACCGCGCTTGCCGGCGTGATCGCGCGTACGCACCTCGACCACGACCGGCTGGCCGGCGAGGCACCATCCGCGATACCGGCTCGACCGCAACGTTGAACAGCCCGCGCCCCATGACGCGCCGAGCCGCGGCCGCGCACGACGCGGCTCGATGCGTCGACCACCTCGACCTCGAGCGTGAGGCGGCGGTCGTAGGCCACGCGCTCGGGCGTGAACGTGAGCGCCACGCGGCCCGTCGAGGTCGGTGCGCGCCTCGCCGGTCTTGAGCACGCGCCGAAGCCGACCTCGGTGGGCTCGAAGTCCTCCTCGTCCGATTCGGCGACGCGCCCGAGACCGCGACTCGAACAGGTTGTAGCGCACGGTCGCGCCGAACACCGGCGCGCCGAAGAAGTAGGTGGCGGCGACCTGGAAGCGCACCTCGTCACCGTTGACGTAGACCTCGCGCGCCGGCGTGACCTCGACCTGGAACTCGGGCTTGCGATAGGCCTGGACGCCGACGCCGGTGGTGGCGCTCCCGCGACCCACCGTCGCCTGCAGCGTCCACTCCCCGATCGCCGCATCCTTCGGCAATTCGATCGCGCCGTCGGCGGAGCCGCGCGGCGAGAGCGTCGCCGGCGAGCACGTCGAGCGTGGCGCCGTCGGGCCCGTGAACGACAGCGTCGCGGTCGAGGCGTCGGGCATCGCGTAGCCGAGCCCGCTGGCCTTGCGCGCGAACAGCTTCCAGAAGACGGTCTGGCCCGGCCGGTAGATCGGCCGTTCGGTGTAGAGGAAGACCTTGTCGCCGCCCTGCTCGGCCGCCGGCGCGAGCGGCGCCTCCGCCACCGCGACGCCGTGCTTCTCGCTCGCGGCGACGATGCGCACGCGCGCCGGTCCGCCGGTGATCGGCACCATCAGCAGGCCGTCGGCGTCGGTCGACATCCGCACGGCGCGCGCCGCCGCGAGCGCCTCGGACCAGCGGTTGCCGCTCGGGACCGCGCTCGATCCCGCCGGCAACGGCACCGCGAACACCGCGGCACCGGGGATCGCGAGACCGGTCTTGAGCGACGCCACCGAGACCAGCGCGCGCGTCGGCGAGCGCTTGATCACGAGCCCGAGGTCGCTGACGAAGAACAGCGTGCGACGCTCGGCGTCGCCGGCGCGACCGCCGAGCACGTAGACGCCGGGCTCGAGCTCGCCGGGAATCAGGAGCTCCTCCTCGCGCCACGCGTAGGGCGGACCGTCCGGCGTGCGATGGCTGAAGGTGGTGACGCGCACGAACCCGGTCGTGTCGCGACCCTCGACGGCGCGGCGGAAGTCGCGGCTCGGGTCGATGAGGCTGATCGTAGGGAACGCGCCACAAGGAGACCGTGAGCTCGCCGACGCGGAAGGCGCGGAGCGCGACCTGACGCGGTCCTCGAGCCCGAACACCTCGCGCTCGAGCACGAACGCCAGCTCGGGCGGACGCGGGGTCACGACCAGCGCCACGCCGCCGCGCCGCCGCCCTCGGCGATCGTGATCGTCTCCTTGGCGCGCGCCGGCTTGAAGCCTTCGTGCTGGACCTCAACGCGGTACTTGCCGGGCGCGAGATCCTCGATCGTGAACGCACCGTCCGGCCCGCTCGTTCCCACGCCCTCGCTCGGCCCGCGCGCGATCACGCTCACGCCCTCGACCGCGGTGCCGTCGGCGAGCCGCACGGCGCCCGTGATGCGCGCCGGCCGCGACGCCGTGGCCGGCACCCGCGTGATCTCGCCGCGCCGCACCGCGACGCGGCGCGCACTTCCTGCGTGAGCAGGCCGCTCGCCTCGACCACCACCGTCCAGGATCCGGCCTTGAGCGCGTCGAAGCGCGTCACGCCCGTGGCGTCGGTGAAGCGCGGCGCCGGCGGCCGCGACGCCTCCCACCACGGCACGAAGCCCTCGTTCCGGATCGACACGCGCGCGTTCGCGATCGGCCCGCGGCCGCCGGTCCCGGTGACGCGGACCTCGATCGAGCCCGCGCGATCGAGCGAGACGGTCAGCTCCCGCGGCGCGCTGGGCCTGCGGGATGCGCCAGTCGCCGAGGGTGAAGTCGGCGTAGCCGTCGGCGCCGACCGAGAGCGTGTAGAAGCGCTCGGCGACCACGCGGTCGATGCGGAACGCGCCGTCGCGGCCCGTCTTGGTGCGGAAGTAGCCGGTGCCGCCGTAGGCGTTCGACAGCTCGACGTCGGCGCCGGCGATCGGCTTCTGCGTGTCGGCGTCGATCACGCGCCCGGCGACGCGGGTGTCGGCGGCGAAGGCGGGCGGAACGACGGCGAAGAAGGCGAGCGCGATGGCGAACAGCCGGGGCCAGCCCGGTCGCGAACCACCGCTAAAACCGCGGTATCTCCTGCGTCCGGAGCACCGTCCTGTTCTCCGATCCCTGGCTGCCGTCGATGGGATCATCCGCCTCCATGCGTCGCCGTGAGTGGCCGAGGCGGGACACTATCGCACTCGAGGTTTCTGCGGAATCTCGGATTCCGCGGGTGTACCATTCTCGTGTTGCCGATGGCGCGAAACGTACCCCCTTCGATGGATCGGGATGCCGTCCCGTCCCGATACCCGGAGACGCTGCCATGAGTCCCTTCGCCTCCTCGCAGATTCCGAGCGCTCGGATCGATCGAGTGGCCATTCTCGCCGCCCTGGTCTCCGCGCTGTCGATCGCGGCGCCGAGCCTGTCTCTCGCGCGGCCGGCATTCATCGCCGACTTCTATGAGTACGCGACCGACGGCGCAGCGCACCTCGCCGCCGCGGACATCAACGGCGACGGGCACGTCGATTTCGTCACGGCGAATCCGGACTCGCACACCTACTCGGTGTTCCTGGGAGACGGTGAGGGCACGTTCCTGCCACGGACCGACCATCCCGCCTCCGGGAGTCCGGTATATCCAACGCTCGGGTTCCTCGACGGCGACGCTCATCTGGATCTCGTCCTCCGCGCGACGGGTCTGGTCTGGGTGTTCCTCGGCGTCGGGGACGGGACCTTTGGACCCGGGACCAGTTACCCGGCCGGCTCAGCCGCGGGATCTCCCGCGATCGGGGACGTGGACGGCGACGGCAACCCCGACGTGGTGGTCGTCAACTTCAGCACGAGCTCGGGCACGTTCTCGGTGCTGCGCGGCAACGGTGATGGAACCCTCCAGCCCAAGATCGACCATCCCACCGCGGCATACACCTCCCAGGTGTTCCTCGCCGATCTCAACTCGAACGGAATCCTGGACGTCGTGGTTTCCGGCCAAGTGGGTACACCCCGGTCATGGTCTTCCTGGGAACCGGAGGTGGCGGTTTCGCCGCGCCGGCCAGTTACGCCATGAATGAGACGTTCAGCACCCTCGGCGATTTGAACGGCGACGGCCGTCTCGATCTCGTCTCCTCGGGCTACGGTGGCCACAGCCCGGGAACCACCCTGAACGTACGGCTCGGGAACGCGGACGGCACGTTCGGCAACATGACGACATTCGCCACCGCTCCGTTGCCGAGCGAGCTCCTGGTCGCCGACATGACCGGGGACGGCCGGGCCGACGTCGTGGTGCGGTGCGGGAGCGTCGTTTCGGTTCTTCCCGGAGACGGAAACGGCGGACTCGGCGGCCACATCGATTCCCCGGCAACCAGTCTTGCCCGATGGGGCTGATCGTCGCCGACATGGACGAGGACGGATACCTGGACGCCGCCACCGGCACCTATTGCGGCGGCGTGGCAGTCCTGCTCGGAAACAACAACGGAACCTTCGGCCGCACGACGCACATCTCGGAGTCGTCGACTACATCAACAGCACGAGTCAAGCCCTGGCCGTGGGAGACATCAACGAGGATGGCCATCTGGACGCTGCCGTCTGCGGGGTTATGAGGTCGCGCTGCTGAATGGATACGGCCTCACCGGATTCACCGGTCAGCGCAAGCTTCCGGCGCCGAACAAGTCACTTTCGGTCGTGCTCGGCGATCTCGACCTCGATGGCCATCTCGACATGATCGGCGGCTCCAACCTCCCTTCGACCGGAGGGAAGGTCACGGTCCGCCACGGCAACGGCGACGGCACCTTCGGTGCGCCGACGGACTACGCCCTGCCCAATGTCCTCGGCAGCGGATACCACGTGGTGACCGGCGACGTGGACGGCGACGGCGTCCTGGACCTGGCCGCGACCGGCGGCACCCTCCATGGTCTCTCGGTGCTTCTCGGCAACGGTGATGGAACGTTCGGTCCGCGACACGATGTCTCGAACGGCAACTTTCCGAACTCGATCGCGTGCGCAGACGTGAACGGCGACCAGCTGGCGGACCTGGTGTTCACGGATTACAACTCGAACACCCTGTCGCTGGTGATGTCGGTCGGGGGCGACTTCGATCAAAAGATCGACTTCACGGTGCCGGCTGGTCCGGTGACGATCGGCGATCTGAACGGCGACTCGCGCCCCGACATCGCGAGCGCTTGGAACTCGGCGAGCAAGGCAGGGGTCACCATTCTGTTTCAGGATCTTAATGAAGTCTTCGGTCCGCCTCAGACGTTCCCATTAGGAATAGGCGGTATCTCCCCTATTCGATCAAGATCGCGGACGTGAACGGCGATTCCCGCCCGGATCTGGTGGTCACGGGGGCAACAAGGTCACGGTCCTCCTCGGTCATGGAGACGGCACCTTCGACGATTCGCGAGCCTTCGGAGTCCATGGCTCGGCGGTCGAGACGGGGATCGGAGATTGGAGCGGGGACGGGCTCCCGGAGCTGGTGGTGGTGAGCTATGACATCGGCCGCGTATCCGTGCTCTACAATCAGACGGCCGCAGCGTATCCGGTGGGCGTTCCCGTCCGCGCTCCGACCACGGCGTTTCGGCTGCTCGCGCCGCGGCCGAACCCGAGCCCGGCCGGCGTCACCCTCGACTACGTGCTGCCGCGCGCGGTGCGAACCACCGTCGCGGTCTACGATCCGACCGGCCGGCGCGTTCGCGTGCTCGCGAACGGCCACCTCATGACGGCGGGCCCGCACACCGCGAGCTGGGACGGCCGGCGCGACGACGGCGCTCTTGCTCGACCCGGGGTCTACTGGCTGGCGGTGGCGACCGAGGGAGAGCGCGCGGCTCGGCGGTTCGTCATCGTCCGCTGATCGGGCCGATCGGCCCCGGTGACATCACGGTCGCCGGTGAACACGTTGCATCAAGGATGAGACTCGGACGTCTCCTCGTCCTCGTCGTCGTCCGGCGGCGCGCGCCGTTCCGCCTCCGTCACGGTCACGACCGCGAGCCTCCGGTAGGTCGCGTCGTTGGTGCGCGGGTCGAGCACGCCCACGCGCTTCGCCTCGAGAGCGCCCAGCGCACGGTGCGCGCTTCGCCGGGAAGGAACGCGACGTGCCCGCGCGGCGAGCCGACCAGCAAGCCGTCGCGGCCGGGATCGACGAGCATCGGGTCCGCGAGTAGTACGCCCTCGTCGGTGAACGCGATCACGACGCGCACGCGCTCGAGCTCCTCGCGGCGCACCACCGGGTGGCGGCGGTCGGCGCGCAGCGCCTCGACCGCGAGCGCCTTCACCGTGGCCTCGAGCGAGGCCCGCACCGGGGCCGGCGAGCCGACGCAAGCGCGCGTCGTCGCACCGTCGCGGAGCGTGAGGTACACCGCGACCGGTGCCGCGGGCCAGTCGGCGATCGAGTCGGGCGGCGCCGCCGCCGAATCCGCCGGCGCGTCGGACCAGTAGCGCTCCATCTCCGCGCGCGCCACGGCGAGCAGCCGCGTCGCCGCAGGCGTCGCCACGAACCGGCGGTAGGCGTCGAGCGGATCGGACGCGGAGCGCGAGGACGCAGCGAGCGTCACGAGCAACGTGGCCGCCGCGACGCCGATCATCGGATCGTGGCCATCCGGGCCGGCGGATAGACGTCACGGTGGAGCAGCTCGCGTCCTTCCTCGGCGGCGCCGACGCGGCGGACGCGGAAGACCGCGATCTCGCGACCGGGCTCGGAGCCGAGGCCCGGATCGCCCGGAATCTCGCTCTCGTCGGTGACCAGCTCGTAGAGCTCCTCGACCGCCGCTTCGCCCTCGAACCGTGCGGTGAGCGTCGAGCCCACGACCTCGACCCGCAAGCGCACGCGCTGGCCGAGATCGTTCCTGAGCTTGAGGTCCTTCACTCCCCACGAGATGGTCGCGTCCTCGCCGAGCGGGATGTAGTCGACCGGGGACGAGTGGCGGTGGCGCTCGACCGTCGAGAGCCCGGAGAGGAGTGCCGCGACGAACAGCGTCGACGACACCTGGCAGACGCCGCCGCCGGCCTGGAGCTGCCGCGTCTCGTGGAGGATGACCGGCGCCATCTCGTAGCCGCGCTCGCGCGAGCGCGCGCCGACCGCGTCGTTGAACGAGAACACGTCGCCGGGAGCGAGCACGAGCCCGTCGATCTCCGAGGCGGCGAGCGCGATGTTCCGGCTGCGCGCGGGCAGGCTGCCGATCAGCGTGGTCGAGAACGAGCCGAGCGCGACCGGGAACTCGTTCTCGGGCGCGGGCGGCGTCAGGCGGGTTTCGGCGCGCGGAGCGGCGGGCACCGCGGCGTCACGCTCGCCCGCCGCCGCGAGCGCGATCGGCGCGATGGCGAGGCAAAGCAGTGACGCGAGGCCGAGAAGTGCGCGACGTGCGTGGGATCGGGGATGCGCCCGCATCGCGCGGCATGTTAGCAGATGGACGACGCGGCGAGGATCCGGAGTGCGGTGAGTCAGGGTCGGGACGCCGAGGCGATCGCGGCGACTCGAACGTCAGGCGCCCGACCCCACCACTGCACCGGCGCCGAGTGCCGCCTCCGAACCGGCCGGCGCGCGCAGCTGCCGGCGCGTCGCCCGCGCGAAGCGCTCGATTCGCCTCAGGCCCTCCTCGAGGTCCGCGATCGAGGCGGCGAACGAGAGCCGGAGGTGCTGGCCCTCGCCCGGGATTCGCGGCCCGAAGTGGATGTCCGAGAGCAGCGCGACGTCGGCCTCACGGAGCAGGCGCACGCGCAGCGCCTCCGAGTCCGCGGCGGAGACGCGACGGCACAGATCGGTCACGTTGGGCCAGGCGTAGAACGCGCCCTCGGAGCGACGGCAGATCACGCCGCTGATCTCGTTCAGCCCGTCGATCACGAGGTCGCGCCGGCGCTGGAACGACGACCGCATGAGCGCGGTCGGCGCCTGACTGGTGTTCAGCGCCTCGACCGCGGCCCACTGGCAGAGGTGCGGAGCGCAGGAGTCCGTGTTCGTGACCCAGCGCTCGAGCACGGGCGCGAGCGCTCGGTTGATGGCCCAGCCCACCCGCCAGCCCGGCATGGCGTAGGTCTTCGACGCGCCGTCGACCACGACGGTGCGCTCGACCATCCCGGGCAGGGTCGCGATGCTCGCGTGCTCGTGCTCGTAGACCAGCGCGGCGTACGGCTCGTCGGAGAAGATCCACACCTGCTCGTGACGACGCAGGACCGCGGCGATCGCCTCGAGGCGACGTAGGTCCATCACCGATCCGGTCGGATTGTGAGGCGAGTTCAGGATGACGAGGCGCGTGCGCGGGCTGATCGCCGCCGCCAGCTCGTCGGGATCGAGATGGAAGCCGTTCCGCTCGCGCAGCGGGATCGGCACCGGCACGGCGCCCTGCGCACGGACCTGTGATTCATAGATCGGGAACCCCGGCACGGGGAAGATCACCTCGTGTCCCGCGCCGGGATCGGTGACCGTCTGGACGACGTAACCGATGAACGGCTTGGCGCCGCAGCCGACGACCACGTCGCTCGGCAGCACCTCGAGCCCCCGGGTCCGTCGCATCGCCTGCGCCACCGCCGCGCGCAGCTCGGGAATCCCGGCGCTCGGCGTGTAGCCGGTCTTGCCCTCGATCAACGCCCGCACCGCCGCGAGCCGGATGTGATCCGGCGTCACGAAGTCCGGCTGGCCGATGCAGAAGTTCTTGACGTCCTTCCCCGCCGCGATCCGCTCGAGCGCCTCCTTGAGCACGACGAACGCGTTCTCCGTGCCCAGGCCGCGGGCGCGATCGGAAATCGTCCTCATCTCGAACCTCCTGCATGAGCACCGTGGGCGAGACCGTGTCGCGTCCACGCGTCGCGCACCCGCGCCACGATGTGCTCGGCGCTGAGCCCGAACTTGAACAGCAACTCCCACGGCGCCCCGGACTCGCCGAAGCGGTCGTCCACGCCGATCATCTCGACCGGAACGCAGGCCCCGCGCGCGGCGAGCACCTCGAGGACGCGATGCCCGAAGCCTCCGGTCTGGTGCTCCTCGACGGTGACCACCAGCGACGTCTCGGCCCCGGCGCGCGCGATCGCGGCGCGGTCGATCGGCTTCACGGTGTGGAGGTCGAGCACTCGAGCGGTGAGGCCGCACTCGGCCTCGAGCATCCATGCGGCGCGCATCGCCTCGGCGAGCACCGGGCCGCAGGCGGCGATCGTGAGGTCCTCGTGCTCGTCCGGGAAGTCGCGCGCGAAGCGCACCTCGAAGGCGTCCACGAAGCGCTTCGCTTCCCTGCGGAACCGGATCGCGTTCGCGGCGCCGAGGCGGAACGGCGTCGACTCGCCGGTGACGACCGGCGTCGCCTCGCGCGCGAAGCGCAGGAACTTGGGACCGTCGACCATGAACAGCAGCGCCTCGGTGGCGCGGCGCGTCTCGATCGCGTCGCACGGCGCCACCACGGTCATCCCGGGCAGGCTCGCGACCTGGAACAGGTCCTCGAGCGCCTGGTGGGTCGCGCCGTCGGGCCCCACCGAGACGCCGCCGTGGCGCGCCCGCGACCAGGACGTTGAAGCGCCCGTAGCAGACCGTGGTGCGAAGCTGATCGAGCGCGCGGCCGGCCGCGAACACGCCGTAGCTCCCGATCACCGGCAGCAGCCCTTCCTTGGCGAGCCCCGCGGCGAGACCGGTGGCGCTCTGCTCCGCGATTCCCACGGAGACGAAGCGCTCGCGGCGATCGGGGTGATCGCGATAGAAATCGGCGATCGCGATCGATCCCGAGATGTCCTCGCCGATGCAGACGATCCGGCGATCGCCGCCGCGATCGTTCAGCGCCTGGCCGAAGCCGAGACGCGTCGGCCGCATCTCGACCTCCATCGTCGAGCCACGATTCCAGAAGTAGTCGCGCGAGTAGCGGGGCGTCATCTCCTCGATCGCCGCCACCACGCGCGACTGGTGCTGCGCGGCGCGCTTCCCGAGCTCCGGCAGATCGACCTCGGCGCCGACGCCGAGCGCGTCGATGGCGCGCTTCAGCTCGTCGAGATTCGGCGCCTTGCCGTGCCAGCTCGCCTGGTTTTCCATGAACGGCACGCCCTTGCCCTTGATGGTGTGAGCGAGCACGGCCACCGGGCGCGGCGCTTGCCCCGCCGCTTCGAGCGTGTCGACCAGCGCGTCGACGTCGTGGCCGTCGCACTCGAGCACGTCCCAGCCGAAGGCGCGGTACTTGTCGGCGAGCGGCTGAACCTCCATCACCTCGCGCACGCGCCCGTCGATCTGGAGCCCGTTCACGTCGACGATCGCCACCAGCCCGGCGAGACCGAAGTGTCCCGCCTCCATCACGGCTTCCCAGACCTGGCCTTCCTGGTGCTCGCCGTCGCCGAGGATGCAGAAGACGCGATACGGAAGATGGGTGAAGCGTCGCGCGAGCGCCTGTCCGACCGCGATCGAGAGCCCCTGCCCGAGCGATCCCGTGGAGAACTCGACGCCCGGCAGCGCCAGACGGTGAGGGTGACCCTGGAAGGGACTGCCGAGCTTGCGCAGCGTCGCGACGTCCTGCAGGTCGAAGTACCCGGCGGCACCGAGCGCCACGTAGAGCGCCGGCGCCTTGTGACCGGCCGACCAGACCACCCGATCGCGCGCCGGCCAGCCGGGCACCTTGGGATCGTGTCGCAGCACGTTGAGGTAGAGAGCCGCGGCGACGTCCATGATCGACAGCGTCCCGCCGGCGTGTCCCGAGCCGGCGAGGTGCAGGGCGGCGAGCGCGTGACCACGCATGACCTGGGCCGCGTGGGCGAGGCACTTGCCTCGCGGCGAGCGGACGACCCGACCCGTGCTGGATTCGACGATGGGCATGCCGGCCCCGCAGGTACTTCGAGGAGCCTTGGCGTCCGGTCGGACACCGGGCTCCACACGACCACAGGGCACCGGCCGTGCCATCCGGTCGACGCGGCCGGGGATCTCCCGAACGGAAAGGCACGCCGACGTTTCCGTGGGAGCGCCGCGGGACCCGGAGCGGGCGGCGAGCGCGAGCAGCCCTGTCATGCTGTCAGGGCGACATGACGCGAGTGGTGCTGTGCCTGCACGAATGGCGGATGGAGGTGCCGCGCGGGTCGCGGTCGGCCTCGACGCGCGGCGCGCGCTTCGCTCAACGGTAGAGCGACTTGATCCGCCCCCAGGAGACGCCTCGAACCGCGGTGACCACGTTCGGCCCGCGGTAGATGTCCACACCCGTGACGTCGGTGAGCCGCCCCTTCTCGGTGACGAGGGCCGGCACCCCGCCCAACGACTCGACGCGATACACGGCGCCGGGACAGGTCACGGACCCCGGTGGCAAGGGATGGCAACTGATCAGGTTCTGATTGTCCGCCACGATGATCTTGCCGTTGGACTCCACCGTCACCCCCACGGCGCCATGAACGGGTCGCCCGAGGACAGCAGCGTGACCGCCCCGGTGGCCGGATCGATTCGCTGGACGCTGGCCTGGCCGTACTCCGAGAGGATGAGATTCCCCGCCGCGTCGGCGGCGAGCCCGCGCGGATCGTAGAAAGCCGTATTGGAGATCCGCGTCGTCTGTCCGTTCGTGAGATCGAGACGGTACAGATGGTAGTTCGGAGCCGACGCGGCGTCGTCCAGCGCGATGTAGCCGACGCCATTCGCGTCCACCGCGAAGGCATCGATGATCCCGGTCGTGATCAGCGTCTGCGTGCCGCTCCCCGGTTCGACGCGAACCACCGCACCGGGACTGCCTTCGAGGACGTACAGATTGCCGTCCGGCGCCAGGTCGATGGACCGCGGAAACAACAGGTGCCCGCCGGAGGTCACGACCGTCCGGGCCCCGTTGATCGTGTCCGATCCGGTACACCACCCCCGCCGCGGCGTGGATCGCGTACACGTCGCCGCTGGCGTTGGTGGTGACGTCGGCGAATCCGTGACCGCCGACGGCGCCGGAAAGGATGTGCTGCGCACCGGTGGCGGGCTCGATGAACACCAGACCGGAGGTTCGATCGGCGACGACGATGTCGCCGAGGTCGATGGCCCGGGCGACGGCGGGGACGAGGAGCGCCCATCCGAGGACCAGGTGGCCGGCGAGGCGCAGTGAAACGTTCGACATGCATCGAGGATACACCCGCCACCCCCGCGCAAGGCTCCGATAGCGCGCGACAGGTGCCATGACGCCTGTAAGGCTCGGCTGACAGTTTCCCCGGAACGATCTCGACGCGAGTATCGCTCGCGCAGCCTTCTCGATTACGCCAACCCGCTGTCGCGTTGGCGCATCCTCGCGCGCCTCGACCCCAGAAGCTCCCTCGGAGCGCGAATTGCTGTGACGTCGCGATGGACGAAATCCATCGGAGGGAACCGTTCATGCGATCGATCGCGCCGCCTCGACCGAAGCTCCACCTCATCGCGATCACGAGCGCGCTCGTCGTCGCCGTCGCGGTCGCCCCGGACGGGACGTCCCGTGCCGTCGCCGAGTCGCATGTGCCCTACTCCACGGGCGATGCCTACGTGCTCCCTCCACCGCGAGTCCGATCCTCGCCGCGGACCTCAACCGCGATCACGCGAACGACCTGCTGTTCTCGGACTCGCTCTGGATCAACGACGGGACCGGGCACTTCTCGAAGCACGCTCTCGCGCTCGGCGGGTGCTGGTCCGCGCCGCGGACATGGACGGTGACGGGATCCTGGATCTCGTGACGGCGACGGACGTGCATCGCGGCCGCGGTGACGGGACGTTCGAGGCGCCGCGACCCTACCGGTCGGGCACCGCCTGCGGTCTGGCCGTTGGCGATCTCGACGAGGACGGCCGGCTAGATATCGCAGTCGTGGACTGCACCGTGGGTGACCTGTGGATCTACGCGCGACGGGATACGGGCTACGTTCAAGAGCTACTTCGCTCCAAGGTACCCCATCCGACTCAGCTCATCGTCACCGACCTCAACGGCGACACGATCGCGGACCTGGCCGTCATAGGAAGCGACAGCGACTCCGCGCTGATCGCCGTCCGGTCGGGGCTGGGGAGTGGCGAGTTCGCGGAGCCGGTCACGCGCGCGTTCGCGCCGACCAATCCGGGCGTCGCGGTTGGCGATCTCGATTCCGACGGGTTTCCGGACCTCGCGATCTCGAGATGGAGTGATTGGGTCATGATCGCATGGAACGACGGCCACGGTCGCTTTATCGACACGACCACCCTCAGCATGCGTGATGACGAGTACGAGTACCTGAGCGCCGCCCCGGCCCTGGCCGACATCGACGGGGACGGCCGCCTCGATATCGCAAGCGCCGTGAATGTTCGCCAGGCGAATCGCGTCCAGCTCTTCTTGAATCTCGGCGACCGGCGATTCGACGCGTCGCTGGCCTACTACATCGGCTCACTGAAAGACGTTGGCTATCTGGAACGGGTGGCAATGGTCGACGTCGATGGCAACGACGGCCCGGAGATTTTCGCTCTCTCCAATCATCACCCGGGCACGACGAGTGAGATGCGGATCATCCATCATCTCCGAGGCCGCGCGTTTGCGGGCGTGGAAGACTACGCCGTCGGGAACGAATGGCTTCGGCTCGAAGCGGTCGATCAGGGAACCGGACGGCAGGACCTGGTCGTTCACGGCACGGCGCACAGTTGGCGGATGCGCAGTCGTCCCGACGGAACGTTCGACGCGCCGATCGAGGTCGCCGCGGTTGCATCCGCTCCCGAGCGCTTCGATCCTGTTCCGTGGCCACCCGTGCTCTACGAACCCCTGACCGTGATCGCGGACTTCGATCGGGACGGACTCGACGATCGGGCCGTGGTCCAGCGCGTCGACACGGAGCTCGGCGCCGAGGACTCGCTGACCATCTTCCACGCCAACCCCGACGGCTCGATGACGGTCGTGGGAGGCCAAGGATTCCACCGCCACTCGCGTGCTGCCCGCTCCATCCAAGCCAGTTCTGGACCGCGAAATTGAACGGCGACCCATATCCGGACCTGCTGCTGGTCGAGGAGGCCGGCAACAGCTCCGGTCAGATGTCGGTACTGCTCAATCGCGGCGACGGCCGCTTCGCCGACGCGGTTGGCTATCGCATTCGACCAGAGGATCCCGTGATCCAGTCTTTGGATCTCGACGGGGACGGCATCGATGATCTGCTGGCCCGACCATGTGTCGGCGACTGGCTCCTGGTCGAGATCAATCCCGGCGACGGCACGTTTCAGTCGAACAATTACCCGTTCGTTTCCGACTACGCGGCATACTTCGGCGTCCCGGACTACCCGATTCCCGTGATCGGCGACTTCAACGGGGATCGGCGGCCTGATATCGCGTTTGCGTACGATGAATACACGGACGGTCCACAAGGCGGCGTGGGCGTGCTCCTCAACCTGGGGCCCGAGCACACGACGCCCGTGCTGCTCTCTTGCACCCGGGCGACTTATGAGAACGGCGAGATCCATCTGATGTGGCAAGCCGGCCCGAGTGCGCCGATGCGGCTCAACGTTGAGCGCGCGATCGGAAGCGGTCCGTGGACATTCGCCGGACCGGCCGACATCGCCTCGGCAGGCGTTATCGAATACCACGACCACGACGCGCGCCCCGGCGAGCGGCATCGCTATCGTCTCGTCGACGAGGCCGGCGAGCGCTGGTCGGCGGAAGCGTCGGTCGACGTGCCGTCGCGGGTCGCGGGTTTGATGCTCGGCTCGATTCGGCCCAACCCAGTGCAGCGAGAAGCTCGAGTCTCATTCGCGCTCGCCAGCGACGCGCCTGCCCGCGTCGAGGTGCTCGAGATCTCCGGCCGGCGCGTGATGACCGTGCCGATCTCGAGCGGAACGCGCTCGCTCGAGCTTTCGATCCCTCGCGCCGTGGCTCCGGGCATCTACTGGATCCGCCTCACCCAGGGTGCGGCGTCGGCGATCGCGAGGATGGTGCTCGTCCGCTGATTCGCTGCCGGGTCTCTTCATCGGAGCTTCCCAGGGGCCGCTCGAGCATGCGAACCTGTCAACCGCAATGCACACTCGGCCCATGGAGCGCAGCGGGTGAACACGGCGGACGCAGGGCCCGCAGCGCGAAGCGCAACCGCTCCTCGAACGTGACCTCCGGAATCGTCATGCAGTGCTCCGCCACGCACCGCGCCCGCTCGGCGCGAACACCGAGGCCGCGCAAGGCCGCGATCACGTCCGAGTTTCTGCTCCTCGAGATGCGTCTGCGTGCTTCGGCCGCTGGCGGAGCCCCGCTGTCGGCGGCGTGGGCCGGAGCACTCGCGGCTCGGGCTTCGAGCCCAGGCGCTGCTGCCGCTACTCCTGGCCTGGTCCCGCTTCCCTTCAATGAAGCCTTTCCCGAAGATCCGCTCGGCCTCGTAGCCGTTGTGTGCCGCGCACAGCAGCCGAACGTTGGCCACCGTCGCCGCGCCTCCACGTGAGACCGGCTCGATGTGGTCGAACTGCAACCCGTTTCGAGCCGGACAGCGCTCGCCCGTCTCGCTCACGAACGTGCAGCGGCCGGCGTCCCGCTCCCGCACCGCGCGCTTCACCTCCGCCGGGATGTGCCGTCGGCTTCGCGTGGGCCGCCGAGTGCGTGACGGCCGGTCGGTGGCGGCGAACTTCTGCTTCTCCGCGCGCGCGATCAGGCAGTCCAGCGCCCGGTCGAACAGCGAGGCCAGATCGCCGGGCGAAATGGCGTGAGGCTCAACAGCTCCTGAGCCCGGCGGAGCTTGTCGTGCGTGTGGTCTTGGATCGAGAAGCGAAGCTCGTAGCTCCGTCCCGAGAGCGGCGTCACTTTGGCGCGGACCGGCGCCGGCGTATGCGCCGGCGCATACGATGCGCCCGTCTCCTTGTCGTCGCCTGTTCCTCCGTTCGGCAGCGGCGCAGCAGGCAGTGGCTGCACCATCGGCAGCACCTCCGAGCGCGGGAAGCGCTCGGCCACCAGCCGCTCGATCTCGGCCTTGCTCCTGTGCTCCGCACCCTTCACGGAGCTCTTCCGCGTTCTTGGAAGTGAGATGAGGCGCCAGCAGGCACACGCCGGTGAGGTGGAGGCGACCCTGGGCGACGGCGTCGAAGAGGAGCGGGAAGTCCCGGGCCGCGCGCGCCGCCTGGATGCGCCGCAAGGCCGAGTCCTGGAGAGGTGCAGCACCTCGGTGCAGTAGGAAAGCAGCGAGGGGTGGGCGGCGGGCAGGTAGAGTTGGCGGGCGTCGAACTCGGCGAGATCGGCGAGCAGGGCGGCGGTCGTGGCGAAGTCCTGAGCGACGCGTTCGGCGAGCAGACGCGCGAGGTCGCGGTCGGCGAGATGGGTCCGGCAGTAGGCGCGCATGAGAGCGATGCCTTTCTCGGGGCGCACCAGGTGCGAGGGCACCTTCTTTCTACCATGCGTGATTTCGGCGCACGCACGTCTCCGCTGGACGCGCCGCGGCGAGCGACACGCGTTCTTCGCAGCGCGATGATTCGTTTCGCGTGGGTGGGCCAGCTGAGCGCGTTATCGGGGCGGGTCAGCGCGTCTCAGTGGAGTCGCGGCGGTTAGTCCCTGGAACGTCGTCAAGCAGAGAATTGGGTGCATCTGCCCGGTTACTTCTTTCTCAAGGTTGGAACTGCTGACCCACTTCGTCATCGCAGTGCCACGCGCGACTCGCCCACCCCCGACCCCCAAGATCGTGCAATTCGCACGATCTCGACGTCCGCGATCAAGTGCCGGCGCCGGCGTCCGATACTCCGGGGCACCGGCGGCGCGTCGCCGGCTCCTGCGATTCCAGGTCGGCCCGGAGACCGTGGATGTTCCCCATCATTGGCCTCGTCGTCGTCGCGGGATCGGTCCTCGGCGGCTTTGCCATGGCCGGCGGACAGATCCCCGCGCTGTTCCACGTCGCGGAGATCATCGTCATCCTCGGCACCGCGCTCCGGGGCGCTGCTCGTGTCGACCCCGCAGCCGGTGGTGTTCGCGCTCGGCGGCAAGATCGGCCGCGCGATCTCGCCGTCGCCCTTCAACAAGACGCTCTACCTCGAAGCGCTCAAGATGATGTTCGAGATCTTCCAGATCGCGCGGCGCGACGGTCTGGTCGCGATCGAGGCGCACATCGAGGCGCCTGAGAAGAGCTCGCTCTTCAACAAGTACCCGACGGTGCTCAAGCACCATCACGCGGTGACCTTCCTCTGCGACTCGTTGCGGCTCGTGCTGGTCGGCAGCGTTCCGCCCTACGATCTCGAGGCGCTGATGGACGGCGAGATCGACGTGCACCACGAGCAGGAGGCCCGTCCGGTCTCGACGCTGGCGCGCGTGAGCGAGGCGCTCCCCGGCATCAGGATCGTCGCCGCCGTGCTCGGCATCGTGCTCACCATGGGTGCGATCGCCGGACCGATCGAGCAGGTGGGCGAGAAGGTCGCGGCCGCGCTGACCGGAACGTTCCTCGGCGTGCTCCTCGCCTACGGCTTCGTCGGACCGCTCTCGACCGGACTCGAGAACGCCAACGCCGCCGAGGCGCGCTTCTACCACTTCGTCAAGGCCAGCGTGGTCGCGTTCGCCAAGGGCTTCTCCCCGATCGTCGCGACCGAGTTCGCGCGGCGATCGATTTTCAGCGACGACCGGCCCTCGTTCGTCGAGATGGAGACCGCGTGCAAGGGGCTGCGCGCCAAGTCGTCGTGAGTGAGTCGCGATGAACAAGGACCGCGAAGTCCCGGTCCGGATCATCGTCCGGAAGAAGCGCGGTCACGGCGGCCACCACGGCGGCGCGTGGAAGGTGGCGATGGCGGACTTCATGACCTCGATGTTCGCGCTGTTCCTGGTGCTGTGGCTCGTGAACCAGAGCACCGACATCAAGTCGGCGATCGCCGGCTACTTCCAGGATCCGCTCGGACGCGCCACCGAGTACGGCAGCTCGATCCTGCCCGGCAACGGCACGCAGGCCGCCACGGTGCGGCCGCTCACTCCGCCCGACGTCCTGAACATGAGGCGCGACCGCCTGCAACAGATGGCGACGCACCTCGAGGACCGGCTCAAGAAGGTCCCGAACTTCACCGCCATCAAGCCGTTCATCGAGATCCAGATCACCGAGGAGGGTCTCAAGATCCAGCTGCTCGAGGACTCGACCGGCGTGTTCTTCGAGACCGGACGCTCGACGCCCAGCCCGCGCGGCCGCGAGATCCTCGGATTGCTCGGCGAGGAGCTGGGCACGCTCGACAACCCGGTGCGGATCGAGGGCTACACCGACGCGCGGCCGTACTCGGGCTCGACCCCCTACTCCAACTGGGAGCTGAGCGCGGACCGCGCCAACGCGGCGCGCCGCATCCTCACCGCGAGAGGGCTGCCCGACCGCCAGATCACCCAGATCCGTGGCTTCGCCGACCGCGCGCTCCGCGATCCCGACGATCCATACGCGGCGAGCAACCGCCGCATCACGATCACAATGCTGCTCGACGACGCGTCCACCCCGGAGGCCCTCCGCGACCCCGTCGCGAGCGCGCCCGCCGCCGGATCGAACAGGGCGCCCGGCGCCCGTGTCGAAGCGCGACCCGCATCCTCGTCGTCGCCGCTCGTCGACATGCCGCCCGTGATCGGAGCGGCGCGGCCGCCCCGTCCGGTCGACGCGCTGCTGCCGAAGTCGGCGAACGGATCGCGACCGTGAGCGCGCCGGCGATGGTCCTGCTGATCGCGGACGATCCCCATGTCGTCGCGTCGTTCCGCGACGCCGCGCAGGCGGCCGGGCAGCTGGTGATCGAGATGCGCGACGCCGCGAGCGGCCTCGCCGCCGCGCGCGCCGAGCGACCGGACACGATCGTGATCGGCCTCACCGATCCGGCCGCGGCGGCGACCCTGGTCGGAGGCGCTGCGCGCGACCGAGCCGGGCGCGCTCGCCAGCGTGATCGTGGCAGCGACGGAGACGATCGAGAGCGCCGACGATCGCATCGCGACGCCGGTCGATCCCGCCGAGGCCCGCGCGACGCTGCGATGGGCGACGTCGATGCGATCCGTGCGCGAGGCCGGTCAGGCCGGCGCCCTCGCATTGCAGCGGATCACGGCCGAGCGCGACCAGCTGCTCGCGCAATCGATCACCGCAGTCGAGCGGCTGATCGAGCTCGACTGCCGGGCGCGCGCCTGCGCGGCGAACGTAACGCCGCCCGCGCGCGCCTGCTCGCCGAACACGCTTCGAGATCCCGGTCGCGATGCGCGGCGACCTCGAGATCGCGGCGCGGCTGTGCGGAGCTCTGGCCGGATCGCCACCGCCTCGCCGCAATCGCTCGCGTCGCCACCGTCCGCGGACCACTGGCAGTTCACGCAGGCCACGCGCGCGGTCCTCGGTCGCATCGACGGCCTGACGGAGGTCGGCGATCTGGTCGCCAGCGTAGTACGAGAACTGGGATGGCACCGGCCATCCCGAGCACCGACTCCAGGGACAGATCCCGCTGCGCTCGCGGATCCTGCGCGCGCTGATCGACCTCGAATCGCTGAGCGAGTACGGCGCCAGCAGGCGCGCTCGAGCGGCTGATGGAGCTGGCCGGACCCGCTACGATCCGATGGTGGTGACGCAGCTGGCCGAGCTGATCTCGAACGACTCGGGCGCCGGCGGCACGGCATCACTGCGCGCGCTGGTGCCGGTGGAGTCGCTCGCGGTCGGCATGAGGCTGGCCGAGGATCTCTACTCGAGCTCGGGCCTCAAGCTCCTGTCGCGCGGCACCGTGCTCACCGAGCACGCGCTCGACGCGATTCTGAGGCGGCATCGCGCGGAGCCCATCCTTCATGCTGCGGCGGTGCATCGGGCGGCGTAACCGACAACCGCGAGCAGCCCTGGACGATTTAGCCCTGGACGATTTAGTAGCACCTCTAGGGCGGCTTCGAATACCCTTCGCACGTCCGGATCGAACCCACACCTCGCGTGGGTTCTGGAACTCTTGGCCTGCGATGCGCCCCGGCCGGCTAGCGGCGTCGAGGGGCTCCACGGTCACCAGATGCGACACGCCTTCGCGTGTCAGGTGCCGGAGCGGGACGGAAGCCTGGCCGCGGCGGGTGCTGGGCCACACGAGCATCGTGACCACGCAGCGGTATTCGCGGTTGGGGGATGAGGCGATCATGCGGGAAGCGGCGAGGCTGAGCGCTGGCGGTGTAGCCACGAGATGAAGCCTGTTGCGAAGTCAGCCGCTCTGTTCATGGCGCTCCTGAGCGTTCCGACCATGCTGCTCGGGTCTCAGCCTGCAGCGGTGGAGGTGCTGCAGCCAATCGATATCGAGAATGTGATCAGGCTAAGCCGGGTGACTTATACGGGCTATTACCAGGATGGTGCAGGTGGGGCGATTTCGGCAGTGCTGATGACATGCGACCGAAACATCGTGCCGACTTACGCGGATCCGCAGAACCTCAACGTCGCAGCTGACGCGGGGCTGAAGATTCGCGTGGAGTTCAACTCGGGTCACGAGCCTCCATTGTTCGGTGATACACTGAGAGTGGTCTTGGATGCGACTCCGCTGGACACCCTCAACAAGTCCATCTCGTGGCCAGACACGACGATCATGTCAGCGACCGTGCAGTGCATCCTGGTGAATGCAGCGCAGTTTCCGGCAATCAAGCGCGTCGACCTGAAGGTAGAGGGAAAGTCGCTGTACCGGACGTACGCGGGCGTATTCAGTACCAGACGATTCCGCTGCGGTCCGATCCGTCGGGACTTCTGGTGAAGCGTGATCGCGACGGAGGCGACTGCACCCGTGAACCGAGACAAGACCGTAGCGAAGCAGTTTCTGGGCACCCTCGAAAGTGCCAGAGGTACCTTGCGCAAGTAGGTGCAATCGGCCACAACGCCCTGCCCGTGGCCCCGTAGCTCAGACGGATAGAGCAGCGGTTTCCTAAACCCCCTCGCGTGAGGTCCCGGAAGTGTTGTGCTGCGCCGTGCGCTTTACCCGTCTCTCAGGTTTGAGGTTCGCAATGCCGATATTAAATCCTGAGAGCACTACGACACGCACGTTCTGGTATTTCTCCAGAGTTGGAAACCCGGCCTGGACCCTCTGGTAAACATCAGCGCGTACTCGCTCACGTTGGGCCTTGTCGTCGTATTGAGCGAGCGGAAGGGAAGACTTCCACGAACAGGATCGGTTGCTGGCCGTTGAAGCTGGATGAATTGACCCCACGGACGTCGTATTCACGACCTAAAGTGGCTGCCAGTGTTGAAAGCTCAGCGATCTCGCCCGACCTCATGCTGAACAGTCCGGCCACTAGAAGCCCTGCCAGCAAGACCGTCAGCCACCGCCCAGCGTCAACAGGTGCGCGCTTCGCATTGGCTGGGTTCTCCATTTGCTCAAGCACAGCCGCGTCGTAGGATCCCGGTGAGACGACCACGCTCCCCGCGAGCAAGTCGTGTAGACCGCGCTTGAGTGGTGAACCGGAATCAGCAGGAAGCACGCAAAGAACGCCCAAGCCACGACCAGCAGGAACACGGCTCCCAGAGCCATTGACGCACTGGGGGGCAGAAGGGCAACAAAACTTCCATACAGCCCAGTTGTAAAACACGAAGGAGACGGCCGGAGTAGCGGATCAGGGAGTCGCGGAGGCTCAAGAACAGTCCCGTCCCTTTTCAAGTACTTGGATCGCCCAGCAGCCGCTTCCCGAGTCTGACCTGCACCCAGACGGGTGTGCAGAAGGCCAAAGTATAAGACACTACAAGCTAGGCTCTACCCACAGGGCATGGAGGCCCATGCCGCTGAAGGTGCACCTGAGCGCGTATCCTATCGTGAAGCCGGCGACGCCCAAGACTACTGCATCGAGGGAATCAGCAAAGAACCGACGCCAAAACCCCACGACAATTCTTGGCGTCCGCTGTTCGTAACCGGTCACGATCGTCCTCTGCGACAAATCTTCGTACAACGAGCGCCTCAGCACAACCCGTGGCCACGCTCCCCTCCTCCCCCACCTCCGTGACCCTATGCTGCCTGCGGCGTCCCGGGAGTCAGCGGCGCACCTCACATACTCCTTATCGAAGGCCATCCGCGGTTGCAGCTCACCCATCGAGCGGGCGCTCTGAACTGTCCCCAGGACAGACGCGCAATCTGGCAGGTGTGCTCGAATCAGCGGACAGGCGACGATGCTCCAGTTGGTCGCCGATCGAACTCCAGCTCGCCCTGCGACCAACCTCCACACCATCTGTAGCACGTCGTCCATCATGTCCTGCGCCACCTGAATGAGGATGAGCCGCGGCGGAGTAGGCCCTGCTGCTGGCCGATCAGGATCGCCATCATCCTCGTCGACGGAGACGCCGCTCGCGCTCGCGCGCTGCTGATCGACGCGGTCGACGAGCACCTGCTGGGCGTCGGCGTCGTCGTGGCGTGCTGCCGCGCACCGCGAGCCGACGTCTGGCGGTGATGCCGTACAGGTAGCTCCGCATCGACCGCCCGCCGAGCGAGGCGCGCCGGTCGACGCCGAGCGAGCGAGCGTCAGCGCCACGCCGCCGATCGCCGGGTGCGGTGGTCCTGCCATGGCGATCGCGTCGGTTGCTCGCGGCGATCGCGGGGGTCGAGCCGGATCGACCCGGCGGTGATTGGCGGCGGGGTCAGGGACAAGCGCCGGCTCGGTATTCCGGTGCAGCGTGAAGCCGGTCACGGGCCGGATCGCGTTGACCTCGGCCACCAGCGACTTGGCTGCATCGCCATCGTCGAGGTTAAGCTGCGGATTGCCGGGCAGGCGCGTGATGCGACGAGATCGATCAGCGATCCCACGCCGCCACCGGCCATCACCACGAGCTGGCGTTGCCACGAGGGCAGCGTCGGCGATCGAACCGGCAGCGCCGATCGAGCGGTGTCCTACGGCTGTTCTTGCCCTCGACCAGCGGCACGCCGCCAGCGTGCACGCACGCCTCATCGTGCCGTCGGGACCGCTCGAGCACGCGGATGCTCATCCGTGCACGAGCTGATCTGAGCTAGCTGTTCGCGCCGATCCTCGAGGTCGGGCGCGGAGTGTGCGAGCTGCTGCCGCCATGCCGCGAGGATCGCGGCGTTGAGCTCGCCGATCTGCCGCCTGGGTCAGGCGGTTCACCTCGTCGACCTCGGTGTGCCGAGCTGAACACAGTCGGCGGCGTCGCGCGAGGCCTGGTCGAGATCGGGCGGCCGACGGTCGGAGCTGAGTCGACGAGCGTAGCGGCGGCGTCGCGCACCAGCCGCGCTGGACCGAGGCTGGGCGGATCGTTGGCGGGACGCGGAGGCGAAGGCTCGAGTGGCGGCCGAAACTCGAGCGCCACTACGCGGTGATGCTCGTGCGTCGCTCGGCTTCGCCCAGCTGACGATTCGATCCGCGACAGGAACGAGAACGTGGTGCCGGATTGACACCAGCCCGAGCCCGACTGGCGGCGGTACACGGCGTCGAGGAAGCGGTCGCGCGCGCGGGAAGTCGGCTTCCGGCATCCGGTCACGCCAGCGGTGCCGATCAGCGTCCACCCCACGTAGCGCGGATCGGCGGCGACGAGGTTGGGAGCGCTGGCGGCTGTAGCCCGGGGTCTGCGCGCGGGCGGCGTTCGTGCGCGGTCGACGTCCGCCATGGCGCGTGCCAGTGGGCGAAAGCAGCGCGCCGAGCGCGCGATCGCTGAGGAAGCTGATGCGAGCGACATGGGGTCAGGCCCTCCCGGTTTCAGCATCACGGAGGATCCAGCGGCGTCGCCGGTAACGATCGGCCGCAGGATCTCGGGTCCCGCCACCGAGGAGAGCGCAATTCTTGTAGGAAGGCCTCGCCATCGGCGGGTCGCGCGCTCGAGCCTTGCGGTTGATCGCGGCCTCGCGCGCGGTCTCGGCGGCGGCGTGGCGGAGTGCGGCGCGGGCGGCGTCGAAGTCGAGGCCGGCGAACTCGCCGAACCACTCGTTGAGACGGTCGAGCGGCATGGTCTCGTCGCCGCAGAGCTCGAACACGTGGCTCGCGCGCCGGCCGCGCCGCGGCGAGCGCGTGGCTTACCCGGCCGATCGCGTCGACACTGTCGTCGACCGCGGCGACGTCGTCGGCCGCCACTTGCGCGCTGGCGCCTCTAGGTGATCGTTCAGCTCGTCCACGAGCTCGGTCTCGGCGTGCAGCGCCTGCGTCAGGCGTCCACGCGGCGGCCGACGTCGGCCTCGCGATGGGTGCGCCCCAGGCTCCCGTGGGCGTCATCGGATCACTCCTTCTGGTTCTCGTTCGCGTTCGCGTTCGGCCCAGCGCCGCCGAGGCGGCGTTCGAGTTGGTGGTAGAGCGCCTCGCCGATCCGCGGTTGGATCGCTGCGCGGCCGCTCCGCCATGGTCTCGTCGAGCATCGCGTCGAAGAGCTGCTGAGCGGGCGCGTCGCCTCGGGTGCTGCGTTCCGGAACGCTCGCGCGCATCGCCTGGAACAGCTGGTTCAGGAACACGCCTTCAAGATCGTGCAGAGCCGGCGCACCTGGGCGCGCGTGCGCGTGCCGGCGAAATCGGCCCGGCTGCCTTCGGCGAAGCGACTGGCGGATGCAGCGGCAGCGGCCCCGTCGCGTCGACGTGGAGCGGCAGCGCCGCGCTGCGATTCGCGGGTGGATCGGCAGGCTGCTCATCCGGATCACCAGCTCGGCGGTGAGCGCGCGTCAGCGGCGCGCGAAGGCCTCGAACACCGCCGCGATCTCTCGTCGGTCCGAGTCCGCGGCGTGCAGGCCGGCGGCGACGTTCCTGGACGGTGGCCATCGAGATCGACCTGGCACGAATCCGCGCAGCGACGCGTCATGCGGCGACGGCGTGCCGCCGATCTCGAGCGTGACGCCGTGATGGCTCACCACCGCAGGCCTGACCTGAGGCGTCGCCGCCCGCGACCACCGTGCCCTCGCGGGCGCTGACCACGATGCGCGCCGGTGTGGACGCGGCCACGTCGAGTGAGTCGACCGAGGCCAGAAACGCGGAGCGGTCGGCGGTGCTTGTCGCGGAAGCGTGAGCGTCACCGCGCCGGGATCGTCGGCGTGCGCGGTGCCGGCGCCGAACCGGGCGTTGATCGCGCGCGCGATCCGCTCGCGGTCGTGACGTCGGGACGCTTGAGCAGGAGCCGGGGCACCGCCGCGACGATCGGCGGCGGATCGACCTCCATGACGCCGCCGTCGGCGATGCGGCCGGAGTTGCCACGACGTCCCGCCAACGATCGACCCGTGTCCTCCATGTCGACCAGCACCGGCCCCTGCGCGGTCGCGACCGGCGGCTGGTGCGGATCAGAGACGAGCGGCGTCATCCACAGCACGCCGCCGCGCAGCAGGTGGCGTCGCCGAGTGCCGCGACCTGGATCTCGAAGCGTCCGGCCGCACGGAGGTAGGGCGAGACCTCGGAGGTGACCATCACCGCGGCGACGTGTGCGGACACGCAGCCGGTCAGGCGGCACCTCGATGTCGAACCGGCGGAGCAGGTTCACCAGTGCGCACGTGGGCGTCGGCGACGTGCTGCCGCCGAGCTTCGCGCATCGCCGGTGCCGTCGAGGGCCGACGACGAGCCCGTAGCCGACCAGCCGGCGCGGGACGTCGCCGGCGTGCGGCCGTCCGATCGCCGGTGATGCGCGTCGCGGCCAGCGGCGCTGGTCGCAAGCGTCCAGGGCCGAGGCGGCGAGCGCCGCGAGCTAACGTCGGACGCGCGCTCACGGCCACAGCAACGAGAGGATCTTGCCCGACGATGCCCATCCGCGGACCGATCTTCTTTGCCGCGCTGTATGTGCGATCGCTGGCTCCGGCGATGCGGCTCGAGGAGCATCTGTGTTCTTGCCGGATCAACATCCTCCGGCCGACCACGCCGGTGAAAGCGCGATCTCCCGGCAGCCGTCCATCGACCGAGACCTCGCGCCGAGCCCCCCTCGATGTGCGCTGAGGCCGCTCTCCTCGATCGAATCACGCGCACGCTCAGCGCGGCGGTGAGGGGCGCTGCCCTGGCGGCCGGCCCCGCATGGAAGAAACCAGCGCCAGTCGCCGTCTGCTGTTCATGCCGGTGGCGACGCCGATGCTCGTGACGTCGTCGTGCTTGTCGACGCTTCGGCCTGAAGCGATTGCGGGTGGCTGGCGACGCGCACGCGCTTCGCCGCGTCTGCTCGTCGACAACGACGGTGAGATGTCGCCGTTCGCGGAGCGGATGCGGTCCGAGAGCTACGACGCGCGCGGAGTCGGCGGCAACTCGTCGGCGGGCGCGCTTCTCGGCGCGCTGCCTTCGAGGACGCGCCCCACGCGCTCGACGCGGCGACCAGCCCCGCCGCGCGTGATCACGATCGCGATTCTCATGGCTCGCCTCCCGGCGTCGCCAGTCGCCACGCCCCCACTGGCGCCGAGACGACGCCTTCGGAGATGGGCGCGGCCCTCGCACCGCGCGTGGACGCGCTCGCCGCGCCGCGCGAGGTTGATCGCCACGCCGACGCGCGGGCAGACGCTCACCGCGCCGCGCGACCGGGTCAGCTCTGCGGACCGGATCGCCGCTCTTGATCAGCGGCGGAGGCGCCACCGCCGGCGGCTCCGATTGTCTCACCGGCCGCGATCGGACGCCGCACCTCCCAGCCGACCCCGGCGCATCGATGGCCGCGGTGGGACCACCCCAGCGCACGCGAGTTCAGGCCGAGGTCGCCCTCGGCGATCCGCGCGCCGCGGCCGATGCCGCGCGCGGCCACCCATGGTCGGCTTCGACGACTCGCCGCGCGCGCACGCGCACCGCCACCGCCGAGTCTGCCGCTCTGCCGACCGTGGCGACGAACCAGCCGCCGAGGCCCCCGCAGGCACGACGAGCAGCGGCCCTGCGCCCGCTCGGGACCCGCCGGGATGCGTGACCCCACCTCGACCCAGGATCGACTCGGGCGCGACGCGCCACCGCTCGGCGAAACGCTCGACCGCCTCGGCAAAAGCTGAGCCGGTCGGAAGGTGGTCCGGTGAGGACGCGATCGCGAGCGCAGGCGACCGCGGCGGCGATCGCCGGGCGTCAGCCGGCCCGGCGCCCACCCCGCCGATCCGCGAAGCATTTCCTCGCCGCGCGGTGATCGCCTTGGCGTTGATCTCGTAAGCGCGCTGTGCGGCGATCATGTCGGTCATCTCCGCACGATCTCGACGTTGCTCGACTCGAGCGCGCCCTGCATCAGCCGCCCAGAATCCCTCGTCCTCGCGGAAGCCGGTGATCGGCTCTGCCCGACGCGGCGCTCTCCGACGAACTTGTTCTGCCCGACGCTCGAGAGGCCGCTCGCGTTGAAAGCGGGCAAGCTCGATGCGACCGATCGTCGGCGCCGGCGCGCCCCGCGGCGGTCACGCTGACCACGCCCGGTTCGGGATCGAGATCGCCGGTCACGTCGTCGCGGGACCGTGATGCCGGGCATCAGCTGGTGACCCCTCGTTGTTGGTCAGCGTGCCGGTGTCAGAGATGGTGAACTGCCGTCGCGCGTGTAGGCGGTGGTGCCGTCCGGGCGCTGGACCTGGAAGAAGCCGTCGCCCTCGATCGCGACGTCGAGCGGACGCTGCGTGGTCTCCGTCGCGCCCTGGGTGTGGAGACGCATGACGCCCGCGAGCCCACGCCCTTGCCGCGACACCGGATCGATTTCACCGCTGTCGGTGCTGGTCCACGACCGCCTGCGTCGGTCCTGCAACGTCTCGTAGAGCACGTCCTCAAGCTGACGCGGCTGCGCTTGAAGCCGGTGGTGTTGACGTTGGCGAGAGTTGTTCGCGGACTGACGTCGATCGTGCTGCTGCGCGATCATCCCGCTGGCCGAGGTCCTGAGGCTCCGAGAGTTCATCGCGTTGGGTTCTCGTGAGGTGACCCGGCGTTGCCGCGCGCGCGCGCAACCGGTCGGTGTGGTCGGTGAACTGGCTAGCCGCAGCCGACCTCGCCGACGGCGGTGCCGAAGCAACGCTGTCCATGTGACGCGCGGGGCACTCGATGTTGGCGGCGAACGCGCGCTGGATGGTGACCAGGTCGACCATCGCCCAGCACAGGATCCGAGGTTGGCCTCCTCGATCGCGCCCACAGCTGCTACGCGCACGGCTCCGTCGGCGAGCGTCGCGCAGCAACCCCGCCGGCGCACATGATCCACGCCCCTGCCCGGCAGCGCGCGGTCATCGACGGTGGCGAGGAGGGAGTCAGCAAAATCCCGACGGCGCCGCGTCGACCGGATGCTGCAGAAAATCGGTCGCCCGATCGACTCAGCGCCGTTCAAGACGGTGATCATTTACAGGTCAGGCGCAGGATCGCCAGCAGAAGCGTCGATGAGCTGCGGCCCGACGGATCGAGCCCAGTGGCCGCCGCGCGAGCTTAGACCGCGTGCCGTCCTGCCCACCTGGGAAGCCACTGCCACCTGAGCGCCACGTCGAGCGCACGCTCGGTGTCGCGCAGCGTTCCTGCTTCGATCTGGTTCGCTGCCGGGCACCGGCGCCGGGCTGCCAGCGACAGGCGCCGCAGTGGTCGGCAGCCGGGCGTCACATGTTGGCGTTGTGGCAGGTTGTTGGCGGCTGACTTCGCGAAGTCGCGTGTAATAGGACAGCGAGCGCGCGGTGATTGACCTTGTGCGATAGCCTGGATCGGCGCCGGGCTCTCCTGGGACGCGTGATTCGCCAACAAACGCGCCTGACGCTGCAACGGTTGGCTGCGCGTCGTTGCTTTAGTCCAAGCCCCGCACTCGCCGCGCGCCTTCCGCAGCACGCGCGGCGACAACTCGTCCGGCGAAAGGAAGTTTCCGGCCGGAACGTACCATGGACCGCTCACGGCAGCATCCGGACCGCGTCCCGCGCAGGCCGGGATTGCCGCGCGACCGTCGCGAGCCCCGGCGGGAACATCTACCTTTCAGCCACCCGACTACCTCCTCCAGCGCGCGCGCCCACCCGCGAAACCCCATGACGAAGCATGGCGCTACCCGCGACCAGTGCCACCTGCGCCAGCTCGGTCAGGCACTCACAGGTGCGCTCACCACCTCTTTTTTAGCGCACCGATCCACCGGCTTTGGCAACACGCTGGGACGCGCAGTAGTTCGCCACCACCGACCAAGAGCACGGCACGCTCACGATCGCGCGATCCACGGCCCGCTTGCTCATGGCCATACTCCCCGACGCGTTCGACCCGTAGCCACGCAGGCGCTGCAGCTGCGTGCACGGATCCACTGCGACTTTACCGCCGACTTCGGTAAGCGATGCAGCACTCGCCGATCGCTGGCTCTGGAAGTTCACACGCGTAGTAGTAGAGCGTCGCGCAGCGCTCGCGCTCGGGCAGCTGCCGAGCGCCGCGGGCGCGGGCCTCGAGCGCGTCTCCTGCCGCGCCACCCGGCTCGCAGGACTCGCAGTCAGGGAGGATGAGTCTCATCAGGCACGACGTCGACCGATCCCGTCGTGACTGGTCGACGCGATCGTAAAACACGGTCTCTCAAAATTCTCCACGCCCAGTGCGGGGTCGCCGGTCGACGTCTGCTCAAACTCAGCCAGCTCAAACGGCGAGGGCGCGCGGCCGGCGATGCTGCCAACCCGCGCTCGCTCTGGCCAACCGGCCTGGCACCGCGCGTTGCGCCTGAAACGAAAAATCGATCCGCGATGGCGCAGCTTTCGTCGATCAGTACACCGCGGATGCGGCATCGCGTGGGTGCCCACGAGCGCGACCCCCCACCTGTGTTGAGCGGATCAGCGAAAGCCTCGACGCCTGGACCAGCCGGTTCCGCGGCGCTGATCGCTCCTCGAGAATCGACGGTCAGCGCCCCGCCGCAACTCGCGCGCGCCGTGGTGGACGACCCAGGCGCGTATCGAGCAGCGCCGCGCTGGCGCGCACCGTGGCGTCGCCGTGGGCACGATAACTCCAGCGTCGTTGGGCTTGCGCGGGTGCCGCGCTTGCGGCGCGTCAGCGGACATCGACCGCCTCTCCCGTGCCGAAGCCGAGCGACCGCCAGCGCCTCGACCGCGATCTGCGCCGCGCACGGCGGCTGGGCCTCGAGCAGGCGTCGGCGCGCGCGCAATCCTCTGAGGGCCGGATCCTCGGGCACCGCGCCGAGCAGGCGGATCAGCGAGGAAAGCGCTCGGTCGCATTTCAGCCACTCGTGGAGTCGCCTCGACCTCGGGGGCCAGCGGCGGTTGACGATCAGATCGACCGGGAGCCCCGGCGACTGCAGCGTGCCGATCTTGATCAAGCAATACGTAA
>ERZ1370068.4957-contig-4002_pt1 | contig 48424 bp, 86 predicted proteins | sample MGYA00561227_ERZ1370068 | MGnify/ENA primary metagenome ERZ1370068 (study PRJEB38410, sample SAMEA6850437) | metagenome | study: Metagenomic assessment of the ecological functions of the soil: analysis of the soil microbiota associated with the... | reverse complement strand
GTAGTAGCTGGTTCAGTTACGTATTGCTGATCTGGCTGAAGCTGACGCCGTCGACCAGCGCCTCGACGACGGCGGCTCGCTCCTGTTCGACACGCCGCGCTCGCCGCCGACGTCGAGATCTTCGGCGCCGCCGAACTGACGCTCGCCTTGGCTGTCGACCGTCCGCAGGCCAATCTGGCCGCGCGGCTATGCGATGTACATCCTGGCGGCGAGGCGACGCGCGTCACCTACGGCCTCCTCAATCTCTGCCACCGCGACGGCTCGGAGAAGCCGTCGCCGCTGACGCCGGGCAAGACCTGCAGTGCGGCTGGCGATGGACCACGTCGCCTACCGGTTCCCAAGGGCCACCGCATCCGCGTGGCGATCTCGACCGCCTATTGGCCGATGATGTGGCCGTCGCCCGAGCCGGTGACGCTCACCCTGCCTACGGGCAAGAGCGAGTTGTCTTTGCCGGTGCGGCCGAAGAGGCGCGAAAAGCTCCGGCCGTTCCCGGCAGCCCGAGGGCGCCGCACCGGCGTCGTTGCGCCATGTCCGCTCGCCCAGCAACTCCCGGACCGTCGAGATGGACATCGCGAGCGGCGAGCAGGTCACCCGCATCGTCGACGACTTCGGCGAGGCCGAGGAACCAGTCCCACAGCCTCATCGCCGGTTCGATCGCCCGCGAGACCTGGTCGCATCAAGCCCGACGATCCCCTGAGCGCCGTCGCCGAGACCCGGTGGACCCAGCACCCTGCGCCGCGCCGACTGGTCCGTGCGCACGGAGGCGCGCGCTGCCGCCTGACCGCCGACAAGGAGTCGTTCCGCATCACACGGCGCGGTCGAGGCTTACGAGAACAGCCGCCTCGTCCACGAGAAGAAGTGGGACAGCGGGCATCCAAGCGCCAGCTGGTCGTAAGGCCCAGCAGCCGTCGCAGCGCCTTGCAGATGGCCTTGAACTCGGTCTTGGCATCGTCGCTAGTGTGCGCGGGCGCGCAGCCAGCCGTGGATCAGACGGGCGCGTTTCGGCACTGCACGGCAATGCCGGCATTGCGCGCGTATCGCGCGGCGTACTGCCGGCCGTCGTCGCGCACGGGGTCATGCTGGCCGTGCTGATGAAGGCCGGCGGCAGGCTGCGGAAATGCGGCGCACAGCATCGGCGCCGCGTAGCAGGTGGCGCGCGCCGGCTCGCCGCCGCATGTAGTGGTTCCAATAGAGCAACATGGCCTCGCGCGCGTCAGCATCGGCGCCTCGGCATTCATGGCGTGACGGCTGGTTGTCGAAGTCGTTGCCGCGAGGCCGGAGCAGATCAGCGCACCTGGCAACGGCCAGCGCCGGTCCATGGCGGTCGCGCGCCGCCAGCGCCACCGCGGCTTCGCCAGGTTGCCGCCGGCGCTGTCGCCGCGAGACCAGCGATAGCGGGCGGCATCGACTCGCCGAAATCGCCGGCATGCGCGGAGACGTGACAGAGCGCCGCGTAGCAGTCGTCGAGCGGCCGGCAGGGAAGGGGCTCCCGGGCGCCAGCCGGTAGCGCACGGCGACGACCACCGCGTCGGTCTTGCCGGCAGATGTCACGGCGGCGATGCTGTCGTGGCTACTGTCGAGATCGCCCAGCACTCCAGCCGCCACCGTGAAAGAACGGCACGGCCGGCAGCGCGCCGCTCGCCGCCGGGCGGTGGGACGCGCGGCAGGCACGTCGATGCCGCTGGCCCTGATCGTGCGTGGTCCATCGCCTTGACGCCCGGTGGGATGGGGCCGTGCGAAAAGCGCTCGCACGGGTCGAGATAGGCCTGCCGCTGGTCGCGTCGATCGAGCCGTGGTCGGCCTCGTCGTCGTAAAAGTTCGTCGGCCGTCTGATATAGGCCTTGATGCGCGCGCGCGCGCGCGCGCGCGCCACAATACACACACACACACACATACACACATACACATTTATCGCCATTGGCTTACTACATTGTAATAAGGCTGTAATACAATATTGCTATTGGGATACACAACACATACCAATAATAATATTAAGCTACACAATACACAATGGGCCACAATATTGGGTCATTAATGGGCCAACAATAATAATAATATTATTGGTTAATACGCGCGTGCCTGGATCGAGATTGAGTCCCATGCGTCCCCCGGCAGGTCCTTAACGACGGCATAGTGTCGCCGGCCCGGCGGTGGAGTTAATCGGCCGGAAGGCTTGTACCGGCCACGCCCATCCCCACCTGACTGACGTAGTCATGACAGCGCCCGCCCGTAAGCTGTTCACCGATTCCTGACGATTCCTCTTCCGTCACCCCCGCGGGCGCCACGCTGTTGTCTCCGTCCACCGACCTCAGGTTTTCCGGACAAAGGGTCTTGACGCTCGCGCACCGCAGCGGCCTCCTCGACCGCGGCCGGCGCCTCGCCGCTATCGAGCGCGCCCGGCGCCGCAAGCTGCGCGTCGCCGCTCACCGGGCTTGAGCCAGCTTCGGCGAGACCGTGTTCCTGACGGGGCGCTGCTGCACAACTCTCACGCCTGGCCGCGCCCGGCTCAAAAAGGGGGGCAGAGCGGGCCACTCTGCCGTTCTTCGATCCCGTCGCGAAGGGCAGGCTCCAGGGGATGCGTGACGTTGCGTGCCGGCTCGGACCTGCCCGCGCTCCCGTTCCTGCCCAACCCTCGATCGCCTGCTCTGATCCGTCGCCCGATTTCCCGCCGAGCACGGCGGCCGGCTTTCCGGCTTCGGCGCCGCGCTCCGCTACCGGCCGCGAGGTCTGCCCGGCCGCCAGCTCGTCGAACACACGACGACGGTCGAAGTCGAGATCATCGACTATCCCGGCGAGTGGCTGCTCGATCTGCCCATGCTCGAACAGAGCTTCGAGGAGTGGTCGGCGGCAATGCTGCAGCTATCGCGAGGCGGGGCCACGCATCGCTCTCCGGCCCATGGCGGCGAGATCGGCGCCGGATGCGCCGAACCAGCGAGGATGCGCTCGAGGCGGCGCGCCAGTCCTATACCGCTTATCCTGAAGGCCTGCCGCGAACAGCCGCTATCCCTGAGCTTCCTGCAGCCCGGCCGCTTCCTGCGCCCGGGCGACGATGGTGTCGACCTACGGTCGTTCCGCTTCTGCCCGCTGTCACTCGCAGGCGGCGTTCAGAGCCGGGTAACCATGGCGGCGGCGATGCGGCGACCGTTTCGAGCGTTGCAAGAGCGAGATCATTCGGCCTTTCTATGAGGAGGTGTTCCAGCGGTCTCGATCGCCAGCTCGTGTTGGTCGATGTCGTGGGCGCGCTGAATGCCGGACCGCACTCGTTCGACGACATAGCGCCTGGCGCTCAACACCGTGCTGCGAAGCTTCGAGCGCGATGGCGATGGCCTGCTGTCGCGCCTGTTCCGGTCCCGCACCGACAAGGTGCTGTTCGCCGCCACCAAGGCGGACCACGTCACGCCAACCAGTTCCACAATCTCCGGCTGCTCCTGCGCGCGCCATGATGGCCGACGATGCCGGAGTGCTGCCGGTCGCCAATGTCGACAGCCGAATTCGCCGCGCTGTCGGCCGTGAAATGCACGGCCAACAAGCGTGTCCTGTACCAGGGCCAGCAGATCACGGTGCTCGAAGGCGTGATCAAGAACCATGGCGCACCCGGAGCAGCCGTTTCCCGGCGAGATTCCGAGCACCTGCCGACGACGGAGGATTGGGCCTCGGAGCGCTTCCGCTTCTACGATTTCCAGCCGCCGTCGCTCGATCGTGACAGGGGTCGCGGCATTCCCCATATTCACCTCTGGACAAGGCGCTGCAGTTCCTGATCGGAGATCTCTTCTGGTGAACCGGCGAGACTCGCATCAAGCCGGGCATCCTGCCGAGCGGCGCCGACGACGCCGATCCCGGGCGCGTAGTCATCGAGCCGGCGCCGTCCTTGCCGTGCGCGGTGGAGGCGCCAGCGCTTCCGACCGCGCGCCGCCGCGGCGTGCGCTGGGGCATCGCGCTTGCCGCCTCCTTGGCGGCTGCTGATCTCCGGCGTCATCGTCATCGACGCCGCGCTCTGGCTTGTTCCGACCTGTTCGAGCGCAGCGCCTGGCTTGGCGGTCGTCGGCACGCTGCTGATCGGCGGCGTCTCCGTCGCCCTCGGCCGGCTTCATCGGCGGCGAGTATCGCAACCTCATGCGGCTGCGCACGGCGCAGAGCATTCGCGAGCAGGGTTATCATCTCGGCCGGAGGCCAGCAACCGCTTCGAAGGCCACGGCTTCATGAGCGATCTCGTCCGGCTCACCGCGAGCAGTCGGGCCGACGCATGCTCTGCGAGCAATATCGCGACGCCATCGCCGACACCCACGACGACCGCGAGGCCAGCTGCAGCTGTTCGAGCGCATCGTGCTGCGCCCGCTCGACGAGGTCGCCTATGCGGCGGTCGCGGCCGGGCCGCGCGCGATACCGCCATCGGTGCCGTCGGTCAGCCCCGTCGCCGGCGTCGATGCGTTGATCGTGCTGTGGCGCAGCACTGCGCATGGTGCGCGAGGTGGCCGAGGTCTACGGCCTGCGGCCGACGCGCCTCAGCGTGCCTGGCGCTCATCCGCCGCATGTTCCTGACCGCGACCTTCGCCGTCACGGCAGACGTGGTAGGCGACGTGCTCGGCGCACATGTGGGCGGCCGGACTCGCCGGGCTCGTTTCCGGAGGCCTCGCCGAGGGCGTATTTGCCGGCGTCGCGCACGGCCCGCCTGGGCCTGCTGGCCATCGAGCAGTGTCGGCCGCTCGCCGCTTCGCGGCCGACGATCGGCCCAATCTGCGGCAGCTAGTGGCGCAGAGCCTGGGATCGCTGATCCAGCCGCCGGGCCAGCAAGGCGCCCTGATCCTGCCGCCGGTCGTCGGCCAAGCCAGAAAGCGTACGCCGGCCCCTTGCCAGGATTGGCGGGATTGCGTAAGCCATGGCGCGCCGGGCTCACAGGGCGGCGGCCGAGGAGACACCCAATCCATGAACACCGAGGTCATCGTCACCTGCGCCGTCACCGGCGCCGGCGATACCGTGGGCAAGCATCCGGCGATTCCGGTGACGCCCAAGCAGATCGCCGACGCCGCCATCGAGGCGGCCAAGGCCGGCGCCGCGGTCGCCCACATCCATGTGCGCGACCCGCAAGACCGGCAAGGGCAGCCGCGATCCGGCGCTCTACCGCGGAGGTGGTGCGAGCGCGTGCGCAGCAGCGACACCGACGTCGTGATCAACCTCACCGCCGGCATGGGCGGCGACTTCGAGGCTCGGCGACGACGAGCCCGGCCAAGGTCGGCCCCGGCACCGACATGGTCGGGCCGCTCGAGCGGCTGATCCATGTCGAGGAGCTGCTGCCGGAGATCTGCACGCTCGATTGCGGCACGCTGAATTTCGGCGACGGCAACTCTGATCTACATCTCGCACGCCGAAGCTATCTGCGCGAAGGCGCCAAGCGCATCCGCGAAGCTCGGCGTGAAGCCGGAGCTCGAGGTCTTCGATACCGGCCATCTCTGGTTCGCCAAGCAGATGGTGAAGGAGGGCCCGCTCGACCGACCCGCCGCTGTTCCAGATCTGCCTGGGCATTCCCTGGGGCGCGCCGGCCGACACGACGCTCGATGAAGGCCATGGTCGACAAGCTGCCGCGCCGGCGCGATTGGGCCGGCTTCGGCATCAGCCGCATGCAGATGCCGATGGTGGCGCAGGCCATGCTGCTCGGCGGCAACGTGCGCGTCGGCCTCGAGGACAACCTGTTTCTCGACAAGGGCGTCTTCGCCTCGCAACGGCCACCTCGGTCGAGAAGGCGGTCAAGATCATCCGAGCTGCATGGGCGCGCGGCCGCTGACGCCGGTCGAGGCGCGCAAGAAGCTCGGCCTGCGGCCGCGCAACTAGCGACGCGCCGGGACCTCAGTAGGGACAGACTCGAATGCCAGCACCCGGCATCATCTCCCATCAAGACCGTCGGCATCGTCGGCGGCGGCGTCATCGGCAGCGGCTGGGCGGCGCGCTGCCTCGCCCACGGCCTCGACGTCATCGCCACCGGGATCCGGCGCCCGGCGCCGAGAAGGCGACTGCGCGACAGCGTCGCCAACGCCTGGCCGGCGCTGACGCGCGTCGGGCCTGAAGCCCGGCGCCAGCGTCAGATCGCCTGAGCTTCGTCGAAGACGGTGGCGGAACTGCGGCCCGAAGGTCGACTTCATCCAGGAGAGCGCGCCGGAGCGCATCGACCTCAAGCGCAAGCTGCATGCCGCGATCGACGCGGCCGCGCGCCCGGACGTGATCATCGCCTCCAGTTCATCGGGGCTGCTGCCCTCGGAGTTCCAGGCCGACTGCAAGCATCCGGAGCGCGTCATCGTCGGCCATCCGTTCAACCCGGTCTATCTGCTGCCGCTGGTCGAGGTGCTCGGCGGCAAGCAAGACCGGCGCCGGCGGCGATCGACAACGCCGCCGACGTTCTGACACGTCGATCGGCATGAAGCCGCTGAAGGTGCGCAAGGAGATCGACGGCTACATCGCCGACCGCCTGCAGGAGGCGCTGTGGCGCGAGATCCTGCATCTCGTGAACGACGGCGTCGCCACCACCGGCGAGATCGACGATGCGATCCGCTACGGCCCGGGCATCCGCTGGGCCTTCATGGGCACCTAACCTGATCTATCCATCTGGCCGGCGGCGAGGGCGGCATGCGCGCATATGCTGGAGCAGTTCGGCCCCGCGCTCGACCTGCCCTGACCAACCACAAGGCCCCGAAGCTGACGCAGGAACTTGATCGAGCGCATGGTCGAAGGCACCGCCGCGCAAGCCCAGGGCTGGACGATCAAGGATCTGGAGCGCTTCCGCGACGACTGCATCATCCGCGTGCTGGAGGCGGTCGAGGAGGGGCGCGCTCAGCCGCTGGCGGCAAGGCTCCGGTATAGTCGGCACCTGCCGTCGGTCGAATGAACGTGCCGGTCTCCGCATCCCTGCATGCCCGGCGCCCGGCCAATCTGGTGGCGTCTGCTGAAGCCGCGCCATGTCGCCTCTCGTCGGCGGCAGCAGCCTGGCGGCGCCGATCCAGTGGCTGCCTGTCCGGCGGCTTCACGGGCCAGATCTGGCCGGTCCATCCGACCTATCCTGAAATCGCCGGCATCAAATGCTATCCGTCGGTCGAGGCGCTGCCGGAAGCGCCGGACGCCAGTCCTACATCGCGGCGCCGCGCGAACCCACCATCGAGATCGTGCGGGCGCTCGCCAAGCGCGGCGCCGGCGGCTGCGTCTGCTACGCGGCGGGATTCGCCGAGGTGGGGCCCGAAGGGCGTCGCATTGCAGAAGGCCCTGGTTGAAGCGGCCGGCGAACTGGCGCTCGTGGGACCGATTTCCTACGGCGATCCTGAACTATCATCGACGGCGTCCATATGTTCGCATCCGGGCCCGGGCGGTGCGCGGACCGCACGCGGCGCGGCCTTCGTCGGCCAGAGCGGCAACATCGCGCTGACCCCTCACCATGAACGAGCGGTCGGTGCCGTTCTCCTATGTGATCAGCGCCGGCGCGCAGGCCGTTCTGTCGCTGGCCGACTACGTCGACGTGCGCTCGGCCGACGATCCGCAGGTGAACGCGATCGGACTCTACATCGAGGGACTGAACGACGTGCCGGCCTCGCGCGCGCGGCGCTGAAGGCGGTCGAGAAGCGGCAAGCCGATCGTCGCCGTCAAGGTCGGCCGTTCCGAGCTCGGCGCCAAGCTGGCCATGAGCCACACCAGTTCGCTCGCCGGCAGCGACAAGCTCTACGATGCCCTGTTCGAGCGCCTCGGCATCATCCGCGTCGACACCGCTGCCCGCCCTTCTGGAAACGCTGAAGTTCGTCTCCGTCGCCGCCCCGCTCGCCGGCGAGCGGCTGGTCGTCTTTACCTGCTCAGGTGGCGACAGCCTGATGTCGGCCGACCGGGCTGCCGAGCTCGGCTTGGCCCTCCCCGAGTTCTCGGCCGCTCAGTCCGCCGACCTGCGCCAGCAGCTTCCAGCATTCGCCACCGTCTCCAATCCGCTCGACTACAACCCGTCGCTGTGGGGCGACGAGGCTGGCTTGTTCAAATGCTTTCAACACCGCCTCGGCGGCGATTGCGATGCCGGTCTGCTGATCCTCGACTATCCGCCGACCGACGAGCGCGGCCGCGCCGATTGCGACAAGTCCGTCGACGCCCTGCTCGCGGCCGCCCGCGCCAACGGCAAGCAGCCAATCGTCTGCACGACCCTGCAGGAGACGCCTGCCGGAGGCGACGCGCGCCCGGCCTCATCGCGGCCGGTTGTCCGCCGATCCAGGGCCTCGAGGATGCCTTGACGGCCTTCGCCAAGGCGGCGCGGCAGGCGCGGCGGCGCGACGGAAATCAGAGCGGCGGCGCGACTGCCGCTCATGGCGCCAATACGCGCAGTTTCAGGCGAAGGTACGCCTGCTGACCGAATGGGACGCCAAGCGGGAGCTGAAGGCCCACGGTCTGACCATTCCATCCGCCCGCCTGGTCGATGCCGCCGGCGCTGCCGCGGCGGCGGCCGAGATCGGCTTCCCGGTGGTCGCGAAGGTGTGCGCAACCCGTTCTGGCCCATAAGACCGAAGCCGGCGCCGTCGCGCTCAATCTGACGACGAGAGCAGCGGTCGAGACGCCGCCATCGCCGGGATGAGCGCAGCGGTCGCGCGCTATCAACCCGGTTCTGAAGGCGGAGCGGTTCCCGGATCGAAAAACAGGTCACGAACGCTGTCGCGGAGATGATCATCGGCGTGCAAGCGCGATCCCGCCTTCGGCCTCGTGCTCTGTCGTCGGCGCCGGCGGTATTCTCGTGGAGATGGTGCAGGACGCCGCCAGCCTGCTATTGCCGACCGATCGCGCCGGACGTCGAGCGGACGATCCGCAGGTCTCAAGGTCGCCAAGCTGCTGGCCGGCTATCGCGGCAAGCCCGCCGCCGATATCGACGCCGTCGTCGATGCCGTCATGGCCGTCGCCGGCTTCGCGGAAGCCCACCGCGGACCGTTTGGTGGAACTCGACGTCAACCCGCTGCTCAGCTCCTTCCTGAGGAGAGGGCGCGGTCGCCGTCGATGCACTGATCGTGATGGCGGAAGGCTGACAGCCTATCCCGCTCGGCCCGAAACGGCGTACAATGGCGCGATCGAAGCGCCGCCGGCGGTGGGAAGGAGCCTTGCGATGAATCGCGAAGAACTGAGGGCCGCCCTGTCGCTGCTCGTGGACGAGATGGACGGCGAGATCGAGGACAGTCACGAGGTCTATCTGCGGCTGACCATGCTCTTGAATCAGATGCGCGCGCTCAACATGCCGGTTCCCGAAGACCTCGCGCAAATGGAGGCGGACATGTCGAAGGAGTTCGCCGCCGAAGCCGCCGACGCGGACGATACGCCGAAGCCCGACGCCTGACGATCAGGCCGGCGTCACGATGACGCGGCGGATCGACTTCTCGACGATCTCGGCGGTGATCTCCGGCGATTTCGCGACACCCGTCCGTTGACGATGAAGCGCGGTCGTCTCCGCCAACACGATGATATCGGCGACATCGGCGGGATTGCGGGCGGTGCGGGCGATGCGCTCCACGAGAGCGGCCCTCGTCGAGGCCGATCAGCGCAAAGCCGTCCGCCTTCGCTTCCGCCAGATAGAACCGCGCCACTTCGACGAGCATGCGGCGGGCGTCGTCGGGAATCGGATGCTCCGCGCGTGCTTCACCAGCGTGCCCGGAGCGCGAGTGACGATGCCGAACATGTTGTCGAGCAGGCCGCCGGGTTCGAAGCCCACGGCGGTGCCGACGACCTCGCACGTTGCTGCGCTCCGGTCGTCGTCTCGATGAGCGCATCGAGCTCGGCCAGGATCCTCCTCGTCCTCGTCCTCGAGCGACACTTGATCGAGCCGCGGCAACAGCAGCAATGACCTTGTGGCGGCGATAGCGCTGCAGGAGGCTCTTCGCACTGGTCAAGGCGTCGGCGTTGCGGGCGTTGTAGACGATGATCAGCCGGTCCATGCCGGGCATCCTTGGCGATGCGCTGGGCCAGGGTCTTCTGCCGCTGGCGGCGCGGGACCGATGATCAGGATCTCCGTTGCCGATCTTGAGCGACGCATAGGCTTCTGGGGTGCTTGGCGCGGTCGATGAGGTCGACGATGTCGGCCAGCAGCGCGTCCAGGCCGGCCAGGCGCACTTCGAGATCGGCGACCGCCAGATCGTCGAGGCTGAGGGCGATGCGCTCCTTGCGCTTGCGCCGATCGATCAGGAACTCGATCAATGTCGGCAGCAGCGTGGCCACCGCGCCCGACGACGGTGGCGATGAGGATGATCTGATCGCTGACGAGCGCGACCGCCCCGCCCTCGCCGTTGTCTTCGAGCCAATGCCTGGGTCCGACGGTGGCCGCGGTCAATGCCGTGAGGGCGAGGGCAAGGAACCGCATGTCCGAAGCCAGGTATCGGGCGCTCACGAGCGCCGCGCTTCAGGAGATCGCGGAACATCCGGATCGAGCGCTCGACGCCGGTATCCAGGGCCGTCGCCGGCCAGGCTGCCCGATCAGCTTGCGCAACGAGGCGATCGTCGAAATCGGCAGGAAGGGAGGGTTGGCGCCCTCGACGTAGAGATCTTGGCCGCCGGCATGACCTGGCGGATGCGGTCGACGACCGCCTCGACCGTCGCCTTCGTCGTCCCTGCAGGTCGTACACATCGCTGTGGCCGGCCGCGACCTCCGCCTCGGCGCAACGGATGAAGATTTCGGCGACCCTCGCCGGCATACTGGAAATTGAGCGTGCCGCGGAACGGCACCGTGTAGGGCTTGTCGGCGGCGGCGGCCAGCATGGCCTTGGTCGGCGCCGAGGTCAGCCCCCTGGTCGCGGCCGGGGACCGTATGACCGTGTGTGGGCGCAGGCCGACGCTGGCCACGCCTCCAGTCCTGGGCATAGATGCGCGCGATGCGCTTCGTCGGCGGCCTTGTAGACGCCGTAGAGATTGGCCTGATAGGCGCCGCCTCGACCGGCAGGGCACGCGATGGAGCTCGCGTACACCAGGCGCTGTCATCGCCGCGCTTGCGCGCGGCCTCGAAGACATTGACGTGTCCGACCACGTTCACGCGGGCGCCCAGCACCGGATCGGCCTTGCAGAACGGAACCTGCAGCGCGGCAAGGTGTATGATCCGCCGCCGCGCCGCTGTCGCCGACCGCGCGTTCGACCGCGGCCGTGTCCGTCAGGTCGCCCTTCAGCCATTTGACGGCGTTTGCCTGCTCGTCGCTCAGCAGCAGGCGCAGGCGTCGCCGATCCTCCGACGAGATCGAAGACGACCGGAGTCTCTGCCGCGCTTCTAGCCAGGCCGGCGGACGACCCAGGCGCTGATGCAGTGCCGGCGGCGCCGGTAACGAGAACGGGTCCATCAATGCTCATCCGAGTGCTCCGTTTGCAACCAGCCGATTTGCAGCCGGCCGGGAAGGGATACGCCTGCTCGTCCGGGTCTTGCAAAGGCCCGGCTGCGGTGGGTTCTGCCGGGCCCCTACTCGTGCAGGAGATCTCATCGAAGTTGAGGTTGAAGTCTCTGGGCATGCGGCTGGTAGCCGCTGCAGCCCCTGCGCAGCGCCAGGACCTGATGGATGAACATCGGAATGATCACGCCGCCCTCATCCGCCAGGAGCTTGCCGGCGGCCTGGTAGAGTTTGGCGCGTTCGGCGGTCGCGTCGTTGCGCCGGCCTGCGTCAGCAGATCGTCGTAATCCTGGCGCTTCCAGTGCGTTTCGTTGGAATCCGAGCCGGAACGATAGGCATAGGCGAAGGCCTCGCCCGCCGGCCGCATGTACCAGGCCGAGGTGAGCAGGGGCTTCTTCAGCCAGACATCGTCCCAGTAACTTTCGGCCGGCGTGACGTTGACGTTGATCTCGATGCCCGCGGCCTTGTGGCCATCTCGGCGTAGACCTGTGGGCCATGCGGACCATGCCCGGCACGACATCGGCCGTGAACAGGTCGAGTTTCAGCCCATCGGCATGTCCGGCGGCCGCCAGCGGCTCACGCGGCCCCTGGCGAGGTCGGGCTTCGGCGCGTCCTTGGCGAAGGAGGGGCCAGCCCGTGGGAATGGGATTGTCCCGGCGGCCGCTTCGCCGTAACCCAGCAGCACCGCATCGATCATCGCCTGGCGGTCGACCACCAGCTTCATGGCCTGGCGCACGCGCACATCGTCGAACGGCGGCGTGTCCGTCCACATCGACACGGTCATGGAGTTCCGACGCCGTGGTCTGCAGGAGCTGCACGTTGGGATCGCCCTTCAGCGTGGAGACCACGGAGGGGTCGACATTCAGCGCCAGGTCCACTTCGCCCGACCTGATCGCGGATGATATGGCGGCGACCGGCTCCCGAGCCACGGTGATTCGAAGGCACTCGGCCTTCGGCCGGCCGCGCCTTCCAGTAGTTCGGATTCTTCGCGAGCTACGCGCACCGCGCCCGCCGGGCGTGAACCTCCCTGCAGCGAAGGGGCCGGTCCCGTCTCGCCGCCAGCAGTTCTTCCGACTCGGCGCCCTCGGCCACTGATGCCTGTGAACTTGTTGGCGATAAGGAGCGGCAACTCCGAAACTGGATCCTTCGTCGTGAAACGTGACCGTGAGGGGATCGACGGCCCGGATGCCGTCGGCGGTCGAGAACGCCAGCAACTGTTTCGCGCCGGTCGCCAGCCTCGGATCGAGCAGGCGCTTGAAGGTGTAGACGACGTGTCGTTGGCGTCGAAATCGCTGCCGTCGTGGAACTTGACGCCCTTGCGGAGATGGAGAGGTCCAGGTCTTGCCGTCGGCCGATGCCTCGGACGGACCCGGCCAGTTCCGGAACGGCCTGGAAGTTGTCGCTCGAGATCCAGCAGACGGTTGTAGACGGCGAAGATCTGATAGGCGTCATCGGCGGAATACATGCTGGACGGATCCATCGATTGCTTCTCGCCGCTCTGATCCTGTAACCCAGCACCTTCACGCAGTTGTCTTTACCGTTCTGGCCGTTGCTCGGGCGTCGCCGCCAGCACGAGCGCCGTTCCCGCGCAGGCCGAAAGCCTGAGAAAGCGCATCATCGGTGGCTCCCCGCGTACCGTCTCGTAGGCGCACGCCGCCGGCAGGCGACGGCGCGCTCGCTGCCGCCCGATCATAGGCGGCCGGCGACGCTGCCGCCATCCACCGGAATGATGGCGCCGGTCATGAAGCAGGCAGCGGCCGAGGCGACGAAGACGACGCTCTCGGCCACCCTCCTGGCCTGGCGATCCGCTTCAGCGGATTGAAGTTCTGCGTAGTACCGGTAGTAGCGCGGCTGCGTCGCCGCTCGCCTGCGGCGCAATCGCGCATGAGCTCCGTATCCATGGCGCCCGGCGCGATGCAATTGACGCGGATCTCCGGCGCCAGCTCCGACGGCAAGCGCCCGCGTCAGGTTGACCACGCCGCCCTTTGGCCGCGCAATAGGCGACGCTGTTGACGATGGGATGCAGGCCGAGCTCCGAGGCGATATTGACGATATTGCCCTCGATCTCGCCTTCAGCGCGGGAATCGCCGCCTTGCGGCAGAAGAAGCTGCCCTTGAGGATGGTGTCGACTATGCTGTGTCCCAGATCTCCTCGGTATGGGCGGCGATCGGCATTTCCCAGTTGATGGCGGCGTTGTGCCGACGAGCACGTCGAGCCGGCCGAAGTGCTCCAGGGCCGCGCGGACGGCGCCTCGCATCCCGCCGCCGTCGAGATGTCGGCTGCGGCGCCTGCCAACCGCGGACCGGCGCCGAGTCGGCGACGGCAGCGGCTATGGCGTCGGCGCTGAGGTCGTTGAGCGCGACCGCGCGCCGCGCGCATGAAAGGCCCGGGCGATCTGCTTGCCCAAACCGCGGGCGGCGCCGGTTGCCAAGCACGGCCTGATCGCTGAAATCCATGTCGGCCATTTCGTCCTCCCGCATCAGCCTCGATATCGGCTGAGCCACAGCGCCAGCAGCGTGAGCGCCGATGGTCAGCGTGATCAGGATGGTGGCGCTGGGCATTGATCGACGGATCGAGGGTCGTGCGCACCATGCTCCACACGAGCGTCGGGATGGTATTGCCGTTGCCGATGGAAAAGAACGTGAGCGATGAAGTCATCGAGCGATACGCGCCATGGCGATGAGAGCGGCGCCGATGATGGTCGTGCGTACGATCGGCAGCGTTACTGTGAAGAACGCGGTCGCGGGCGAAGCGCCGAGGTCGCGGGCGCTGTCGACCAGGCTGTAGTCGAAGCCGGTCGCAGGCGGGCATGCACGATGAGAATCACGAAGGGCTGGGTGATGACGAGATGGCCGAGAATCACCGTCGGGAGACCCAGTGGACATCGAGCGGCGCACGAAATAGGTCATCAGCGCGATGCCGATGACGAAGCGGGCAGCATGACCGGAACGCCCAGCACCTGCAGCGCGCTCTGAGCGTAGCGCGGCCGGCAGGCGGGAGAGACCGAGCGCCCCCATGGTGCCGATCACGGTCGAGCTGAGCCCGATGGCGGTAGCGACGATCCCGCTGTTCTCGGCCGCGCCCCAGAAGGTGTCGTTGGCAAACAGCCCGCGGTACCAGTCGAAGCGTGAGGCCGCCCATGGGGAAGCTGCGGTGAGGGCGTTGCGGCCGAAGCTGAAGACGACCACCAGCACGAGCGGCGTCAGCATGAAGGCGACCACGGCGGCAAGCCGAAAGGCGAATCCACAGCAGCGGCGAGCGGGTTCGCGTCATCGCCGGCCACACCAGGAGAGCACAGGCCGCTGCCGCCAGCACCACAGGCATCGCAGACGCCGAGGGCGGAGAACGATCATGGCGCTGCCCATCGGCCAGTCGAAGCGCAGCGAGAACTGCTGCTCGATGAAGTCAGCGCCGATCATCGCCGCCGTGCCGGGGCCCCCGACGAAGCGCGGCGTCACATAGTCGCCGGCGGCGATCAGGAACGCGACAGCGAGAACGCCGCCGAGGATGGGCCTGGCTGCGCCAAGCGGCAGGACGCCGCGTCGCGGAGTGCCCTCGGCGACGGGGCCGGCAAGCCGGCGTCCCGCGCCGCCTCGGATCAAGTCACCGTCATCGATCGCGTCCGCAGCGAGCCGTAGATCGGGCGGCACCGCCAGCAGCGCAGCGGGAATAGGTCAGCGTCGACCACCACGGCGCACCGGGATTGTAGATGAAGATCGTCAGCGGCTCGTGCACGATCGAGGCCGATCGTTTGCAGGAATGGCCGGATTCGTGGATGCCATCGCGGCCCAGGGATCGCTCTTCCACGCATAGATCTTCACGCCAGGTAGCCGCTGAACAACGGCCGTCAACGGGGTGAAATGAACAGCGGCGGCGAAGCCCGAGGCGCCCGGCGCTTGAAAGCGGATCAGATGAGGCGAAGGCCCGAGGCGATGGCCGTCGTCACGACCGCCGTCGCCAGCGCAGCTCCCGAGCGGTCGCTCGGCCGATCGCATCGGCGTACCTTCTCTCCCAGGTGCCACGCATCGTGAGTTATCAGACGCGTGAAGTCAGCGCCGCATGCCGCATCGCCTTCGCGCCGACCAGAAGCTCGCCCGGCGAAGAAGAAGGCACGCAGCCGCGACGCAACAGGCCGACAGGCTAGACGACCGCCGCCGGCGCCACCCGGCAGCCAGCGGCGTAAGTCGTCGGCAGGAGCAAGCCCTCGAACCTCGCGAGAAAGGCGCACCGGATCGCCCGATGCGCCGACCGCCGGTCGGGCGATGTCGTCTCTCAGGATCGACGTTCTTGTCACTCATGCTTCGACAGTTTCGCCACGGGGCCTCATCCTGGGTGGGCCGAAGGATGAGGCCCCTCATCACCGCCGGAACGTGCGGCCTGAGCCCGCTTCAGCCGCTCATACTCCTCGAGGAAGTCCTCTGAATGGTGGTCGTATTGGCCCATACCGCGGTCGGCGGCGCCGGAAACGGGCGGGCGAGCTGCATGAAGCCGTCGATGTCGCCGTAGTTATAGGCGGTGCGTCAGATTTCGCTCCGGCAGCGAGCGGCACGGCCTTCAGGTTGGTGATGCCGGCGCTCTGCTCTGGTCGCGAACTGCGTCTGCGGTCTCCGGCGACAGGATGTGGTTGATCATGCCATGACCAGATCGGGATGCGGGCGATCGCTTGGGGATGCACAGGCAATCCATGAACATGCCCGTGCACTTCGCCTGCGGGATCGAATAGGTGATGGTCTTGCCCTTGCCCTTGGCGCCCCAGCGACGGCCTCCCAGCCGATGGTGGAGATGACCACTTCGTTGCGGGCGAAGGCGTCGGCCGTGTCGCCATAGCTGGCGAAGAATGCGCTGCGCCTGCTTGGTCTTCACCTCGATCAGGAAGTCGATGACCTTGGCGAGCTCTGCTCCTTGCGACAGCAGCGTGCCCTGGCTTCCGCCGGTGATCACGGTACGGCCCCACACTCAGGCAGATTGCCAGGGGATCGTCGACCATCGCCACCTTGCCCTCGTATTCGGGCTTCATGACGTCGAACCAGGAGGCGGGCGGCGTCGGTGACCACCGAGGGATCGTACATGATCGGCAGCGAACCCCAGTTCCAGGGCACGCCCATCGAGATTGCCGTCATGCTTGATCGCATCCTGCGCCAGTGGTGCGGGACGAGATCGCCAGTGCGTGATGCGCGGCCGCATCCACCGGCTCGCAGCAGGCCCGCCCTCGGCCATCAGCGGCAGGTAGCCGAAATACATGGTGATCGCAGGTCGGTGCTTGCCGATGCCGCCGGCCTGCAGCTTGGTAATGATCTCTCTCGTTCGAGCCGATGAAGGTCGGCTGGAAATCGATGTCGTTGTCGGCGAGGAATGATGCCTGACTTGATCGGCGTCTCGTAGCCCTGCCAGCCCATCCAGGTGATGAAGTCGTCTTGGCTCTGCGCCGGACGCGGCGGCAGCGCCGCGGCCGCAGCGCCGCCCAATCGCCGCCAGTCCGGTAACCAGGGATCGGCAGGCGCGTCGCCAATCGGCCATCTTGCGGCGTTCAAACTGCTGTCGAAAGTGATCATCGTGCCGTCATTGAAATCCTCCCGTTTTGGATTGTTGTCGGGCATCCGCCGCCTGGCGGGGTTTGCCGAAACGCGGCGAACGACCACGGTGGGCGACGATTAGAAGCAGGCTCAGCCGCCAGTCGAAAGGCGATGAACCACGCGCCGGATTGCGCGCCTCTGGCGTACCATGCCGCCCATGTCGGCTTCGAGTGTTGGGGAGCCTGTGGAGAACACTCGAAGCGTCAACGTCGCGCTGCCGTCCCCCCGGCTGAAATGAGATCCGTTCCTATCGATTCCGCGAGTGGCGGCGGGGCGCTGCATTGCCGACTGGCTGGGGGCTTGGGCATCCAACACCAGCGAAATGAGCCGTCCAGATTCTCCACTCCGATGACGTGATGCATAAGCGCAGCCGATCAAGCCGTTGAGAATCGCCTATATTTTATGCGAAATGGCGACGAGACAACGCCCAGGCGTTGCTCGAGGCCCGCCCGTTTGCCGAAATTTAACGTTAGCCCGAACTATTAGTATAGGCCAGTTCGGTCGGCAAAAATCGATGATTCGCCGGATCTGTCTATCAGCCGCGGGGCATGCGCGTACGAACTGGTTGCCGCCGGAGGATTCGATGCTGCGCAGCGAGTTGCCGTCTGTCGTCGGATAACGAGACCCGGTCTCCACGCCGTACGCTGGATGAGCTGGGTTTGCCAGCATCTCACACTGGAAGTGTCTCTTTCCGGCGCCGACATCGGCCACTGCCACAGCTGCGATCGCTTCACTGCGCGACGACGCGTCAGGCAGGGAAGAGAAGATCGGCCCACGTTCCCTGAAGGCTGGGCGCCCGCTATCAGCCTTGTCTGTTCGGTCGCAGCTGGGCTCCGAAGAGCCTGAAGCACATCGGCATCGACGCCACGCTGGATCGGCGGCGCCGACATACACCGGGCGACTCCTACGTCCCGCGAGAAGGTCCAGGCCGCGCGCCGGGCCTGGAAGGACCGCTGCGCCGACGCCCGGCATCGCCCGCGGCTTCCTCATCATCGTACAACAGCCGCCAGCGCTGGCCTACGCCAAGCCGCAATCGTTCCTGGTCGAGGTGAGCAAGCGTATCAGGCGATCTCCACCGGAGCACGCGCCGGTCGAAGCGGACGTGATCTACACCGAGGCGATGCCGCTTCGGGTCAATGGCGAGCTGACGGTGTTCAAGGGCGGCATCAGCCTGTTCTGCCCGTCGGCCCATCGCACGCTCAACCACGACCGCCGCGATTCCCGGCGGCGTGGTGACCTCCAACGAACTCGCCCGGTCACTATGCGATTTCTCTGGTCACGCGCGGCGTTTTCAGATCCTTCGAGGAGGCGGTCGACAGGTGCGCGACATCGCCCCGTCGCTCCATCGGCAATGGCGGCTACGGCGACCCGCGTGCGAGCGCCAGCTGGCACGACTATCGACCCCGATCGGCCTGCCGGCCAGTGCCCGATGAAACATCGACCGCGCTACTCCCCGAGGAATTTCGATACCAGACCTACTCGGCTACCTATCAGCGCACGGACGGTGCTGGTTGCCGACCAGGCGTGACCGCGAGATGTGACACGGCGATCGATCCCGACCGCTCAGGCCGAGACGGCACGAGCGGCGGTCATCGACTACATCGCCCCGACGCGAAGTTTCCGGCAGACCGTAGCGCCGAATCACGCGTTGTTCCACGGTCAATCCGGTCGCGCGCCCAGGCCAGATACCACAACCCTGAAGCCCCCGCGCCGCGCCCGCAACGCGACCGCTGGCGGGCTACTGATCTGAGGTCGCATCCAGGTTGCCGGTCCACGTCGTCGGGGCAGCCATGGCGGGATCACGCCACCAGTCGGTTGGGCCGGTGGCGGATCAGGTTCGGGATTGAAGGATCGTAATGCTGCCGCCACCGAACGGCGCGATGCTTCACTGGCCACGAGCGCTGCGCGTAGGACGGCGGCAGTTCGTCGAAATCCCCGAGTCCGTCGGTCATGCGGTGAAATCCCCGCCGCCAGCGCGCCCAGCATCGTCGAAGAAGCACGTCGGCGTCGAAGATGAATCAAGAAGCCACGCTGAATCCGCGGCTCCCAGGCGCTAGCACCGCGGCCGCCGCCGCCAGATTTCGCCCCGGCCTTGCGCACCGCTCAGGTCGCTGACGGTCATGTCGGTGGCACGCACGTCCTGGCTGCCGTATTTGTGAGCCAGCGCGGCATCGCGGTGAGACGAACACGACGATGTCCTCGTCACGCTACGTCGGGTTTACGGCCCTCCAGGTTGACGACCTGGTCGGGCCCGCGCCCGGACACCAGCGCCAGGTCCATGTCGGCGGCCTCACGCCGATCAACGACTGGTGCGGCGCGTAAAATCGACGACCGTCGAAACAACAGTCCGTAGCGGCCGCGCGCCTGAGCGCAGGTGCAGCGCGAGCAGGATGCTGCAATCGCCGCCGACCACACCCGCGGGAAACTCTCACCTCGCCGTCGACCCGGCCGACCGCGTCGGCCGAGCGCGGCGAGTACTCGGCCAAGCCCTTCGGGTTGAGCATGGCGGTCGTGCTCGCGCACCGGATCGTATTCGGGCGGCTCCACGCGCTGATCGCGGCGGGCGCCGAGGCGCGCGCCAGCCAATCTGCAGCGGCACCTCCGGCGTGCGCTCGACGCCGCTTGGGCCACAGCCCGAGCGGCGAGGGCCTCGATGATGGCGAAGCGTGGTCATGACAGTCCTCCCGGCTTCGTCAGTGTGAGGCACGGAATGCTCGTCGGCGCCGTGGGTCGTGCTGCGCGCGACCGGCAGCAGCGCGCCCACCAGTAGAACGCCGCCGACGATCTGTATAGCGCCAAGCCGCTCGCCGAGGAACAGCATGGCGCCGACGATCGCCAGAACACCGGCTTACCAGCGCCAGGAAGAACGAGAAGATGCTGGCGGGCATGTGGCGGAGCGCCACCAGGTGCAGCCAGAACGGCAGCGCGAACTGCAGCATCCCCGATATGAACGCCCATATCAGCGCCCGTCGCCGTCAGTCGCCGGCCAGCCGCCGATGATTCCCAGGCCCTGCGCTCACCACCAGGAGGATCACGAACAGGCTGCCGGCTGCGAACTGGATGGCGCACAGGATGAGCGGGGCGATGCCCGCGACCAGTCCGTCAACGCTGACGATGGCGTGAAGCCCGCCGCAGAAATATTGCAGCAGCAGCAGGCCGTCGCCGCTCAGGAGCGTCAGCCGGGCGTGGCTCATGTCGGGCGCCACGACCATGACGAGCCCACTGCACCGCCGCGATGCCGCACAGCGCCATCAGCGCGGGTCATCGGCTCGCGCAGGATCAACCACGCCAGCAGCAGCACGAAGAACGACTCCCGTCGTGCTGATGAGCGAAGTGTTCGCTGGCGGTCGTCGGGTCAGAGACCGATCGTGCCGACGCCATGGCCCGCCAGGCCGAATTCCAGCACGCCGGTCGACGCCGCCAGCAGTGTCTGCCATGGCGCTCGGCCCGGCGATCGCTCGATAGCTGGCCAGGACCGCGATCACCAGCGCGCTGAACACCAGCTGCACCAGCAGCAAATGGGCGGAGAGCGGCAGATAGCCGAGCGCGTGCTTCACGGCCGAAATGCCCGAAGCCCCAGGACAGCGACGACAGCAGAGGCTGCAGCCGACGGCCAGCGCGGGCAGCCGGGTCATCAGGCGCCGAGGCGCGCTGCGGATAGCCGCGTGGACGGGATCGAAGCAGCCGTCGCCGGCCAGTTATCAGGTGCGTGATCTCGTTGAAGAGCGTGGCACCATGCCCGGGCGCCTCGACGAACGTCGTCGGCACGCGCGCCGCGCCGCAGCCTCTCGGCATAGAGTCGCGCCTCGTCGAACAGCGGATCGCACTCGGCCGCCAGGATCACCATCGCCGGCATGCCCGCGGGAATGGGATGCAGCAGGGGCGATGCCGAGGGATCGCCGGCGCCTGCCGCTGCTCGCCGATATAGGCCGCGACGAACCAGTCGAGGAACTCGCGGTCGAGGTCGTAGCCGCTTCGCGTCAGCGCGCGATCGAAGAGCTGGCTCGAGGTCAGGTCGAGCCACGGACAATGCAGGATGGCCAGGCGCAAGCCGCGGCCCGCGCAGTGGCTGCGATCGTCGACCACGATCGCCGACAGGCCGCCGCCGGCGCTGCAGCCGGCGACGGCCAGCCGCTGCGGATCGCCCCGAGGCGCTGCGCGTGGTCCGCCACCCAACGGAGCGCATCGTAGGCATCTTCGGCGGCCGCCGGAAACCGATGGGCGGGCGCCACGCGGTAGCCGATCGGAGACGACGATAGGCCGGCGTGCGTGCCGCCAGCCGCCGCGCCTCATGCTCGCTTTCGTCGATGCCGCCGATGACACTAGCCGCCGCTGAAGTAGTAGACGATCACCGGCAAGGGCGACGAAGCGTCGCCAGCCGGTCTCAGCAACCGCGCCGGACAGTCGCCAGCACGGGTGGGAATGCGAATGTCACTCCACCCCTGCCATCTCCGGCATCGGGCGTCCGCTGGTGGTGATGAAATCGCGATAGGCTTCGCGCGCCCGCGCGTGCGGCATCTCCCAGAACGCCGGCAGTCCGCGGGCCGCGTCCATTCGCCGCTCTTCCGCATATACGCCGTGCAGTCCGGGTGGAGCGGCATGGCGCGATCCAGCAGCGGCGGCGGCTCTAGCGCGTGCCCTTCCAGGCGACGCAGGTCTGGCGCTGCTGGCCGAGTCCGGCGATGCCGAGCGTCATCACGTCGCCGGCCCTGAGGTAGCGCGGCGGCTTCTTGCCCATGCCGAACGCCGGGCGGCGTTCCGTGGTGATGACGTCGCCGGGCAGCAGCGTGATGAAGCGGCTGCACATAGCTCACCGAGATGAGCGGCGCCGAAGATCATCGTCTTGGTGCTGCCGGTCTGCATGCGCTCGCCGTTGACGTCGAGCCACATGTCCAGCGCCTGCGGATCGCGTACTTCGTCGCTCGTCACCAGCCAGGGGCCGAGCGGGCCGAAGCTGTCGCAGCCCTTGCCCTTGTCCCAGGTGCCGCTGCGCTCGAGCTGGAATTCGCGCTCGGAGACGTCGTTGCAGATGCAGATAGCCGGCCACGTAGTCGAGCGCCTTCTCCTCCGGCACGTAGCGCGCGGTACGGCCGATGGCGACGGCCAGCTCGACCTCCCAGTCGGACTTCTGGCGAGTCCTCGGGGATGGTGACGTTGTCGTTGGGGCCGGTGATCGAGCTGGTCGCCTTCGTGAAGATGATCGGCTCGCTCGGGCGGCGCCACGCCGGTTCGGCGGCGTGATCGGCGTCAGTTGAGGCCGATGGCGATGACCTTGCCGATGCCGGCGATCGGCGCCCAGCGCTGCTTGCCGCGCACGACCGGCAGACGCTCGATCTTCGAGCCCGCGCAGCTCACCTGAGGCTGGTCGGCGCCAGCGCCGCGCCGTCGATCTCGCGCAGCTTCTTGCTGAGGTCGCGCAGCTTACCATCGCCGTCGATCAGGACCGGCTTTTCCTTTCCGGGCCGTCCATAGCGCACCAATTTCATCCGATCCCCCTTGATTTCGATCGATCTGCCGCCGCCGATCCGGCGCGGCGGCGGTCAGACTGCGTTAGCGAACAGCCGGATGCAAGGGCATCGTTTTCCTTCGTTCCCGCGCTATGCCTTCCCCGCAGGAATCGCGATGAAGCGCCATGCACGGATCGATCGACTGGATCGCTGATCTACCTCTCCGCGCCCGTCCTCTACCTGGCCGATCCGCTGCGCCGCGTCTATTGGCTGTATCTGCTTGCCGCGCTCGCGCTCGCCGGCTGCGGTGTTTCGTCTATCGACGGCCGGCGCGCCGCGGCTCGGTGCTCAAGGATTTCGTCGGCGTACATCGCACCTCGCCGGGATCTACGGCCAACCGTTCGGCCCGGCTCGACTATTGGTTCTTCTACCTCAATGCCGTCGTATTCGGGCCTGATCTGGCGCCGCTCGATTCGCTGCACCCCACGGTTGCCGCGTTCGTCGTCGCCGACATGCTCCGGGGACCCACGCCCGTCGCCGGCCGGTTTCCGGGTCGGTCGATCCGGGCCTGACGATCGTGTCACTGCTGGCGATGGATCTCGCTCTCTATATCGGCCACTACCTCCAGCACAAGGTCCCCGTCCTCTGGGAGTTCCACAAGGGTCCATCACTCGGCCGAAGTGCTGACGCCGATCACGGCCTTTCGCGTGCATCCCGTGGACGATCTGCTCACGCTGAGCCTGACCGCGCTCTTCACCGGCATCGTACAAGGCCTGTTCCACGCCGTGGTCGGCACGGGGATCGCCGACATCCAGGTGCTCGGCGTGAACGTCCTGCTTTGTTCGCCTGGTACATCTTCGGGTTCCATCTCCGGCACAGCCATGTCTGGCTGGCCTACCCGGCCTGGCTCAGCCATGTCCTCGTCAGCCCGGCGCAGCACCAGATCCACCACAGCAATGCGCCCCGGCATTTCGACCGCAACATGGGATTCATCTTCGCATTCTGGGATGCCCTCGCCGGAACGCTCTACGTGCCGAAGGCGAGGAGGAGCTGAGCTACGGGCTCTACGGCGAAGAGCCCGGCCAGTTCGCGATCAGTGTCGGCGCTCTACATCCGCGCCGTTTCAGCAACCTATGGGCCAAGCGACGCCGCGCGGGCCCGGACAGGATCGCGCCTCCCGCCGCTGCGCGCGCCTCTCGGCCTAGCCCGGCCGCTCAATAAGTCGCGCGTCCGCCCGACAAGTCGAAGCGTGAAGCCGCGTCGTGAAGCTGCAGGCCGGCGAAACGATCCAGGCGATGAGCTGCGCCGCCTCCTCGAGTTCGCCGCAGCGCTTCATCGGGATCTTGTCGGTCATGTATTTGACCACGGCTTCCGGCAGGGCATCGACCATCGGCGTGCGGATCACCGCGGGGGCGAGGGCGTTGATCGTGATGCCGGTCTCCGCATAGTCCTTGCCGAGCGACTTCACGAGCCCGATCACGCCGGCCTTGGTGGCCGCATAGGCGGCCATGGCGGCGTTGCCCTCCTTGCCGGCGATCGAGGCGACGTGCAGCACGGCGGCCGTAGTTGCGCGCGAGCATAGCGCGGCAGCACCGCCTCGACAGCACCATGGCGCCGCGCAGATTGATGCGGTAGACGGCGATCGAAGTCCGCCGAGGTCGACCTCGTGGCCCGCTTGAAGTTGGTCTTGCCGGTGACGCCGGCGCAGTTGACGAGGCCGTGGATGGGACCGAACGCCCGCTCCGCCGCGCGTCGAGCGCGCGCGGGATCGAGGCGTCGTCGGTCACATCGGCGGCGCACGGCCATGCCTGCCCTGGCCGGATGCATTATGGCTCGCGGCCGTCTCTTCGGCGCCTGCCGGGTTGCGGTCGATGCAGGCCACCGAGACTGCCCCTTGGTGGCTAGGAAACGACGCTGTCTCCCGCCCGATGCCGCTGGCGGCGCCGATGACGACGTACGTGATAGGGCAGGTTGGGAAAATATCCGAGCATGCTGATCCCTGAGCGCGACGGTGGCGCGCCGTTGGACCGGCCCGATGTCTTAGTCCGCCCACAAGCTTCGCGCCAGTGGGTTCCCGGGCATGGAGGCATCCGCGCGGGCATGCCTGCCATCGATGAAACTCAATGCTGTACTGGCTCGCGATGTCCCATGATTGCGCCCCTTGAGCTGTCGAGAGGCGGAGGATGACGCACACGGACGCCGCTCAAGACGCAAGCATGCCGCCTGCTGGGTTGCGACTACCCCATCGTCTCCGCCGGCATGGGCGGCGGCGTCGCGCGCTCGGAGCTGGTGGCGGCGGTCGTCGCAGCCGGCGGTTACGGACTGCTCGGCATGGTCAGGGAGTCGCCGGAGCTCATCCGCCGCGAAGTCGCGGCCGTGCGCGAGCGCACGGATCGGCAATTTCGGCGTAAACCTGATTCCCTTCGGCACGGATACCGGCGCTGCTCGACGAGGAGCTGGCGGCCAGCTTCGACGCCAAGGTGCATTCCCTCTGCTTTTTCTGGGATGTCCGGCCCGACCTCATCCAGCGTGCGCGCGCCGCCGGTTGCAAGGTGCTGTATCAGGTCGGTCGGCTCGCGGACGCCATCGCGGCGGCGACGGCGGGTGCCGATGTCATCATCTGCCAGGGCGTCGAGGCGGGCGGGCACGTCCAGGGCGACGTCTCCTCGCTCGTGCTGCTGCCGCGGGTGCGTGCGCGCCGTCGAGGTGCCGGTGTCTCTGCCTCCGGCGGATTCGCCACTGGCGGCGGCCTGGTGCGCCGCCTTCGCGGCTCGGCGCCCAGGGCATCCATTGCGGCACGGCGTTCCTGGCGACGCAGGAGTCCTTCGCCCACGAGTTCCACAAAGCGGCGCATTGTCGAAGCGACCTCGGAGCAGACCGTGTCATTCCGATGTGTTCGCCATCAACTGGCCGCGCGCGCTCGCCCGTGCGGACGCTGTACGAACAGCGTCACCGAAGCCTATCGCGACGACCTCTGGGGTCACGCGCCCGATGATTTCCCGCGCGAAGTCATCGGCCATGAGGAGCAGCGGCCGATCTACAAGTTCAGCACGGACTCGCCGCTTCGGAACATGACCGGCGACTTCGAAGCGATGGCGCCGTTCGCCGGCCAGGTCTGCGGCCTGATCGAGGACATCTGCCCGGCCGGCGAGCGCCTGCGGCGCATCGGTCTGGGAGGCCGAGACCATCCTGGCGCAGTTCGCCCCGACCTGATTGTCCCGGCATGACAGCTTGACAGGCGCAGCGGCGCCCCGACGGTACGCGCCGCGCGTGCACGCCACCGTCGGGAACCCCAGCATGCTTGAAAGACACCTTCGGCGCGGCCAAGCCGATCATCGCCATGGCCCATTTCCCGCCGCTGCCGGGATCGCCCGGCTACGACGTCGAAGCGCGGCATGGCGGCCGTGATCGACTGGGTCGCCGCCGACCTCGCCAGGCTGCAGGCCGGCGGCGTCGACGCCGTCATGTTCGGCAACGAGGGCGACCGTCCCTACCTGCTGAAGGCGACGCCGGAGAGCCTGGCGGCCATGGCGACCGCCATCGGCGATGCTCAAGCGCGATCTCAAGGTGCCCTTCGGCGTCAACTATCTGTGGGATCCGGTCGCCACGGTGGCGCTCGGCGTCGCCACCGGCGCCCGCTTCGGGCGCGAGATCTTCACCGGCGTCTATGCCTCGGACATGGGCCTGTGGGCAGCCCGACTGCGCCGCGGCGTTGCGCCTGCGCCACGATCTCGGCCGCGACGACTTCAAGCTGCTGTTCAACATCAATGCCGAGTTCGCGGCGCCGCTCGGACACGCGGCCGATCGAGAAGCGCGCGACGCAGCGCCGTATTCTCGTCGCTGGCCGACATCATCTGCGTGTCCGGCCCGATGACCGGCCAGGCCGTCGACAACGCCGAGCTCACGCGCGTGAAGAAGGCGGTGAAGGACACGCCGGTCTTCGCCAACACCGGCGTCAACATCGAGCAATGTGCGCGACATTCTGCGGAGTCGCCGACGGCTGCGTCATCGGCACCCACTTCAAGGTCGACGGCAACACCTGGAATGCCGTCGACGGCGACCGCGTGAAGCGGCTTCATGGACGTGGTTCGCAAGCTGCGCTGAACGATGCCCCTGCTTCTCGGCCTCGATATCGGCACGACCTCGACGATCGGCATTCTGATCGACGAGAGCGGCGCCACGCTGGCGATGGCGTCGCGGCCGGCCGACACTCCATTCCGACCACGCCAACTGGTCGGAGGAGGACGCGGAGCAGTGGTGGAGCAACAGCGGCGCCATCGTCGGTGAGCTGCTGGCAAAGAGCGGCCGAACGGCCGGCGAGATCGCCGGCATCGGCGTCACCGGCATGCTGCCGGCGGTCGTGCTGCTGGATGCAGACGGCCGGCTCGCTCCGCCGCGCCCTGCTGCAGAACGACGCCCGCGCCATCGATGAAATCGAGGCCATGAAGCGCGGCCATCGATGCCGGCGATTTCTTTCGCCGTACCGGCGGCAGCATCAACCAGCAGCTGGTGGCGCCGAAGCTGCGCTGGATCGAGCGTCACGAGCCGACGGTGTTCGCGCGGATTGCGACGGTCTTCGGCTCCTACGACTACATCACCTGGCGACTCACGGGCGCGCGCAGCATCGAGCAGAACTGGGCGCTCGAGTCCGGGCTGGTCGACATTTCCTCCGGCCGCTTCGATCCCGAGCTGGTCGCCCTTGCCGGTATCGCCCCGGATCGGCCTCGCCGCCGATCTGTGTCTCGCAGGACGTCGTCGGCCAGGTCACGGCTGCGGCCGCCGCAGCCACCGGCTTGAAGCAGGGTACGCCTGTGGTGGCCGGCTGCGCCGATCTCGTCGCCTCGGCCTTCCTGGCCGGAGCCGTGCGCCGACGGCGACATGGTCCTGAAGTTCGGAGGTTCCGGCGATATCCTGCTGGCTGTCGCGAAGCCGCTGACCGATCCGCGCCTCTATATCGATCATCATCTCGTGCCCGGCCTGTGGTTCAGCAACGGCTGCATGGCGGCCAGCGGCAGCCTGCTGAACTGGATCGTGCGCGAATGGGCCGGCTGGCGGAGGCCGCCAATGCCGCCGCCGCCGGCCTATCGGTGCATGCCTGGCTCGATCGCTTGGCCGCCGCCACGCCGGCCGGGGCCGACGGTCTCGCTGCTCCTGCCCTATGTCCTCGGCGAGAAGACGCCGCTGCACGATCCGCATGCGCGCGGCACATTGATCGGCCTCGGCTGCATCATCGCCTCGCCCATGTATGGCGGGCGGCGCTCGAAGGCGTGGCGTTCGGATTTCGGCACCATGTGGACGTCTTCCGCGAACGCGGCGCCGACATGCGGCGGATCGTCGCCTGCGACGGCGGCGCCGCCAGCGACCTGTGGCTGCAAATCTGCGCCGATGTGCTCGACCGTCCGGTCCAGCGCCTGCGTCGTCATCCCGGCTCCTGCCTGGGCGCGGCCTATGTGGCGGGCGTGGGAGTTGGCGTATTCAAGGATTGGCAGGGAGGCGGCCGCTATGTCGAGCCGGGCGAGGTCTTCGAGCCCGATCGCGCCCGCGTTGCCGTCTATGATCGAGCCTATGCGGCGTTCCGGGAGACCTATGAGCGCTTGAAGACGCTCTATCCCGCGCTACGATTCACCGCGCAGAAGCGCTTTGCGCCGGAGGCCCGATGGGCGATCGCATAGAAGTCATCGTCGAGCGCTGGACCAACCTGGATAAGTCGACCGACTATCGCTGGTCGATCTGGCGCGGCGGGACCCGCGTCCAGATGGGCGGACCGCATCCCTCCGCCGAGGCCAGCGAGAACGACGCCGTGGCATTCTGTCGCAAGAACTTCCAGCGCGCGCCCGACCGCATCGAGCGGCTGTAGCGCCTTAGTGCGCCGCGCTCGTGATGTCGCCGTAGGTCTCCGGCCGGCGGTCGCGGAAGAACTGCCAGAGATCGCGCACCTCGCGCACCATGGCCATGTCGAGTTCGGCGACGATCAGTTCGTCCTTGTCGTCGCTGCCCTGCTTCACGATCTGGCCGCGCGGGTTCACGAAATAGCTGGAGCCGTAGAACTTGCCGATGTTCCAGGGCGCTTCCGTGCCGACGCGGTTGACCGCGCCGATATAGACGCCGTTGGCGACGGCCGCCGCCGGCTGCTCCAGGTTCCAGAGATACTGGCTGAGGCCGGCGACGGTGGCCGACGGGTTCATGATCAACTCGGCGCCGTTGAGTGCCAGCGCGCGCCAGCCTTCGGGAAGTGCCGGTCGTAGCAGATGTAGACGCCGAGCTTGCAGACCTGCGTATCGAACACGGATAGCCGAGATTGCCCGGCTTGAAGAAGAACTTCTCGTAGAAGCCGGCGACCTGCGGGATATGCACCTTGCGGAACTTGCCGAGATACTTGCCGTCGGCGTCGATGACGGCGGCGGTGTTGTAGTAGACGCCCGTCATCTCCTCCTCGTAGATCGGCACCACCAGCACCATGCCGTGCTTCTTCGCCAGCTTCTGCATCTGCTGGGTCGTCGGGCCGTCGGGGATGCGCTCGGTGCCGCCATACCATTTCTTGTCCTGGCTCGGGCAGAAATAGGGCTGCGTGAAGACCTCCTGGAAGCACAGGACCTGCACGCCCTGCTTGGCGGCCTTCTCGATCAGCGGCAGATGGGCCTTCGAGCATCAGCTCGCGGATCTTGCCGGGCGCCATCGCGGTGTCGCCCTTGAGGTTCATCTGGATAAGGCCGGCCGGTGATCTTGGTCATGCGTGCCTCCCCTGCCTGCGACCCAGAGCTACGCTCCTGATATGAAAGCTTAACACTGGCAGACCGGAGCGGCAAGCACGGCCGGTAACATTTGCGGTAACCGCCTTGCCGCCGGCGGGCCGCCCACCCATCTCATCGGTGTCATGTTCGGTCGACGAGATACGGCAGCCATGCGCATTGCGACCATCGTCGCTCTCCTGTTGACGCTTCCGACGCTGGCGTTTGCCGGGGGCGAGCCGCTGGGTTCGTCATCGGGCACGTCTCTTACGCGCCGAGTTACGCTCCTCTCGGCAAGGCGATTGGAAATCGGGTCACAACGATGACGCCGTGACGGCGCGCTCGCGCCGACGGGCACGCTCCCCAGCGGCTCGGACGACCTCGCCCGTGGCGTGCGCGAGGACCACAAGCTGCTGCTCGAGCGCCACCTCGATTGCTTCGCCGGCGCCCGTGCCGCCCGATCGCGACACCCGCAACAGCTTCGAGAGCCGCTGTCCGGGAAACAGCCGCTGAGGGCTTGCCGCGCGGCGCTCAATATCCGCGTCGGGGATCGGCAATGTTGATGAGCGGCTGCCCGGCCACCAACCGCCTGTAGTTTTCGGCGATGTGCGCGAGCGAGCGCTTGCGGCGTGCCGCCCGATTCATGCGGCGTGACCACGACCTTCGGATGGCTCCATAGCGGACTCTCCGGCGGCAACGGCTCGGTGCGGAAAACGTCGAGGGCGGCACCGGACAGGTGACCGGAATCGAGCGCCGCCATGAGATCGCGCGTCGATCGACCAGCCTGCCGCGCCCGACGTTGATGAAATAGGCGCCGCGCTTCATGAGCGCCGAGCGTCTCGGCATTGATGATGTCCGCGCGTCTCGCTCGTCTCCGGCAGGACGCAGACGACGTAGTCGCACGGCCCGAGGCACGCCGCCAGCTGATCGCGGCCGTGGTAGCAGGCGACGCCCGGCAGATCATGCGGGCCGCGGGCCCAGCCATGGACCTGATAGCCGAGGCTCGACGAACGCCTCGGCGAAGCGCTGGCCGATCGAGCCGAGCCCGAGCACGGCGACCCGCACGTCGCCGGGGAAGGGCGGGATGTGACCCTGCCAGCGATCGCTCCGCCTGCTGCCGCTGATAGGTCGCCTGCAGGCGCCGGTGGCTCAGCAGATACAGCAGCACGTATTCGACCATGTAGCCGATGATGCCGGGGTCCTTGAGCCGCATCACCGGCACGCCCTTGGGCAGATCGGGCCGCTGCAGGAAATCGTTGGCGCCGTGGCCGAGATAGACGATGCAGCCGAGATCGGGCATGCGCTGGAAGATGCCGGGCGGCACGAGGTTGAAATCGAACGCGGCCATGCGGACCTGCCGCTCGTCGCCGAGTATCGGGCCAGACGCGGAAGTCGAGGCCGGGAATCGCCGCCGTCATTTCGCCGCCGCCAGAGCTCGGCGTCTTCCAGCTTGCTGATGAGGGCGAGGGCCATGGCGTCCAATCCCCCGGTCTCAGCGTCTCGACCGCAGCCACCGGCGCTGGCGCGGCGGCGACGCGGACCACGATCCACAGACCGACGAGAATGATGGCGCCGCCGATCAGCACGCGTGCCTCAGTTCCTCGCCGAGCGCCAGTGCGCCCGTGATCACGCCGGCGATGGGCATCAGCAGAATGAACGGCGTCACCTGGTCGACGCGATACTTGGCGAGCACCTGATACCAGGCAGAGTAGGCGAGGAGGTAGCCGAGCAGGAATACCAGGGCGAGCGCGCCCCAATCCGCTAGGTGTTGCTGTTTGCACCGATTCCCATTGCCCGCTCTCGAACAGCAGCGATCCCGCCAGCGCCAGCGGTGCCGAGACCAGCCCGATCATGCCGGTCGTCGTCGGCCCGTCGTCGCGGCCGAAGGTGCGGATCAGCGCCTGCGCCGCCGCCCAGACGAGTGCGCCCAGGACGACCAGGAGCAGCGACGGATAGTCGCTCACGGGACTCCGGCGCGCCCGCGATCAGCGCCACGCCGCCGATGGCGATGGCGATCCCCACGAGGCGCGCGACACTCAGCCGCTCCTGCCGATCAGCCAGGCGCAGAGCACAGCGAACGGCACCTGCGACTGCACGACCAGCACGGCCGTGGACGCCGGCAAGTGCGAAAGGCCCGAGAAAATCAGGATGCTCTGCACCGCGCGCCGCAGGCGCCGATGACGAGCACGGCCCAGAGCGGCGCGCAGCGCGGCGCCGGCGCCCGATCAGGAAGGAGGATGGTGGCGACGTAGATCATCACCATCATCGAGCATCGGCGGAAACTGCGCCAGCGCTGGCTTCGCGAAGGTGAAGCCGACGCCCCACAGGGATCGGTGCTGCCAGGGCCAGGGCGATGTCGCGCGGCTTCACGTCGATCCTCGATGGTTGCCGTGACTCTGAGTCACGCCGGCACCAGGTCGAGCATCTGAACGGCGCCCTGCACTGCCGTCAAGGCCGCCAGCAGTGCCAGGATCCGCAGAACCCAGCGGCGAAAGTTCTCCAGGATCGGCGTGCTTGAAGATACGCGCACCCAGCCAGACGCCGGCGAGCAGCGGCAGCAGGAACGTCAGAAATCGCCAGAGTGTCGCCCACGTGATCAGGCCTGGCCTGGGCCTGCAGCGCGACGCCCATGCTGTCGGTGCCCAGGAAGTAGGCGATGACGGAGCGCGCGCCTGACGGCGACGCCGGCCGGCGAGCTGAAGAAGAACAGGATCACCGGCGGCCCGCCGATACCGCAAGGCGCCGTTGAAGAGGCCGGACGCCGCGCCGGTGGTCACGGTGGCGACCGGGCCCGGCATGGTCTTGAGGCGCGAAACCGCGCCACAGCAGGGCGACCACGGCGACCACGAAGACGGAGATCGCGATCCGCATCGGCGCCGCCGGCACATGCGCCAGCAGCTGCACGCCGATTGGCGTGGCTACCGGCGCAGCCGAGCAGCAGCAGGCCGATCGAGCGCCAATGGATATCGCGCCAGATGCCCGGCAGCATGTGCACGCTGGCGGCGATCTCCAGCATGAAGATGGCGGGCACGATCTTCCGCCGGCGGCAGCGCCAGCGATAGCGCGGTGATGGACAGCAGCGAGAAGCCAAAGCCGCTATAACCGCGCACGATGGCGGCGCTGAAGACGCAGGCGATGCTGTAGGCGGTGATCCAGAGATCCATGACCCTGGCGTTGATATCGCACGCGCCGGCGTGAAGCGCCAGACCGGTCGACTGGCCTGTGCCAGCGGGCGACACCCTGGCGACGGATGCGCGCAGCGCGTAACGTGCGCGAGAGGCAGAAGGGGAGGCAACAATGACCGTCGTCAACGAGCAGGTTATCCCGGCGGGAAGGCCGTGGAGCGCGGTTATCAACCAGGGTCAGCGGCTGCGCATCGTCGATATCGAGGGCAACCAGGGTGTCGACTTCCTCTGCTATTCCGTGGCCAATCCGGAGGAGCGCTATCACGCTGCCAACACCCTGAAGAGGTCAGGACGCTATTGCTGACCACCGGGCACACGCTCTATTCAGATGTCGCGCGCCCGCTAATGACCATCGTCGAGGACACCTGCGGCATCGCACGACACGATCGGCGGCTGCTGCAGCGCGCCCAGCAATGAGATGCTCTACGGCGTCAAGAGCGCGCCCGGCTGCCGCGAGAACTTCCTCTCCGAGCTGGCCAGCACGGCCTCGGCCGGCGCGATATCGTCGCCAACCTGAATTTCTTCTGCAGCGTGCCCGTGCACGAGCGCAACCGGCTGGAGCCGTTGACCTTCGCGCCATCGCCGAGCAGGGCCGGCAATTATGTCGAGCTTCGGCGCCGAGATGGATGTGCCTCGCCGTCATTTCCAACTGCCCGCAGGTCAATAACCCCTGCAACAGCGGCCACCCGACTCCGGATCCGAGTGGTCATCTTCGCATCGTGAAACGGCCCCCTCGCTCGGAGGACCTGGCTTAAGACCTTCTGTCGGCGGCAATCCGGAGACCGCGTCCGTCGAATCCTTCGGGTGACTCAGACTGGAAATCAGCAATATTATTGTAGGATAATTGCTAAGCATGTCGTCCTAAGGGGAGCGGATTGGCCGACAACGTAAACCGGGGCGCACCGTGAGTTACCCTCGAAGCAGTCCTGCCGCCGAGGCCCACGACGCCTGTCCTGACATCATCGACGTTGCCCTGCATCAAGGGCAGTGGCCACCGCCACTATTCGTGCCCTGGCTGCAGGAGGATCATTCTTGAGGGCATTGAGTCGGACGAGGTCGAAAAAAGCGCGATTTTCAGGTGTCCGCAGTGCGGCGCCCATTCTCGAATGCCCTTCGGTCGCTGATTTCCTTTAACCAAGCTCCTGCGAAGATCGTCTCAAATTAAGCGCAATTCCTAGGGGTCTTTAACGTCTCATTGACAATATCGGACCGTGGAAGAGCCACGGCCGGCCCCGCGCAGCAGCTGGAGAAAGGAGCGTCGTCGAAGATGGAAAGTCGCATTCCCACCCTGATCGCTCTGGTGGCATGGTCCGAGCTGATGGGGTGCTCGTGCTCAAAGTGGTGAATCGCCGGCGATACCCGCCGCCAGGTCGGACAGCCGGCGACACGCTTTGCGCGATATGGCCCTCGAAAAGATGGTGCCGGCGAGGAGAGAAGGTACACCAAGACGTCGCCGAAATGACTCGACTTCCCGCAAATAAAGGCGCGTCGTAGCCGAGCAACCCCGTGTGCCTGCGTGAATGCGCTGCTTGTCGGGGTGATGCCGCGCGCACCACTGGTGCGCCATGCCCAGTTATCGCTATTGCTTCCTGGATTCAGCCGACTAGCATCGCAGAGTTCCACGTGATTGCGAGTGGGACCGACGGCGAAGCGCGGACCCGTGCTGACCGCCTGCTCGCCGCCTGCGACCATCCTGGCATAGAGGTGTGGGATGGCGGGCGCCATGTGTATCGCGTGCGCAAGACGGACAGTTCACGGAATGATGATTCCACTGCAATGGATGATGAGTACCGCCGAGCTTCGAGCCCAAGCTTTGAGTCTTCGAAGATGCCGGCCGGGGTCGGCGAGAATGGGTGCGGATCTCGACTTCCCTGGCCGGTGGTGACTGGTCGACGGATACAATCTGCGAGAATGGGAGTGCCAATCATGAAGTTCGTATGTCCGCACTGTGGAGCTAACGCATTCCGGTTGCTATCCGGCGCCGATGGCAAGCCCGCGGCGGAATGCTTGAATTGCGGAAAAGCGTCGACGTTTCATCAATCGATCCTGCCGGATCCGCCATCGGCCGCAGCGACAACGATGTCCCCGGATGCGAAGAGATAACAGTCTCACGTCGTCGACGCGACTAGCGCCTTCGATTGTATCGAGCAGCTGCAGGCGAAGGCGCCCGGCGAATGTCCAAAAGCGCACAGCGCCACCTCGTGAATTGGTGCCCCGTCGCAGTTGGTCCTTATTTCCGCGTCCCGACCCACTGCGCCCCTTGTCGGTGAAGCCAACTCAGCCCCGTCCCCCGGCGGACCTTTTTCTCGGCGCCCGTGTCGACTTTCCTGCAACGGCCTATAGGTGACGACGATGCACATGATCTTTGCCGCAACCAGTCTCGCGATAGTTGCCGGATGCTTCCTGTTCATGTGCGTGTGGCTCTTGACCCAATAGGCTCACTGTCGATCGCCGCCTCGCGTGCGGCGGCGCGATGTGCTTCGCATAGAAAAAGATGGTGCCGGGTGTCTGATTGAACAGACGACCTACCGCTTACAAGGCGGTTGCTCTACCACTGAGCTAACTCCGGCCCGGGCTCGGAAAAGGGTCGCCGCTGGTGCCGCGCGCGCGGGTATCATTCGGTCGCCCTCGGGGAGGCAGACCGAAGGAGTCCCGCCATGGCCAGCACATTCCGCGTCTGCCTGCATCCACAACTGCGCCGAGCGCGAGATGGCGCCGTCGATCGCGGCGCTGACGACGCTGATCCGCGCGGCGCCGAGGACGGCGCCGAGCTGATCCAGCTTGCCGGAGATGGCGACCATGCTCGAGCCGCGCAACGAGCTGGTCGGTGCAGAAGGCGAAGCCGGAGGCCGATGATCCGGCCTGGCCGCCTGCCGAGCGCTGGGCGGCGGAGACGAAAGCCTGGATCCTCATCGGCCTCGCTTGCTGATCAGGAGCCCGGCGCGGGTAAGGTGGTCAATCGTTCCTATCTGCTCGACAACAGCGGCGCCATCGTCGCCCGCTACGACAAGCTGCACCTGTTCGACGTCGATTTGCCGAGTGGCGAGCAGTACCGGAGTCCGCGACCGTGAGGGCCGGCGACCGCGCCGTGCTGGCGCCCTCGCCCTGGGGCCTGATCAGCCTGTCCGTCTGCTACGACCTGCGCTTCGCCTATCTCTATCGCGCGCTGGCGCAAGGCGGCGCCAGCTATCTCAACATCCCCGCCGCCTTCACCTACACGACCGGCAAGGCGCACTGGCACGTGCTGGTGCGGGCCCGCGCCATCGAGACCGGCTCCTACGGTGTTCGCCGCCAACCAGGGCGGCACCCATGCCGAGGGCCGCCGCACTTGGGGCCACGCGCTGATCGTGAACCCCTGGGGGCGAGGTGCTGGCCGACAAGCGGCGAGCGTGCGGGCTTCATTGCCGCCGATATCGATCCGGCCAAGGTGGCGGGAGGCGCGCGCCATGATCCCGGCGCTCAAGCATGACCGCAAGTTCGGCGGGCCTGAGCTGCCGGCGGTGGAGCCGCGGCCGCGGGCGAATAGGCGATGCAAACGGGCATCTTCACCTTCTACGTTCCCGGCACGGTCGACGAGACGGCCAAACGCATCCGCGCCTACGGCTTCGACACGGTCCAGCTGAACCTGGAATTCAAGGATTGGCGCTTCGACGACGACAGCTCGCCCGCCGCCTGCCAGGCCGTGCGGGAAACCTTCCGCGGCAACGGCCTCTCGATCGCCGCCATCGCCGGCTACCTCAATCCGGATCGCCCGCGATCCCGCGCGGCGGCGCGCCAATCTCGACCGCATGAAGGCGATGCTGGAGCGCGCCCTCGATCTCGGCTCGCCTTACGTCGCCACGGAGACGGGCAGCCTGCATCCGCATGACGACTGGGCGCCCCATCCCGACAACGAGACGCCGGCGGCGTTCGATCAGACCTGCGCCGCCGCGCATGAGCTCGCGCGTCACGCCGTCGAATGCGGCGCCGTGCTGCTGCTGGAGCCGTCGGTCGGCAATGTCGTGGATACGCCGGCGAAGGCGCAGACGCTGATGCGGGAGATCGGCAGTCCGGCGCTCGGCCTGGTCGCCGATCCCGCCAACTATGTCGACGACGGCAATCTGGCGCGCGCGGACGAGGTGCAGCGCGACATGTTCGCGCGCACCGCGCCCTACCCGGAAGCTCGCCCACGCGAAGGACGTCCGCCGCATCGACGGCGCCCCGCGGGAGCGCCATCACCACATGGGCGATCCCACGCTCTATGGCGACACTGGAGTATCCCTCGGCCGGCCTGGCCGGCGACTTGAACTACTGGGCTCTATCTATCTCTGCTGAAACAACATTGTCCGGATATCTCCACTCATCGTGGAACACCCTCGAAGAGGCCGACGTTGGCGCGCGCCAAGGCTTTCATCGACGAGCGTCGGGCGGCGCTGCCGACGTAATTCCGCCGCGGCCTTGCCCGCAGTATGGGTTTATGGCAACGTAGATCAGTCGCTTATCCGAATAACTTCCGATACTTACAAACACGAACGGGAGAACGTCATGAGGTTCAGAACGACAATGCTGTCGGCCCTCGGCGGCGCGCTAGCGGTGGCAATGATGCTGACGGCCGCGCCGATCGCCTCGGCAGCAGACATGATCGGCAAATGCGAGCTCACGGCAGAAAGGGCTCATCCCCTGACGCCGGCCAAGCCCGGGCAGCTGACGGTCGAGGTCAGCCTGCCGGCGCCCGGCTGGTGGAACGGCGATACCGCCGGAGTCCATCGCCGACGGCTACGAGTACTGCATGGCCGCGAACATCGCTCACCGCGCCGGCTTCGACAAGACTCGAGGTCGTGAACGTCGCTTGGGACGCGCTGGTCGCCGGCCAGACCAAGGATTTCGACCTCGCCCTGTCCGAGATCTCCATCACCGACGAGCGCAAGAAGGTGGTCGACTTCTCGGTGCCCTACTTCTCGTCCGACATCGGCGTCCTCGTGAAGAAGGGCACCAAGGTCGACGCGACATCGATCAAGGGCATGCGCATCGGCGCCCAGCAGGCGACCACCGGCGCCGCCTTCGTCGACGAGAAGCTGAAGCCGACGACCCCGGCCAGCGTCTATCCCGACCAGGGCTCGATGTTCACGGCCCTCCAGGCCGGGCAGATCGACGTCGCCATGACCGACACCGCGATCATCCTGGCGCAGGCCGGCGCCAGCAACGGCCAGCACGGAAGTGGTCGGGCAATACGCCACCGGCGAGACTTACGGCGCTCTCTATCCCGAGGGATCGAAGAACGGGCCGACGATCGACAAGATCATCCAGGCGCTGATCGACGACGGCACGCTGAAGATGCTGTCGGCCAAGTACCTGGCGCCTGCCTGGGGCGCCGATCCGACGTCGGTGCCGTACTTCAAGCCGGCGATGTGAGTTCGGCCGCTAGACCGTAAGGACTGCCATCGTGGAGGAGGGGCGCGCAACCGGCGGTGGCGCGCCCCTTCGATCCCAGGACCCTCCCGCCTTGCCTGGGGCGCCTGCTTCGTCGGCGCTGCGACGGTCGCCGCGAGCTGGTGGGTCGTCGACCATCTGCGCGGCGTCATGGCCGTGTACGATGTTCAAATTGCTTCGGTCGACATCGGCCTTCTGCTGTTCGGCGGTCGTCACCAGCGTGCTGCTGTGGCCGGCGCGTGCAGCGGTGCAGATCGCCGCGCGCGCCGCGCCGCGGCCGTGGCCGGCGATGTCGTGGCCGCGCGCGTGCAGGCGCGCGGCCGCGCGATCCTCGGTGCCTGGTATCACCTTCGGCTACGCCTTCGCTGCCGTCCTCTGGCCTCGCCATCGGTCTCGTTCATAGTCGCCAACGACGTCGTCCGTCGGCCGCACGTTCTTCAACCTGCCGCTGATGCGCGACACCTTCCGGCCCATCCTCAAGGCCTTCTGGACCAACGTCTACATCTGTCGTCATCGCCGAAGTGCTGGTCCTCGTCTGGGGCTTGGTCGGTCGCCATCGCGCGGCTGCTGCCGGGCCGCCCGGGCCAGCCGATCCGCATGATCGCGACGCTCTACACCGATGTCGTTCCGCGGCCTCGCCCGCCATCATCTGCGATCTATCCTGGTCGGCTTCGGCCTGCCGCTGGCCGGCATCCGCCGATCGCGAAGGACCTGCCGCCGCCGATGCTGGCGGTCATCGCGCTGACGCTCACCTACGGCGCCTACGTCGCCGAGGTCTACCGCGCGGGCATCGAGAGCATTCATTGGAGCCAGACGGCCGCCGCCCGCTCGCTCGGCCTGTCCTATCTGCAGACGCTGCGCTTCGTCGTCGTGCCGCAGGCGGTGCGGCGCATCATCCCGCCGCTGCTCAACGACTTCATCGGCGCTGCAGAAGGATACGGCGCTGGTCAACGTCATCGGCGCCATCGATGCGTTCAACCAGGCCGAAGATCATCGCCAGCAACCATTTCAACCTGTCGCCGGTGACTACCGTCGGCATCCTCTTCGTCATCATCACCATGCCGCAGGCGCGCTTCGTCGACCGCCTGCTCGAGCGCGACCAGCGCCGCACGCAGGCCGGCGGCTGAGGTCGCCGATGCCGCTGGTCGAGATCGATCGATGTCCACAAGCGCTTCGGCGCGCATCGAGCGTGCTGAAGGGCCTGAACCTGAACGTCGAGGAGCATCAGGTGGTCTGCCTGATCGGCCCGTCCGGCTGCGGCAAGTCGACCCTGCTGCGCTGCATCAACGGCCTCGAGGCCATCCAGGGCGGCGAGATCCGCCTGCACGGCGACCGCGTCACCGGCCCCGGCGTCGATCGTCAACCGCGCTGCGCCGCGACGTCGGCATCGTCTTCCAGAGCTTCAACCTGTTCCCGCACATGACCGTGCATGGAGAACGTGACCCTGGCGCCCATCCGGGTGCCTGCGCCTGGCCAGGCGACGAGGCCGAGGAGCAGGCGATGACGCTGCTCGAAGCGCATCGGCCTCGAGCAGAAGGCCAAGGAATATCCCGACCGCCTGTCCGGCGGGCAGCAGCAGCGCGTCGCCATCATCGCGCGCGCTGGCGATGGAGCCGATGGTTCTGCTGCTCGACGAGATCACCTCCGCGCTCGATCCCGAGCTGGTCGTCGGAGGTGCTGAACATCGTGCGCGACCTGGCGAAGCGAGGGCATGACCATGCTGCTCGCCACCCACGAGATGGGCTTCGCCCGCGAGGTCGCCAGCAAGGTCTGCTTCCTCTACGGCGGCATCGTCCACGAGGAGGGCCCGCCCGAGAAGATCTTCGGGCGCTCCGAGAAGAGCGCACCCGCGCCTTCCTCAAGCGCATCATCGAGGCGGGCAGGTTGTAGCGCTGCCGCGCGCCGCTCACCGCCGAACCGAAGCCGCCGGTCTGTCCGAACAGCGCCTTCCTGGCCTCATCTGAGAGCGGCTCGCTCGTTCTCGAATAGGTGTCGGTCGTGCCCTATAGGCCCGGATGGTGGGCGGGCCGCGCCGTGATCGTCTCGAACCAGCGCTTGAGATGGGGGAAGTCGTCGAGGTCCTGGCCATGCGCCGCGTGCGGCACGATCCAGGGATAGCAGGCGATATCGGCGATCGAGTATGCGCTCGGCGACGAAGAGCGCGGTCCGGCGAGCCGGCGGTTCAGCACGCCGTAGAGGCGGTTGGTCTCCTTCGTGTAGCGCTCGATGGCGTAGGGCACCTTCTCCGGCGCGTAGACGTTGAAGTGCCCGATCTGGCCCGCCATCGGCCCGAGCCCGCCCACCTGCCAGAACAGCCACTTCATGACTTCAGCGCGGCCCCGGAGATCGGTTGGAATGAATCGCCCCGTCTTCTCCGCGAGGTAGAGCAGCATGGCGCCGGATCTCGAACAGCGAAACCGGCGCGCCGCCGCTTGGTCGGATCGTGGTCGACCATCGCCGGAATCTTGTTGTTCGGCGAGATCGCCAGGAACTCCGGCCTGAACTGCTCGCCCTTGCCGAGCCGACGGGGATGATGCGGTAGGGAAGCTCGGCCTCCTCCAGGAACATCGTCATCTTCAGCCCGTTCGGTGTCGGGCAGTAGTAGAGATCGATCATCGTCCGTCCTCTGTGAGCCTTCGGGGCGAGCGGCTCTGCGGCCACCGGCCTGTCGGCCGCCGGTTTCATGCCTCTCCAGAACGGCTTGTTGATCTCGAACTCGATATCGCCGCGAAACAGTCCGATATCGTGCAGCATGCTGTTCGTCGAGGTACCCGAGCTGCCGGCGGTCGGGCAGTCCGCTGGCGCCATGTCGAAAGCAGAGCGTCCGGCGTGCTCGACCGCGCCCGCCAGGCGGAACGCGGCGAATGAGGCAACAGGAAGATGGGCTGAAGTGGAAACGGTCAGATTGGCGTTCATCGTGTGCTCCTCGGGATTGTCAGGTTGAAAATTCTGTTGCTCTGCCGCAGATCCGTTGCGCGCTTCCTTCGGTCATGCCGCCTTAGCCGCCTTGGGCGACCAGCGGCTGCATGCGGAAGGTGATAGCCAGTCGGTTCCAGGCGTTGATCGCGAAGATCGCGTAGGCGACGTCCACCAGCTCCTTGTCGGAGAACTGCTGGCGCGCCTCGTCATAGACCTCGTCCGGCACGATGGGTGTCGGCGACCAGCGTCACCGCCTCGGTCAGGGCGAGCGCGGCGCGCTCGCGCGCGCGTGAAGACTGCGGTCTCGCGCCAGGCGTTCAACAGGTGCAGCCGCGCCTGGCTTCCGCCGCCCTTCACGGCATCGGCCGTGTGCATGGCGATGCAGAAGGCGCAGCCGATTGATCTGCGAGGCCCGAACCTTGATCAGCTCGATCAGCGGCTTCTCGATGCCGCACGCATCGATGTAGTTCTGCAGGCCGCGCAGGGCGTTGTAGGCGTCGGGGGCGATGGCCTTGGCATTGAGGCGTGTCGTCATGATGCGTGCTCCTTTGCAGATTTTCCGGAAGATCGTCAGTGATAGGTCGTGAGCGTCGCGCCCTCGTCGGCGACGAAGACCGGCGAGGATCCGCGCCGGCTCGGTGGCGCTCATGTTCTCGGCGAGCAGGTGTGCAGGCGCCCGGCGGCTCGAAGAAGCTCTCGCCCGCCCTGTACGATCATCGGCGGCTGGCCCTGCAGCTGCGAGCGGATCACGCCCGACAGCACATAGACCGTGACGGAACCGCCGTGGTGATGCGGCGGCGAAAAGCCGTTCGGCGGAAACTCGACGACCATGGTCGTGATGCGCTTGCCCTGCACATGTGGCAGCGCGTCGGACGATACCGGCTGCGCCACCGGCCGCGGCCGCGCGCTCGGCGGCCGGCGTCATGTCGCTGGATGCGGCCGGTGAAACCTCGCGTGTGCGGCCCGGCTCGTGGCTCCGCGGCATGAAAGCCCGACCGCGAGCGCGAGCATCGCGACCGTGGCGAGGGTAAAGGCTCCTCAATTGCGCCGGGCCGCTCGCGTCGCGCGGCATGGCCGCCGTGGGCATCGTTGCTTCGCTGCTGTACATGGTCCGGGTTCTCCGATCTCCGTCGCGCCGCAGTGTTCAGCGCATGACCCGAACATCGGGTAATCTTGGCTTGTCTGGAACGGCCAAGAACTGATAAATTGACTAGGCCATGATTTCCCGTCGGAAACGCTTGCCGGCCTGGCGCTCGACGGCGCCAGTGCCATCCCCTTCTACCGGCAGATCTACAACCGCATCGCCGGAGCCGTGCTCGACGGCCGGCTGGCGCCCGGCGCCCGCCTGCCCTCGGCGCGCAGCCTGGCGGCGCAGCTCTCGATCGCGCGCGGCACGGTGGAGACGGCTTATCAGGTGCTGGCGGGCGAGGGCTATATCGTGGCGCGCGGCGCCGCCGGCACGCTGGTCGCTCCCGCCCTGGACCGCAAGCTTCTGAAATCAGGCGCGGTCCGCTCCACGCGCGCCGAAGTTTCGCCGCCGGCCGCAGCCGTACCGCTCCGCGCGCCCGCGCTCTTCCGGATGGGGCTTCCCGCTCTCGATGCGTTTCCGCACAAGGTCTGGTCGCGCCTGTTCGCGCGCCAGGCGCGTTCGATGAGCGTGGTCGATCTCGCCTATCAGTCTCCCGCCGGTCACGAGTCGCTGCGTATCGAGGTCGCCCGCTACCTGGCGGTGGCCCGCGGCGTGACCTGCGCGCCCGAGCAGATCTTCATCACCGGCGGCTTCCAGGGCGCGCTCGGCCTCATCATGCGCTGCCTGCTGCAGCCGGGCGATACCGCGTGGGTCGAAGATCCCGGCTACGACAATGCCCGCAATGCCCTGCGTCTGGCAGGCGCGCGGCTCGTGGCAGTGCCCGTCGATCGGCGACGGGACTCGATGTTGCACTGGGCCGTCGCGAAGGCGCGCGCCCGCGCGGCTGGCGGTCGTGACTCCGACGCACCAGTCTCCGCTCACGGTGACGCTGTCGCTGCCGCGCCAGCATGGCGCTGCTCGCCTGGGCCGCGGCGACGCGCAGGCCTGGATCGTCGAGGACGACTACGACAGCGAATATCGCTATCTCGGCAAGCCGCTGCCCGCCCTGAAGAGTCTCGATCGGCATGATCGCGTGCTCTTCGTGGGCTCGTTCAGCAAGGTCCTGTCGCCGGGCCTGCGCGTCGGCTATCTCGTGGTCCCGCCTGGCCTCGTCGATCGCTTTGCCGCCATCGCCGATCTGATGCAGCCGCCGCCGGCGGCGCTCATCCAAGCGACGATCGCCGCCTTCCTCGAGCAGGGGCTACTTCGGGCGCCATATCCGGCGCATGCGTCCAGCTCTATGCCGAGCGCCGCGCCGCGCTCGTAGCGGCGTTGCACGACGAGGTGCGCCCGACGCTCGGCATCGAGCTGCAGCCCGGCGGCATGCATCTGGTCGCCCGCCTTCCTCGCGGCACCGACGATATCGGGCTCGTCGCCGAACTGTTCGAAACAGGGCATCGGCCCCTCGGCGCTGTCCGCCTGGGGCGTCGAAGGCCCGTACGCGCCCGGGCTGCTCATCAGCTTCACCAACGTCGACGTGAAGAAGGCGCCGCAGGCAGCCCGCCGCCTCGCCGCGGCGCTCGCTGCTGCGTATGCGGGCAAGCAGCGGACTCCGCGAATGATGCCAGCTCCGCTCTACATGCCGCGGAGGGCAGGCGAGTAATTCGTGGGCGTGGAGAATCCTGTCCTCGATCTCGCCGACGAGATTCCGTATCGCTTCCCCGTCTCCTGCTTGATCGCCTTCCACTCCTCGTCGGCCATGAAGGCATCCCATCGGGCCCGCCGCGTCGCCTCGTCCGGCCAGGCCAGCAGATAGACGAACTCCAGCCGCTTTTCCGTCTTGGTCTCCCACATGGCCAAGATGTTGAAGCCGTAGCCGCGCATGATCCGTGCGGCATGGTCGTTGAAGCGGTCGTGGAACGCGTCCTTGTTGGACGGGAAGATTTCATAGATGCGCAGCTGGTGGATCATGGGAGCCTGCTTCGATGTAACACTGCGCGAATGCTACATCTGTCGGCGATTAGCCGAAACGCAGGTGCCGTGCCATCACTCCGATATCACAGTGCCATTCGCGTCATCGCCGCGCCTCACGGCGCCTTCGCCGCGCGGATGATCCACTCGCGGAACAGCGCAGCGCCTCGGGCCGCAGGCCCGCGCGCCCGATCGGCGTCAGCGAATAGGTGCGCCTGCTCGACCGGCAGCTCGAAACCGAAGGGCAGGTGCAACGGCAGCATCTCGACGGGCGCGTTCGGCAAAGCGGCCGCAGCACAATGGCGGCCCCGCTGCTGGCCGCCATCAGCACCGCTGCCACCGGAATTGTCGACCCGCATCGCCTTGGTGTCGTTGGGCATCGATAGTCCCACGAGCCGAAACGCATCGAGCCAATGGTTCTCGTGGCCGACCACATGGATCAGATGCGTGCTGGCGATCTCGGCCAGACGTTTCTTGTCGCTCCCGCGCTGCGCGACGTCGCGGCGACGACGTGATCACCGAAGATTGGTGCCAGAGCCGCTCGGCCTCGTAGCCCTCCCAGGAGCCGTTGCCGAAGCGGATATCGATGTCGATCGCCGCATCCGGCTGGGCGTCGGCCCAGATGGTCGAGAAGATCGAGGATCTCGATCGCCGGGATAGGTGGCCGGAGATCGCGGCAGCCGCGGCGCCAGCCAGAGCGTCACGAACGAAACCGGCGCCCGCACCGCGACCGACGTCATCCTGCTCTGGCCGAACAGCTTCGTGGTCGTGGCCGAGAGGTCCTCGAACGCGCGCCGCACGTCCGGCAGATAGGCGGCGCCCATCTCCGTCAGACGCAGGCCGCGCGCCAGCCGCTCGAACAGCGCGATGGCCCAGATGCTGCTCTCGAGAGCGAGCGCACCTGATGGCTCACGGCGGTCGAGGTCAGGTTCAGGTCGCGCGCCGCCTGGGCGAAGCTCATATGGCGGGCGCTGGCCTCGAAGGCCCTGAGCCAGTTCAGCGGGGGCATGCCGTAGGCCATCAGGAGACCATAGCCGGGTTGGGTCTCCTCAGTATAAAGCTTCGCTTGCCTTGATGCATCGGAGGCTTCGATCCTGGCCGCTCGGCGCCGCCCATGCAGGGGCAGGGCGCGCGGCCGAAGGGTCGGAAGCATGAAGGCTGCGGTTTGTCGGGCGTTCGGGGAACCTCTGGTGATCGAAGAGGTCGCGCTCGATCCGCCGGGGGCCGGCGAGGTCGCGGTCGACCTCGCCGCCTGCGCCATCTGCCACTAGCGACATCATTTTCGCCGATGGCGGCTGGGGCGGTCAGTTGCCGGCCGTCTACGGCCACGGGCCACCGGCGTGGTGCGCCAGGTGGGGCAGGGGGTCGACGACATCCGCCCCGGCGACCATGTCGTGGTCACGCTTATCCGCTCCTGCGGCCATTGCGGCTCGATGCGCGCAAGGCGCACCCGTCACCTGCGAGACCAGCTTCGCGCGCGACTCCCCCAGACTCCGCTGCACCGCCCGAACGGCGAGGCGTTGACGCAGGGCGTGCGGACAGGCGCCTTCGCCGAAGCCGTCGTCGTCGATGCGTCCCAGGTCGTGGTCATTCCGCCGACCGTCCCGCTCGATGCGGCGTCGCTGCTCGCCTGCGGCGTCATCACCGGCTTCGGCGCCGTCACCAACACCGCGGGCCTGCGCCCCGGCACGACCGCCGTCGTCATCGGCGCCGGCGGCGTCGGCCTGAACGCCGTGCAGAGGCGCCGCCATTTCCCGGCGCGCGCATGGTGATCGCGCTCGACGTCGTCGAGGCAAGCTGGAAGCGGCCCGTCGCTTCGGCGCGACCCATGCCGTCAACGCCGGCGCGCGCCGACGCCGTCGAGCAGGTGCGCCGCCTGACCGGCCGCGGGCGCCGACTATGTCTTCGTCACCGTCGGCGCCAAGGCGGCGATCCCCAAGGCCCTCGCCATGGCCGCGCGCTCCGGCACGATCGTGCTGGTGGGCATGCCCGCCTCAGGCGTGACCGTCGCCGTCGATCCCGGCGACATCGCGCCGCAACAACCTGCGCGTGCTCGGCTTCGAAGATGGGCGGCGCCCATATCCAGGCCGACATTCCCAAGCTCGTCATGCTCTACCAGGAGGGCCGCCTGAAACTCGACGAGCTGATCTCCGGCCGCTACCCGCTGGCGAAGATCAACGACGCCATCGCCTCGGCCCGCAGCGGCGCCGCGCTACGCAACGTGATCCTCTTCAAGTGACGGCGGGCCGGCGATGCGGATCAAGCGCCTGGAGACCTTCTGCCAACCGCTTCGTCGGCTTCGTGCGCGTCACCGCCGAGGACGGTTCGCAGGGCTGGGGCCAGCTCTCGACCTACAATGCGGACATCACCGCCCAGGTCTTCCATCGGCAGATCGCGCCCTATGCCCTCGGCGCCGACGCCTACGCCATCGATCCTCTGATCGACCGCATCGAGGAGAAGGAGCACAAGTTTCCCGGCTCCTACATCAAGCGCGCCATGGCCGGGCTCGACACCGCGCTCTGGGACTGGCGCGGCAAGGTCGAGCGCAAGCCGGTCGGTCGCCCTGCTCGGCGGCAAGCCCGGCAAGCTCCGCGCCTACGCCCTCGATGAAGCGCGACATCACGCCCGAAGGACGAGGCCGCGCGCTTCCTGACGGCTGCGCGACCGCCACGGCTTCGATGCCTTCAAGTTCCGCGTCGGCGCCGAATGCGGCCACGACGTCGACGAATGGCCGGGACGCACCGAGGCGATCGTGCCCGCCATCCGCAAGGGCGCTGGGGCCGGACGGCCGCGCTGCTGGTCGATGCCAACAGCGGCTTCTCGCCGGCCCGCGCCATCGCTGTCGGCCGTCTCGCTGGAGGCCGAGGGCGTCGACGTCACTACGAGGAGCCCTGTCCCTATTGGGAGCTGGAGCAGACCAAGCAGGTGACGGATGCGCTGACGCGTGGCCGTCACCGGCGGCGAGCAGGATTGCGAGCTCGCGACCTGGCGGCGCATCTGCGAGCAGCGCGTGGTCGATATCGTGCAGCCGGACGTGCTCTATGTCGGCGGCATCGGTCGCACGCCATGCAGCGTTGCCCGCATGGCGCAGGAGCACGGCCTGCCGGTCACGCCCGCACGCCGCCAATCTCGGGCCTGGTGACCCTGTTCACCATGCATCTGCTGCCCGCCGCTGCTCAACGCCGGCAAGTATCTCGAATTCTCGATCGAGGAGGCCGACTACTATCCTGGCAGTACGGCTCTGTTCCGCAACGACCCCTACAAAGTAGAGGAGGGTTGCGTGACGGTTCCCGCCGAGCCCGGCTGGGGCGTGGAGATCGACCCGGAGTGGCTGGCCCGCTCCGCCTATCAGGTGAGCGAAGTTTCCTGACCTACTGAGCCGCGACCGCGACCGAGAGGCTTCGCGCTCCTCGTCGCGCTGGCCTGGGCGGCGCTCGCGTCGAGGTGCGCCTGCCAGCCGGCGGCGGCGATCTCGTACCACGAGCGCGCCGACGATTGTGATCGTGATCAGGATGAGCGCCAGAGCGTTGATGGTCGGCGTGATGCCGCTGCTGCACCTTGGAGAACACGTAGACGGTGAGCGTGTCGTAGGTGCCGCGCGTGAACAGGGTGGTGTTGAAGTTCTCGATCGACTGGAAGAAGGCGATCGCCGCCCCGGCCCCGATCGCCGGGATAGAGATGGGGCAGCAGGATCCGCCGGATCACTCTGGCGATGGCTGGCGCCCGAGATCGAGCGCCGCCTCCTCGAGGTCGCGGTCGAAGCTCTGCAGCCGCGCCAGCACGAGAAGCATGACGAAGGCGGCGATGTAGGAGGTCTGGCCGATCGCCGAAAGATGCAGCCCTGCCGGCACCGCGAACTTGTTCCAGAACAGCAGGGTCGAGATGCCGATCACCGCGCCCGGCGTCAGGATCGGCGCGACCATGAGGCCGTAGAGGACCGAGCGGATCGGGCCGCGCAGACCTGTTGATCAGGATCGCCGCGGCCGTGCCGATCGGCACCGCCATGGCCGCGACCGCGACCGCGACCAGCGACGGTGTTGCGGAAGGCGACCCACATCCGCCCGTCGTTCCACAGATCGACGAACCAGCGGTCGGTGAAGCCGACCCACGGGATAGACCGAGGGAAGCGCGAGATCGTTGAGGGCGGCCCCGCCCATCACCACCAGCGGCAGCAGCATGTAGAGCCAGAAACGACCACACATAGATGCGTGAGAGAGCCAGTTCGGCTGGATGCTTGCGCCGTTCATGGCCGCCCTCACTTCGCGATATCCGCGAGGCTGACGCGGAACATCCGCATCACCACCGTGACGAAGACCGTGCACAGGAGCAGCAGCAGGAAGGCGTAGGCGGAGCCGGTGTTCCAGTCCTGCGATTCGAACATCCATTGCTGGATGATCTCCGTGAACCAGCGCGAGGTGGTCGAGGCCAGCAGAGTCGGCACCAGGATGCGAGCCCGCCGAGAGCATGAAAACCATGACCGCCCCCGACGCGATGCCGGGCTTGGAATGCGGCAGGATCACGCGCCAATGGGTGCGCCACCAGGGCGAGCCCAGATCCTGGGCCGCCTCGATCTGATTGGTATCGAGCGACTGGACCGCATTGTAGAGCGGGAACAGCATGAACAGGACATAGGTGTAGACGAGGCCGATCACGATGCTGCGGAAGCCCGAGAGCCAGCGGATCGGCTGTCTCGATGATGCCGAGCCCGATGAGGCCGAAATTGAGCGGCCCTTCAGCGAGCAATACGTAACTGAACGAAGTACACT
>ERZ1370068.670-contig-10613_pt1 | contig 48443 bp, 83 predicted proteins | sample MGYA00561227_ERZ1370068 | MGnify/ENA primary metagenome ERZ1370068 (study PRJEB38410, sample SAMEA6850437) | metagenome | study: Metagenomic assessment of the ecological functions of the soil: analysis of the soil microbiota associated with the... | reverse complement strand
GTACTTCGTTCGGTTACGTATTATTGCTCTGTACGCTCCGTGATCGGGTCTTCGTCCTGCAGGCATTCCGGATCCCATCAGCCTCGATGAGACACGCTCGCGATCAGCGATTATCTGTTCGTGAACAAGCGGTGTTCGGACCCGGAGTTCCGTTCCTCGGCGGGCGCTTGCCCGGCACGCTCACCGGTACCCAGGGATGTGATCGTGTTCAAGTATCCACTCGATCCCACCAAGGATTACGTCAGCGCTGCATCGCGGTCGCGGGCCGGGTCGAGATCCGGGACCGGCAAGTGTGGGTGGACGGCAGGCTTATGGTCGAACCTTACGTCAAGTTCTCCGATTCGAGCCTCGGCGGGCGAGCGCGGCCACTTCGGCCCGATCCACGGTCCCCGCGGGCCAGCTGTTCGTACTGGGTGACAATCGGGATCTGAGCCACGACTCAGGCCTGGGGAATTACTCCGACCAGCGCTGGCTCGTCCTCGGCCGGGCGACTCGTCCACTGGTCCTGGGATCACGATCGGAAGCTCTTCAAGCTGGCTGCCGGCCCCGCGCTGGGGTCGGATCGGAGAATGGGTGCGATGACCACCACCAGGGACCACGTGCGCGCCGAGCGCGAAGGCCCGCGCGGTCGGGAAGGTGGCCTCACGGCCTCTATCTCCACACGCCGTTCTGCGCCACACCAAGTGTCCTTATTGCGGCTTCTATTCCGGGCGTGTTCCGGAAGCCGGCGTGCGGCGTTCTGTTACCTGCGCTCGCGGTCAGAAGCCGAGGCAACGGCCCGCGATCCCGATCAGGCTGGCTGACTGGACCCGTGACCAGCATCGCTTCCTGGGCGGCGGCTCCCGGAAGTCATCTCCCGGGGCCGGCGCTCCGCCCATCTTGTTCGAGGTAGTGCGGAGCACTTTTCCGCTCGCCGCTCAGGCCGAGATCACAGTCGAATGCAATCCAGAAGGCTGTGAATGCCGGCCAGGCCGAGCTCTTGCGAGCTGGGAGTGAACCAGATTGTCGGTGGGAGTGCAGGCCCTCGCCGATCCCGTCACCAAGGCCTCAGCCGGCCGCACGTGCGGCTGCCGCCTTCGCCACCGCCAAGCTCGCGACTGCTCCGCAGGTAGACTTCCGACCTCGCATCCTCGCCGCTCCCAGCCTCCCCAGCCACGCTGCTCGCGCAGGCGCGACGCCTGCTCGCCCTCGCTTTGATCATCTCTCGGCCTACAGGCTCACCTTCGAACCGGGGACCGTGTTCGGAGCCCCGAACCGCCCGCGGCTGACTCAAGCCGGCGCGGGACGAGTACCTGGCGCAGGCGGGCTGGTCTCGGCCGCGGCCGCCACCGCCGGGCTCGACGCTACGAGATCTCGAACTACGCGCGGCGGGAAAGGTCGCCCGCAACCTCGCGATCTGGCGCGGCGGCCTACCTCGGCCTCGGCCCGAGTGCAGCCTCGACGCTCCGGGCGGTGCCTATGGCCGGCGATCGAACCAACGTGCAGGATCTCGCGAGCTACGTGCGGCGAGTGGGAAGCAGGCCAGTCGGCCGCCGACGAGTGCTTGGGGCGCGGGCCGCGATCATCGAGCGCTCCTCCTCGGCCTCCAGCTCACGCAGGGCCTGAAACCGCCAGCGCTGAGAACGGCGCTTCGAGCAGCCACTCGCGGGGCCCTGGGCGCGGCTTTGCCGCCATCCCTCGCCGGCGGATTTCTGGCGCTCGATTCGGAAACGCCTGCAGGTGTTGACCGACCGCGGGCGGCCACTCCCTCATGCGATTCTCGATCGGCTGACCGGCGGGAACAGGCCGCTGACCCGATCCGCATGACGCCGGCGCCGGTCTACCGAAACCTCGCGGCGGGGTGCCAGGTCCACGATTGGCTGACCGGCATGCGCGGCGGAAGAAGAGTGCTCGGCCTTGGCGGAAGAGCTCTTCCCAGGCCCCCGATCTACCTCGTCCATCGTCCGGAGCCAGGCGTGGCGGCGATCGAAGCCCATCCGGTGCGGGTCTCCTGGCTCGGTCGCTTGCCGGGCGTGACGTTTGCGCTACTACCGGAAGCTCTTTGCCGCTCTATCCGGCGGCAGTGGCGGCGATCAGTTGCCGCCGGCCGATCTCGTCTGTCCTCCCGAGCCACGGCGGCATGGCGGCGGTCAAGAAACCGGCGGGGGCGTTGCGTCACCTGTTACCACACGCCCATGCACGCTATCTCTGGGATCTCTACCCGATTACTTCGGGCCCGGGCGGAGCCGGGCTCGCGACCAGACCGGGATGCACCTCCTCAGGATCGATTGCGCCGCTGGGACGTCGCCACCGCGAGCGGAGTCGATCATTGGATCACCAACTCGACCCAGCATCAGGAGCGGATCCGGCGACTCTGCCTGGCCGAGAAGCGGTGGTGCTGCACCCGTTCGTCGATCTGGACCGCTGGCCCGAAGCTCCGGCCGGTGAGCCAGGTGCGCCCATTGGGTAGCGCCGGTTCCTGGTGGTCTCGGCGCTCGTGCCCTACAAGCGCGTCAGGCTCGCGATCAGCGCCGCCGCCCGGCCGGACGCGGCCTGGACGTGGTGGGCTCCAGGGCCCCGAGCGGCCACAGCTCGAGTACGTGCAGCCCGCATCGGGCGCCGAGCGATGCAGTTCCTCGGTTGGCTTCCGACGCCGAGCTCGCGCAGATCCTATCGCCAAGCCGCGGCGTGTCTGATGCCGGGCGAAGAAGACTTCGGCATCGCCCCGCTCGAAAACCACAGCCCAGCGGCCGGCCGGTCGTAGCCTGGGCGCGGGAGCGGGAGCTCAAAAACGGTGATCATGGCGAGACCGGTCTGTTCTTCCGCCAGGCCGTGGCGGCGCTGGCGGCGGCGATGGCGGCCCGAGCGGGGAGTCGCCTGGGATCCGGCCCGGCTCACGCGCGCGCCGAGGAATTCTCCCGGCCCCGATTCACAAGCTGGGCCGGGAGCTCCTCGCGGCGGCTCCTGGCCGCCGGGCAGGGCGTTGAGCATGGCCCGTGGGCTGCGCTAATTCCATCCCCATGACAGAGCCGACCGCCGGAAAGCCGAAGCCCGTCTGCAGGCGCTGCTCGCGCTGAGCGACGGGTTGGCGCTGGCGGTGGCGGTGCTCCTGGCGTACGCAGGTGCGCTTCCACTCGCCGCTCGTCCACTTCTTTCCGGTCACCCGCGGCTATCCGCCGCGCGCTCTAGTGGGCGCAGCCGGGACTTCGCGGTGGCGTGGGTGCCGACCTTCGCGGCCCTCGGGCTCTATCGCCACGCACTCGCTCGACTTCCGCACCCAGTTCGCCCGCACGCAGAGCGGGTGATCCTGGGCGCCCTGCTGAGCCTGGCTCTCGCCTTCTTCTATCGCGGCGAGGCTATTCGCGGCTCACCTTCGCGCTCGCCGTCCCGCTCTTGCTCGGCCTGATTCCCGCCGGCCGCGCCGGTCTGGTCGGTCCGCTCGCGCGGCGCTGGTGCCGAGAGCGCGGGTGGCGGTGGCCGGGAGCGGCGTCACGGCGTCGGTGCTGGCGCACAGGTTGCGCGACGTCCCGGATCCGGCCCGCGAGTTCAGTGGGCGATACGGGACCGGAAGCGATGCACTGGAGGTTGGGCAGCGCTGGCGAGAGCGGCCGAGCGGGGCGCCCTCGACCGGGTGATCCTGGCGCTCGATGCCACCGAGATGGTGGCGGGGCCCGAGCTCGTCGGCGAGCTCGCGCAGAGCGGGGTCGAGATCGAATGGGTGGCGGAGCTCGCGAGCTTGCTCCCGGGCGCGCGCGCCTGGATCAGGTGGCAGGGATGCCGGCGCTGGTCCTCGGCGAGTTTCCGCTCCTCGGCTGGAACGGCTTCTTGAAGCGGGTGATGGACGTGGCCTTGAGCGCCTCCGGGTTGCTCGTCCTGGCCCCGTTCTTCGCCACGATCGGGCTCGCCGTCAAGCTCTCGAGCCGAGGGCCGATCTTCTATAGCCAGCTCAGGTGGGCCGGGACGGTCGCCGATTCCAGATGATCAAGCTTCGAACCATGCGCACCGACGCCGAGACCGGCTCCGGGCCGGTGGCGGCCGCCCGCGAAGATCCGCGGGTGACCCCGATCGGGCGCTGGCTCCGGCGCCACGAGCCTCGACGAGCTGCCGCAACTGGCCAACGTGCTCAGGGGTGAGATGAGTCTCGTCGGCCCGCGCCGGAGCGCCCGTGCTTCATTGGCAACCTGGCGAGCGAGATCCTGACTACCTGGGTCGGCTCCGGGTCAAGTCCGGAATGACCGGCTGGGCCCAGATCCATGGGCTCCGGGGTGGGGAGTCATCGATGGCGGAGCGGGTGCGATGCGATCTCTACTACATCGAGCACTGGTCGGTGGGGCTCCGATCTGCGCATCCTCTTCCAGACCGTGTTCTCGCTCCACCGGCAGCCGAATGCCTATTAGCCGGCCGAAAGGGCGCCGGCGGCGACCGCTAGAGCTTGAACATGAAGCCGCCGCTGATCGAGATCGTCTCGTCCCGGCTCGAGAGATTGAGCTCTACCAGCAAGTTGGTGACCGAGGTCATCACCCACTCGAGCCGGGTCGGACGTGCACGTCGACTTCGGTGTCGTCATTGGCGCTCCCGACGGCGATGATGATCGCTCCGTAGGGGAGATGATCTCGCCCCCGTCGGTCGTCAGTTTCCTGGAGCCAGTGACCCCGAAATCGAAGTCCACCAGGTCGAAGTCGCCGTCGGTCTGGTACCCGAAGGCCACGTCGCCCGAGACATCGAGCGGGAAGTTGCTGTTGTCTTTGTGGAGCAAGAACTTGTGTCACCGGCGATGCCGTAGATCGTATCGTCGGTGAAGTCCGGGAAGCCGCCCTGGATGCCCAGGTCCCATTTCGAGCCAGAGCCCGGTGCGCAGCTGGCCGACGAGCCCGATCGGCTCGCCGAGGATCAGGAAACCGCCGGCCCGCCAGGCATCCTCGGGCTCGGTTATGGCGGTCTGCCAGGTACCCAGCACCTGAGCGCAGTAGCTCTACCGGGAGGAGAGCCGTGACAGCCGTAAGGATGAGTCGATCGCAACCGCCCAGGATAGGACCTGGGACGGGCGGCGGGCATCACTCCGGGACATGCTCCATCTCCTTCCTGCGATGAATCACCGAACGCGGCGAGCGCGGCAAATCGGGGCGGACCCTAGCATCGCGCCGCGCCCGGGGTCAATGCGCGCGATGATTGCGCGATCGATATGAGTCCCAAGCCGCGTGTGCTGTCCGTGGTGGGCGTGCGCCCGCAGTTCGTGAAGCACGCCCCCAGTCTCGGCCGCGATGGCCGGCCGCCTGGACGAGGTGCTGATCCACACCGGGCAGCACTATGACTACGCCATGTCGCGGGTGTTCTTCGAGGAACTCGGGATTCGGGCGCCCGATCGCCATCTGGAAGTCGGCTCGGGGACGCACGCCGAGCAGACCGGGCGGGTCCTCGAGCGAGTCGAGGCCGCGGTCGTCGAGCTCGCGCCCGATCTGGTCACTGGTGTTCGGCGACACCAACTCGACGCTCGGGGCGGCGCTCGCCGCCGCCAAGTGCCGGAGCGCCGCTCGCGCACGTCGAGGCTGGGGTGCGCACCGGCATGATGGCGATGGCCAGGAGCAGAATCGGGTGCTCGTCGACCACGCCTCCGATCTCTTGTTCGCGCCCACCCGCGACGCCGTCGCGCATCTGGAGCCGGAGGCGGTCACGGGAGTTATCCACCTGACCGGCGACGGATGCGGGATGCGCTCGAGCGCACCTGGCCCGAGCCGGCACCCGACCGGATCCCGCCGAGCGTCATGGGGTCAGGGCGGGCGGCTACCTGCTCCTGACCGTCCATCGCGCCGAGAACACGGACGATCCCACGGCGCTCAGGGGGATCGTGGACGGGCTCGCGCTCATTGCAGGCCAGGTGCTCTTCCCCATGTCATCCGCGTACCCGGGCGGCGATCGAGCGCGCGGGGCTCACCACCACATCGCGGCGCTCCCTGTCCGGGTCCTCGACCGGTGGGCTACCTGGACATGCTCCGGCTCGAAGCGGCCGCTCGGCTGATCGTCACCGATTCCGGCGGGATGCAGAAGGAGGCCTACCTGCTCGGCACGCCTGCATCACCTCTTCCCGCGCACCTCCTGATCGAAACCGTGACCGCCGGGTTGGAACCGCCTGGTGCCGGCGTATGGGGCGGCGCTCGCCACTGCCATCCAGGACATGGCCCCGCCCACCGCCGTCCCGAGCTCTCGGCGACGGGCGAGCCGCGGCCCGGATCGTCGATCTCCTGGTGGGGTTTCTGGCCGGGGGCCCGATCCGCGGCCTGAGGTGCCGGGCGGAGCCGGCGCCGGCTAGTGCCGGAGGCGGGAGCGTTCCCTGAGCTTCTGGAGCTCTTTGTCGGTCAGGCTGTCCATGCCCTCGCGGGAGATCTTGTCGAGGATCAAATCGACCTCGGCGTCCTCCTCGGTGAAGGTCGACTCGGGGCGGACCCGCCGCTTGGGTGGCGGGGCCTCGGGCGGGCCACCACCCGCATCCCCCCGGCTCCGGGCGGTGAGCTCCGCCGGAAGCGCTTCCAGGCGGCTCCCGGCGCCAATCCAGCGACAGTAGACGAAGCCGATCGCCATCCGCCCAGGTCGTCACATGCCCCACGCCGTCGCCGGCGAGCTGCGGGCGTTCAAGGAACTCGATCACCGCATGATGAGGGGCGAAAATTCGGGCCGGGATGGGTAGGAAGAGTCCAGGCAGGATGGGGGTGTCCGGGATAGAGCAGGGCAAAGGCGACGAGCAGCCCCGCATGGTGGCGCCCAGGGCGCCGATCGTAGCCGTACTGGACGAGAGCATGAACAGGCGGGTGACGATCCTGGCCCCGATCCCGGTCGCGAAGTAGAACTTCATGAACTCCGGTAGCCCCATTCGCGCTCGGCGGCACCCCCGAACGTCCACAGGGCGAACATGTTCATGATGATGTGCATGAACCCGCCGTGGATGAAGAGATAGGTCCCGAGCTGCCAGAGCCACAGCCGGTGCACGATCGAATGCGGGACGAGCCCGAAGGTCTCGGTCACGGGGAGGGATGACCTGGGTGGCGAGGAACACCGCGACGTTGGCGATGAGAGCTGTTTCACCGCCGGCGTCAGTGGACCCGGGCCGAAGGTGATCCCGGGGCCGTCCCATCCTAATCGCCTAGTCATGCGTCGCATCGGAGGAAAGATAATGGTGGAGGGTGCGGAGATTCTGCAAAGGCCCTCGCGGCGGACAATCGCCGCGTGCTTGCCGATCGCCGGCAGCCCTCCTCCAGGTCATCGGCGCGATCCGCGTGGCTTGCGACCGAACTGGGAGGCTCGTGCTGGGCCCCCGGCCTTGTGGAAAAGTCGGCGATACCCCTAGACTACCGTCGGATCCATGCGCGGGTTGGGCTCCAGCCCCCAGGTCCGCGCATCGCAGTCGAGAAGGAGTCATGGTGAGTTCGAGCAGGAAACACCGGGTGAAATCAGGCCGGGTGTCATCGGCCGCCTGGGGCTCCGGGTGGGAATCTTCGTCGCCGGCTGGGTGGCGAGTGGAGCGGAATCGCTGCCCCCGGCGCCGCCAACCGGGGCGGAAGCATCCTTGCCCGTCCCGGTCGCCGACCAGTGCACAGCGATGCCACCGGCCGCCGAGTCGCTGCCCGATTCGTACGTGATCCGGACGCCCAAGCCGCTCGACCGCCGATTCGATCCGATCGTTCCCCAGGAAGATCTGGGTCCCGATAACTCCTATGGTGGTTACGACCTCTGGATGACCAAGCAGAAGGGAGACGGCAGCTGGACGTGCCGGTCAATCTCGGGCGGAACGTCAGCACGTCGGTCACCGAACTGTCGCCGACCGTGAGCCACGACGGCAAGCTCTTGTACTTCGCCGCCAAGGATCGTCCCGATGGCATGGAGAAGACGACATCTATGTGTGCGACCGACATGGGGACACCAAGTTCGGTCCGGCCCGGAATATCGGGCGCGGGTCAACACCAGCTGGGAAGAGATCGGGCCCTGCCCGCTTCCGGAATGGCAAGACGTTGCTCTTCTCCCGCCGCGACCCCATACAGAAATCGCACGATCTGGCGATCTCGGTCTTGATCGACGGCGCCGCGGCTGGACGCGATCGGAATCGGACGACCGCTGGCCACGCCGGGACAAGAGCGCTTTCCGTCGATCACCGCCGACGGGAAGGTCCTGTTCTTCTGCGCCGATTGGCGCGGCGGCCGCGGCCACTACGACATATGGCAATCTATCGCGACGAACACGGCACCTGCAGCGAGACTGAGTCAACCTGGGGCCGACCGTGAACAGCAAGGACAGCGAGCTACCGCCGGCCATCTCGCCGGACGGGAGCGGCTTTTCTTCCGTCCCAGCGCGGCGGCAGCACCGCCTTCGATATCTATCTGACCGAGCGCAGGCCGGCGGCAGCTGGCAGGGCGGTGCCGCTGCCGTCGCCGGTGAACACGCCGGAGTTCAACGAATACTGTCCGACCGTCGCGCCCGATGGCAAGACGCTCTACTTCTCCTCCGACCGCCATCGGTCGGGTCACCGAAATCCACGTCGAGGAATGAGCCGGGGCGCCGTCGCGCGCTCCCAAGGAACATCGATTCGTAAGACCACTCCACAAGGCTTCCCCGCCGGCGGCGAATGGGGTTTCTCCATTCGGCGGGGGTATCCTGCTATGTCTGCGATCGGCCCTTGCGCGCCGGTGAGCTGGCGGTCAAGTACGAGGATCCGTTCTGGGGGCAGATCGTGGTCCTATCACGCCGCGTGCTGGGCCGAGATGGATCACGGTCCCGAAGCGGAAGACCAGGAACGCGGCGAACGCGGCCGCGTGCTGGAGGTGGCAGGGGTGGCTTGCTCGGGTTGCGGGCTGGTGATCGAAGAGCTGGATCGAGTGCATTGCCTGCCGGGAACCGCCCCGCGCCAGGCGCTCGTTCTCCATGCCCGGTGCGCCGAGGCGCTCGGACAGGACTGAGCCGATGACCCGGCCGGGCCGCGGGCTCGTCCTGGGGATCGGCGCCTTTGCCCCTCCTGGGCCTACTCCTGAGATGGCGGGCCGCACTCGCCTTCCACCAATCTCCAACTGCGATCCCACTCGGGCTCGACGCTGCGTTCTATGACCGCTGGGCGCGCGCTGGCGGAAGGAGTGGGCCGCCGCCCAGGTCTTCCCGCTCGCACCGCTCTATCCCACCCTCCTCGGCCTCCTCTATCGCGTTACGGACCTGGGTGCCGATGCGATGTTCACCGTGCAGCACGCCTTCGGGGTCGGCCTGGTGCTCGCCGTGGCCTGATCGCGCCAGCACTCGCCGCCGGCCGGCGGGGAATGGACTCCCGGCCGGCGCCCTGGGTGGTGATCTTAGCCGGAGCTCGGGGCGGCGAGGTCTGGTCGCGCTCTCGGCCTCCCTCATCGCCTACGAGCATGCGCTCCTGCCGGAGATCCTCGGCGCACTGCTCCTCACGGCCGGGGTGGGCGGGCTCGCGCTCGCGGCCGGACGCGGCCGGATCACCCGCGCGCGCCCTCCGGGTGCGGGCTCGCGCTCGGACTCGACGCGCTGGTACGCCCGTCGGGCGTCGTGTTGGTGCCGGTGCTCGCGGTCTGGGCACTGGTGGCGGCGCCGCAGCGCCGGCTGCAGAGCGCGGGTCCTGATCCTGCTCGGGGCGGCGCTCGCGATCGCGCCCGTGACGCTCCGGAACCGCGTGGTGGGCGGGGAATGGGTGCTGGTGACGGCCGGCGGCGGCTTCAATTTCTACATCGGCAATCATGCCGCCGCCGATGGCGGCTACGTTCAGCCGGCGGCGTGCACTTCGTGCCCGGAGATGCCGGCGATCCCACTGGGCGCGGCCGCCGAGCGCGCCCGGGGCCGCACGCTCACCGCCGGCGGGTCTCCCGCTACTGGGGCGATGAGGCATGGCACTTCTGGCGCGAGGATCCGGCCGCCGCCGGCGATCTTCCTGCGCAAGATGGCGCTCGTGTGGACCCGGGCCGAGATTCCGCAGATCCTGCATGTCGCCGAGCTCCGGCGGGACGTTGCCCGCCTTCGGACGCTTGCCGCTCCTCGGCCCCGCGGTCCTGATGCCGGTAGCACTGCTCGGGCTCGCGTGCACGCTCTGGCCGGCGCCGCCGGCTGCAGGCTCTGGCGCGGCCATCCCGGGATCCATCTGGTCGCGCTCGCACTCGCCGGCTTCACGGTCGCGACTGCGCTCTTCTTCGATCACCGATCGTTTCGGATCCAGGCGGTGCCGCTGCTCGCGATCAGCGGAGCACTCGGCGGCGCCGCGCTCGCGCACGCTGTGCGCAGGGTGAGAACACGCTCCCGGCCGTGCTCCTTACGGGGATCGCTTGGTTTGCGACCTGGCCCGGTGCGCTCGGAGTGAGCGGCACCCTCGGCGAGCGGCTCGGCCCGGATGAACCGAGCGCTGGCGAGTTGCTCCAGGCGGGCGGCGATTCGGCGGCGGTGGCGACGGCGTTTGCGCGAAGCGCTGGCGCGCGGTCAGGCGTGGCGCGGATCTATGTCAATCGCGGGGAGTGGCTCCGACTGAGGGGCGACCTCTCGGCGGCAGAGGAGGATCTCGAGCAGGCGATCGCGCTCGACCCCGACGATCCCGCCGCCTTCACGGCAGCTCGCCGCGACCGAAGCTGGGCTCGGCGATCCGGCGGCACTCTGCGCACTACGATCGGGCGCGGGCGCTCGATCCAGGCTATGCGCCGGCCGCACGCTCGGCCGCGGACAACTCTCGGCTCCGATTGGGGCGCGCCCCACGAGGCCGAGCGCGATCTCGAAGCGGCACTCTCAGGGCCGGACTCGGCGGCAGCGCACGATGCGTTGGGGGTGGCGCTCGCGCTCAAGGCGACCGGGCCGGGAGCTGGATGCATCTCGAGCGCGCGGTGGCGATCGCTCCCACCCGGCCGCTCTATCAACTCCATCGCGGGCTGGCGCTCGCCGAAGCCGGCAGGAAGCCGCGGCGGAGGCGCGCGTTCCAGCGCGCTCCTGGCGCTCGATCCGGCCTACCATCGGGCGCGCCTCGGGCTCGCTGTCCTCTATCGGGATCGGGGCGATCGCGCGCGCGCTCGCGCGCAGGTGGACACGGTGCTCGCGCTCGCGCCCGCCGACCCCGATGCGCGGGCACTCGCGGCCGAGCTCGCGCCCGGGCGTTGACCAGGCTCGGATCGAATGCTAACGTGCGGCCCGACCTTGGCGCCCTGCGCCAGCCGTTGATCCCCGCCCACTTTCACCGAGGAGCCACGTTTGAAATCCCAATCACCATCGCCGGCGGCCGCCGAGCGCGAACAAGAGCTGCCGCAGGCCGGGGTCAAATCCGATCGCTGGATCCGCAAGATGGCGCTCGAGCATCGGATGATCGAGCCCTTCGCGGATCGGCAGGTGCGGGATGGAGTGATCTCGTACGGCGTTGTCGTCCTATGGCTACGACATGCGCATCGCCGACGAGTTCAAGATCTTCACCAACATCAACTCGACCGATCGTCGACCCGAAGAACTTCGACCCAAGTCGCTGCGTGGATTTCAAGGGCGCCGGTCTGCATCATTCCGCCGAACTCGTTCGCGCTCGGCGCGGATCGGTGCGAGTACTTCCGGATCCCGCGCAAGGTGATCGACGGTCTGCGTCGGCAAGTCGACCTATGCGCGCTGCGGCATCATCACCAACGTCACGCCGTTCGAGCCCGAATGGGAAGGCTATCGTCACCCTCGAGATCTCCAACACCACGCCGCTCCCGGCGCGGATCTACGCCAACGAGGGCATCGCCCAGGTGCTCTTCTTCGAGAGCGACGAGGACTGCGAGATGGTCCTACGCCGACAAGAAGGGCAAGTACCAGGGCAGCGCGAGGTCACCCTGCCGCGGATCTGAGCCCGATCCCCCCGCCGCTTCACGGACGGGGAGGAGTTGCCCCGGTGAGGAAGGGACGGAAGAGATCGATCGGCACCGGGAAGATGGTGGTCGAGTTGTTCTCGGTCGCGACCTCGGCCAGGGTCTGTAGATAGCGGAGCTGGAGCGCGATCGGGTTCCTGGCTGATCACTGTCGGCCGCTTCAGCTCAGCCGCTGGCTCGGCCTGGAACTCGCCCTCGGCGTTGATCACCTCGCGCCCGCCGCTCGCGCTCGGCCTCGGCCTGCTTGGCCATCGCGCGCTGCATCTCCTGGCGGCAGATCGACGTGCTTCACCTCGACGCTCGAGCACCTTGATGCCCCAGGCCTCGGTCTCGCTGGTCGAGGATCGTCTGCAGGTCGCTCGTTGATCGTCTCGCGCGCTGGCCAGCAGCTCGTCGAGCTCGGCCTCGCCCAGCACGGTGCGCAGCGTGGTCTGGCGCGAGCTGGCGTGGTGGCGTAGAGGAAGTGCTCGACCGCGATGATCGCCTTCGGACGGCGTCGATCGACGCGGAAGTAGACCACCGCGTTCACCTTCACCGAGACGTTGTCGCGCGTGATGACGTCCTGCGGCGGCACGTCCATGGTGATCGTGCGCAGGTCGACGCTGCACCATCCGATCCACGATCGGGATCAAGAGGATGAGCCCGGGCCCTTGATTCCGATCAGTGCGGCCGAGCCGGAAGACGACCGCCCGCTCGTACTCCTTGAGAATCCGGATCGCGTTCGAGAGCACGAGCACGGTGGCGAAGGCGAGGACCAGGAACGACGTCGGCAGCATGATCACCTCCCTGGAAGCGGCGGCGCCTGCGGCCCGGCGATGGCCGCTCTCCGAACCTCGAGCTTGAGCCCGCTGCCCCGATCACCTGCACCGCTGCGCCGGCGGCGATCGTCTCCGCGCTCTCCGCCCGCCAGATCTCGCCCAGCACGCTCACCGTGCCGGGCCGCCCGGGTGCGATCGGGTTGGCGGGCGACAGCCTTCGGCGTCGAGCAGAGCCGGGAGCCCGGTGGCGGGCCGGCTGGCGCTGGGCCATGGCGCCCTTGGCGATCACGAACAGGAAACAGAGCGCGGTCACACGCCACCGTCGGCAGGATGACCGTGAGCCGGAGCCGGGGCAGATCGCCGTGGAGCGGGCTCGGCGGCCCGACATCGAACAGCATGAGCGAACCGATCCAGCATCGCCACCAGTCCCGCCGATGGTCAGGATGCCGTGGCTCGTGACCTTGATCTCGAGGATGAAGAGCACGATTGCGGTCAGAGATGAGCAGCAGCCCGGCGCCGTTCATCGGCAGCGTGTGCATGCCGTAGAAGGCCAGGATCAAAGAGATCGCGCCCGCCACCCCGGGCAGGATGGCGCCGGGATGATAGAGCTCGAGGATCAGGCCGAGGGTGCCGAGCGTGAACAGCACGTAGGCGATGTTGGGGTCGCTCACGTAGTCGAGGATCCGGAGCTTGAGCCCCATCTTGAAGTTCGTCGACCCGGGCGCCGGCCGTGTGCAGGGTGACCGGCCCCGACTCGAGCTTGGCCGTGCGGCCGTCCAGGGCGCTCGAGGAGCGCCGGCAGATCCTCGGCCGTCAGGTCCACCACGTGCAGGCGCGAGCGCCGAATCGGCGGTCACCGACACGGCTTCCGGTGCACCGCGAGCTCGGCCCAGTCGGCGTTGCGGCCGTTGCGTTCGGCCAGCGAGCGGATGAAGGCGCCGGCGTCGCTCTCGGCCTTGCGGGCCATGGTGGTGTCGATCGGGCCGCTCAGGCTGACCGGCGTGGCGGCGCCGAGCGAGCTCGTGGGATGCATGGCCGCGACGTGCGAAGCGTAGGTGATGAACACGCCGGCCGAGGTAGCGCGGGAGCCGGCCGGAGCGACGTAGGTCACGAACGGGACGCGCGCGGCGAGGATTGCCTTGCAGATCACGCGGGTGGATTTGTAGAGGCCACCCGGCGTATCCAGCTCGAGGATCACGCACTCGGCGCCGGCGGCTTCCGCGCGGGCGATCGCTTCCGCGATGTACTCGCTCGCCACCGGGCTCACGATGCCGTCGAGCTCGGCGACCACGACCACCGGCGCGGCCTGGCACCGCAGGCCGGCAGTAGCTTGCGAGCGCGAGCCACTGCCGAGGCAGCGGATCAGCGCCCCGAACGGCGCCCGTGCGGAGTGCTGCGACCGCACTCCTGGATGGTGAAGCACGCGGTCGACTATGGGACGGGCCCTTCCGGGACTGTCAAGCGCACGACCCTCGGCCTGGTGCCAAGTGGCCGCAAGCTTGACACTGCACTCGTGAGCCTGCGAACGTGGAACGATGCCAGTACCCGCCGGGTCGATCGCGCCACGGGCGCCGTTCGCAGTCGGTGTCGCCGGTGCGACCGGCCTGGTTCGGACAGACGATGCTGCTCGGTGCTCGCCGAGCGCCGCTTTCCGATCGCCGGCCTGCGCCTGTTCGCATCCGCCAACTCGGCAGGCCTGCGCGTGACCTTCGCCGGCCAGCCGCTCGTGGTCGGAGGAGCTGGCCACGGCGGATCCCCAGGGGCTCGATCTCGTTCTGTTCTCGGTCGGGGCGACCGTGTCCCGCGCCCAGGCGCCGCGCTTCGCGGCCGCAGGGTGCGCTGGTGGTGGACAATTCGAGCGCCTTTCGCCTCGAGCCCGATATCCCGCTCCTGATCCCGGAAGTGAATCCGGCGGCGGTCAGGGACTGGGCTCCGGCCATCGGCCGGCGCATCGTGGCGGTGCCGAACTGTGCCGCGATTCCGGTCATCATGGCGCTGAAGCCGCTGCACGACGCGGTCGGGATCGAGCGGCGTGACCGTGGCCACCTATCAGTCGGCCGCCGGCGCCGGCATCAAGGGTCTGCGCGAGCTCGAGGCCGAGACGCCGCCGCGATCTTGCCGGCGAGCCGCCGCGCTCGCAGGTGTTCGCTCATCCGCTGGCGTTCGAGGTGCTGCCGCACATCGGCGCGTTCGAGCCCGACGGCCAGACCAGCGAGGAAGCGAAGATCGTGGCCGAGACGCAGCAAGATCCTCGGGCTCCCGGCGCTCAGGCTGTCGGCGACCGCGGTCCGGGTGCCGGTCCGGGTCGGACACTCGGCCGCGGTCTGGGTGGAGATGCGCAATCCCGCTCACTCCCGATCGACGCTCGCCAGCCTGCTCGCCAGTGCGCCCGGGGTGGTGGTGGTGGACGATCCGGCCGCGCCGACTACCCGCGAGCGCGCCTCGCCGCCGGCACCGATCCGGTCTACGTCGGGCGCATCCGGCGGGATCCCACCGTTCCCCACGGGCTCATGCTGTGGGTGGCGGCCGACAACGTGCGGAAGGGCGCGGCCCTGAACGCCGTGCAGATCGCCGAGCACGTGTTGGGGAGTGGCGGGATCGATGGCGTCGGCGCCCGGCCCGCGGCCCGAGCCGACCCCCGTGCACCGCTGATGAGCGCCGGAAGCCGCGGGCGCGGCTTCCGCCTGTCTCGGTCTATTCGCCGGCCTACTACGCCGACATCGGCGCCCACGTGTTTCCCACCGAGAAGTTCGCCCTCACCCGCCAGTGCTTGCTCGAGCGCGGCTGGGCGACCGCCGAGCGATTTCGTCGAGCCGGCAGCCAGCGAGCGATCGAGGATGTGCTCCGGGTCCACACCCGGGACTACGTCCGGAAGCTCCAAGACCGGCACCTAGAGTCCGCTCGAGATCATGACCCTCGAGCTGCCCTGGTCGGCCGAGCTCGTGCGGGCCTCACGTGGCTGTGCGCGGGCGGGACACTCTTAGGCCTGCCGGATCGCCCTCCGCCTGGGCTTTGCCGCCAACCTGGCCGGCGGCTTCCCACCACGCGTTTCCGGACCATGGCGAAGGCTTCTGCGTGCTCCACGACCCGGCGATCGCGCTCCGGGCCCTGCTCGCCGAAGGCTCGATCCGGCGGGCGGCGGTGATCGATCTGGACGTTCACCACGGCAACGGGACCGCCGCCATTTTCGCCGCCGACCCGCAGGTGTTCACGTGCTCGATCCACCAACAACACAACTATCCCGCCGACAAGCCGCCGAGCGACCTCGACCTCGGACTGGCGGACGGGGCGGGCTGGTGCGGTCTATCGTCCGGCCCTCGAGCGCGCGCTCGCGGCGACCCTCGAGCCGGCGCCGGATCTCCTGGTGTATATCGCGGGCGCCGACCCCTACATCGAGGATCAGCTCGGCGGGCTCGCCCTTACGCTCGACGATCTGGCGGCGCGCGACGCGCAGGTGCTGGCGGCGGCGGTCGGCGGCCGGCGTGCCGGTCGTGACCTTTGCCGGCAGGCGGCTACGCGCGCCAGGTGGAAGACACGGTCCTCATCCATGCCACCACCCTCAGGCTCGGGCTCGAGCGCCTGCGGGTCGGCGAGCCGCACGTGACCGCCTGGTACGACGTCGCGTTCGATGATCTCTACGCCGAGATCTACGCCCATCGCGACGACGTCGAAGCCGAGACCGCCATCGGCTGGCTGGCGCGCGCGCTGCCCGCGGTCGGCCTGGGCGAGCTCCGCGGCCGGCGGGTGCTCGACCTCGCGTGCGGCGCCGGGCGCCACCTGCGGGCGCTGGCCATGCCAAGGCGTGCAGAACCGATCGGGATCGACCGCTCGACAGCCCTCCTCGCCCGCGCCCGAGTCAGGGTTGCCCCAGGAGGCGGCGCTGGTGGGCGGCGATCATGCGGACCTTGCCGTTTGCCGATCGCGCCTTCGGGGTGCGATCAGCATGTTCACGAGCCTCGGCTACTTCGCCGCCGAGAGCGATCATGCAGGCGGCCTTCGCGGAGGCGGCGCGGGTCATCGACAGCCGGTGGATTCCTGCTCATCGATTACTTGAATGCCCAGGCGGTGATCGCTGACCCGGGCCGAGATACAAGCCGGAGCGATCGGTAGAGTACGAGGTCAGGAGGAGCGCCGGCTGGCGTGCCGGCGCCACGCCGCATCGAAAGCGGGTCACGGTTCGGCGGCGAGACGGCTCCGGCCGGCGAGCCGGTGAAGGAGTACGTCGAATCGGTGGCGCTCTGGAGCCGGGCGGAGCTCGAGATCCCGGCTCCGGCGCGCGGGCTTCGAGGTCCGCAGTGCCACTGGCAACTACTCCGGGCACCTCCGTTCGGCCCCACCGCACCGCGGCTCATCGTGTTGTGCGTGCGGGCAGGTGCCGGATGAGCGGGGGCACGGTCGCAGCGCGACCAACGAGCCCCGGCTGCCCTGGGAAGCCGCTGCCGGGGTACACCGCGGCCGTTCAAAGGTCTCGCGCGTGGCGATCGAGGCGCTCGACGATTACCTGGCGCCGATCCGGGGCCTGACAGGCGGCGGCCGCGGCCCGGCGGGCGGCGATCCCCGATCACGATCGCGCCTCGCTCTGGGCCGAGGTCGAGACTGGTGGCGCGGGCGCTCGGCGGCGCCGCCGGCGGTCGGGGTGGCGCTCGCGGCCCTCAAGCAAGGTGCGCCGGCGGTGGTCACCGGCCAGCAGCCGGGCTTGTTCGGTGGCCCGATCTTCACCTGGTACAAGACCGCGACCGCGATCGCGCTCGCGCAAGCGCTGACCGGGGCCCTCGGCGAGCCGGTGGTGCCCGTGTTCTGGATGGCCACCGACGATTCCGACTTCGAAGAGATCCGGAGCGCGCGGGTGGCTGGCCCGGACCTCGCGTCTGCGCTCGTTCAGCTCTGCCACCGCTCGCGCAGCCCGGACCTGATGGTCGGCCATTTGCCAGCGAACGCCGGTGCCGAGGCGGTGGCCGCCGCGAGCCAGGTCCTGGCGCCCGGACTCGCGACCGAGCAGGCGCTCGAGCTCGCGGGGGCGGTGGGGGCGCGGCCGGGACTGGGGCGAGGGCTTCGCCGCCCAGCTCTATGCGGTGTTCGGGACCGAGGGACTGGTGGTGGTGGATGCGCGTGCGACCGCGCTGCGCGCATCGCCCGGCCGCTCTTCACGCGCTATCTCGCCGATCCGGAAGGCTACGCCCAGACCGTGGATCGCGCCGGAGAGGCGCTCGTCGCGCGCGGCTACGAGCGGCAGCTCGGGCCCCATGCCACCGCCTTTCCTCTCTGGCGTGAACAACCGCCCTATCGCCGGCGATTGCTCGCCGATCTCGGCGGCGATGCGGCGCCCGCCGCGTACGTGGCGGCGGCGCGGGCCGCCGCTCGCGCCGGGGAGCGGTTGTGGGCGGGAGTGGCGCTCAGGCCGCTGGCGGTCGACGAGGCGCTGCCGACCGTGGCGCGCGTGCTCGGTCCGGCCGAAGATGGCCTACATGGCGCAGCTCGCGCCGCGGATATGCGCGGCTCGGACTCACGCCACCCCCGGCCGTGCCGCGCTTGGCCGCGACCTTGATCCCGCCCGCCGCGCGGCGCTCTGCCTGGGCGCGGGCGATCCCGCGACCAAGCTCGCGGCGCTGGTCCGCGATCCGAGCAGCCGCCCTGGCGGCGCTCGATCGCCAGGCCCTACCGGCAGCCGGTGACCGCCGCCTTGAACGAGCTCGCGAGCGCGGAAGCCGCCGGGTACGCTCAGGTGCGCGCGGCGCTCTCGCCCTCGATCCGAGTCTCGGTCAGCTGACCGACTCCGGTGGGCGGAAAGGCCGAGTTCCAGCTCGGCCGTCTGTGAGGAAGCGGCGGTCAAGCGCGAAAAACTGCGGCGGGAGGCGGAAGCCCCGGCCACCCGCCACCTGGCGGCCTTCCTGCGTCCGGATCAAGGGCTGCAAGAGCGGCAGCTGTCGGTGGTGGGTGCTGTAGCACTCGCCGGCCGGGACGAGCTCAAGCGCCGCTTGCTCGCCGCCGCCGCCGCCCACCTGGCCGCGCTCCCCGAGGGCACCGCCGGCCATCACCTGATCGAGGTCGGAGCATGATCCTGGTGGCTTTCGGCGCCCATCCTGACGATGTCAGAGCTGGCCCTCGGCGCCACCTTGGCGAATGCAGCTGCGGCCGGGCATCGGGTCCTGATCGTCGACTTGACCCGCGGCGAAGCGCGGCAGCGCCGGCAGCGGCGTCCGCTCGGATGCGCGCGCGCGCGCCGCAGCCAAGATCCTCGGCACGTCCCGGCTCACCCTCGGGCTTCCCGACACCGAGCTCTCGCGCTTCGATCGCCGGCAGATCCGGGCGGTGGTGCAGGTCCTCCGGCTCGCGAAGCCCGATCTCGCCTTTGCCCCCACCGGCCGCGATCGCCATCCGGATCACGTCGAGGCCCATCACCTGGTGCGACGCGGGGCGGTGCTGGCGGCCTTTCGCCGGGTGGCGCCGGCTCTTGGCACCGCATCGCCTGCCGGCCCTCCTCTACTATCTCCTTCCTCGCGCGAGAGCCAGGGCCGAACCGGATCTGATCGTGGACGTCGGGACCGCGATCGAGCGCAAGATGGCGGCGCTCGCCGCCTATCGCTCGCAGTTCGTCCGCCAGCGAGGAGGGCTGCCACCCCGATCAACGCGACCGGGTTCCACTCGCCCGAGTGCGGGCGCGGGCGGCGGCGCTGGGGCGGTGGCGGGCTGCGACTACGCCGAAGGCTTCCAGATCGCCTACCCGCTCGTGGTCCGCGATCCGGTGGAGCTCTGGGCCGCCGCCCGGGCCGAGGCCCGAGATCATGACCGAATCCCCGCTCAAGATCCGGGATCACCTGCTATCCCACCGCCGGCGGCTCGGGCATCGTCGCCACCGAGCTCGGGAAAGAGCTCGCCCGGCACGCCATTACGTGCACTTCATCACCCATGCGGTCCCGGTCCGGCTCCGGGAGTTCGAGGAGCGGATTGCCTTCCATCCAGTCGAGGCCGAGAATTACCCGCTCTTCAATTTCCACCAGCCGTACGCCCTGAACCTGGCGGCCAAGATGAGCGAGGTGATCGAGCGCGAATCGCGCTCGACATCATGCGCTCCACTGCCGCGCACGCGGTCAGCGCCTATCTGGCGCGCGAGATCGTCCGCCCGCGGCCGGTCAGGTGGTGACCACCCTCCACGGCACCGACATCACCCTCGTCGGGGCTGCAGCCGTCCTTCTTCTCGGTGACCAAGTTCTCCGATCCCGAGCAGTCGGACGGAGTGACCGCGGTCTCGGGCTGGCTCCGCGGTCAGACCGGAGCATCTTCGCCGTCACCTCCCCGATCCGAGGTCATCCACAACTTCGTCGACGTCGAGCGCTTCAAGCCACAGGCCGATCCCCGCCGCCGGCGCTGCTACGCGGCGCCGAAGAGCTCGTGTTCATGCATGCCTCGAACTTCCGGACGGTGAAGAACGCCCACCGCGTGGTGGAAGTGTTCCACGCCGCCCAGGCCCAGGTGCCGGCCCGCCTGCTGATGGTGGGCGAGGGGCCGGACGTGGCGACCTGCCGGGAGCTCGCCCGGGAGCTCAAGATCGCCGATCGGGTCGCCTTCCTCGGTGAGCAGGAGTACATCGGAGGCCTTGCTGCCGCTCGCCGATGTCTTCCTCTTGCCCCTCGAGCCACGAGAGCTTCGGCCTGGTCGCGCTCGCGAAGCAATGAGCTCAGGGGTGGCGGTGATCGCCACCCAGATCGGCGGCATGCCAAAGGTGATCGTCGACGGGGTGAGCGGGTTCCTGCGCGATCCGGGCGACGTCGCCGGCATGTCGGCGATCGCGGTCGAGCTGGCGCGCGATCCGGCGTTGCGCGCCCGGGTCGGCCGGGCCGCGCGCGCGGGCATCGGAAGCGTTCGCCCAGGCGCACGCGGTCGAGCGGTACAGAGACCTACTATCGCCGGTTGCTCGCCCGCCGCGCGCGCGACGAACCCACCATGCGGCCGGTCGGCTCGCCGGCGCGGGCCGAGAAGTAGCGATCGGACCGGCAACGGGTGCAGGGCGCGCCCTGGTGGATCGCCGCCGGTGCGAGGCCGGCGGCCAAGCGCCGCAAGCGGGCCGCGTGCGGGCAGGTCGATGTGCGGCCGGGCGCCGCGGCCTGGGCGGATGGTCTCGGGATCGAACCGGGCGGCGACCTCGGGCCCGACCTCGAGGCTAAGCAGGACCGATCCGGGACCGATGGTGGCCGCGAGCGACGGGAGTCGAGCCCCCGCTCGGAGCGCCGCCGCCATTCCTTCCTCGAGGATCCCGGCCGCGACTCCCCGCCACCCGGCATGCAAGGCGCCGATCACTCCTTGGCCCCGATCGACGACGAAAGACCGGCAAGCAGTCGGCGACCGTGACCAGGAGCCCGAGATCGGACGCGGCCGTGATCAGACCGTCGGCCTGCCCGATGTCTCCCGGCTCCCGGCGGTCACGACGCGCGCGCCGTGCACCTGGTGCATGCGCACGACACGGGCGGGATCGAGCGCCGCGGCGCGATAGAAGCGCACGCGATTCTCGGCCACCGCCGCCGGCTCGTCCGGGGTTCCGCCGCCCAGGTTGAGGCTTGCGGAACGATCCTCGACTGGCCCCCCGATGCGCCAAGCTCAGCCCGTAGCGCACCGGATCCCGGTCGCCTGAAACCATTCGATCGCCACTGACCTCCGGGCTGCATGCTAGAACTCATCTCGCTTCGTTCTCCGACTCAGCAGCTCGCGCCCGCCCGGTCGTGGGAGTCGGCCCCCGCCCTGGCGGCGGGGCGCATCCCGCAGGGTGCTGAAATCCAGCACTAAGAGCAATCCGCCCGGCGCGAGCGAAAACCCGGAGCATCTGCGATCGTTACTCTAACCACCGCCAGCTTCTGCGTCCTCGCGAGGGCGCCCTCGAGGTCTTCAGCTCGAAACCGCCGTCGGCTTGCTGCGCTATCACCAGTTCGGGTGGTGGCGGTGATCGATTCAAGTCGGCCGGCCAGACCCTCGGCCAGGTGCTCGGTTTCGAGCATGAAGCACCGATCGTGCGCTCACTCGCCCGAAACCGCGCGCTGCGGCTCGACGCACTGCTGATCGGCATCGCGCCGCGCGGCATGGGCTTGCCCGGCCCCTGGCGGGCCGTCATCCGGGAAGCGATCACGGCCGGGCTCGACGTGGTGGCGGGACCTCTCTGCCACGATCCGAGCGTCGCCAGGTCACGCGTGACGCTTGACCGACCTCCGGCGCCCGCCGGTGCAGTTCGCTCCCGCGCGAAGCCAGCCAGCCGGCGCCTCATCCGCGCCCGTTCGTGGTCCTGACCGTGGGCAGCGATTGCAGCGTCGGCAAGATGACCGCGGCGCTCGAGATCACGCGCGCGGCCGCCGCCGGCCGGCTCGATGCCGCGTTCGGAGCCACCGGGCAGACCGGAATTCTCTTGGCCGGGCGCGGGATCGCGGCTCGACCGCGCTGATCGCCGATTTCATCGCCGGCGCCACCGAGCAGGTGATCGGGCGACCGGCCCGGTCGAGTGGGCGATGGTCGAGGGCCGGGGATCAGCTCCTCCATCCGGCCTGCTCCGGGGTCACGCTCGGGCTTTTGCACGGCGCGCGACCGGATGCGATGATCCTCTGCCACCATGGGTCGGACCCGGATCGATGGTCGATCGGGGCTTCCTGCCTGGGATGGCGGAGCTCGTGCATCTTTACGAGACAGCGGCGGCCTGGGTGGCGCCGGCGCCGGTCGTGGGCCTGGCGCTGAACGGGGTGGGAGCACCACCCGGCGCTCTGGCGCTGGCGGCGGCTTTCGAGGGGAGACCGGCCTCGTGGCGGTCGATCCCATGGTCAGTGCCGATCGGCTGGTCGAAGCCTTGCGGGCGGAGGCCCAGCGCCGGTACCCGAACGTCCGCCATCCGAGCCCCGTGCAAGAGTAATGCCGAGATGAAGATCCGCTCCACCATCATCGAGCTCGAGACCCGCCTCGCCGTTCGTGACCGCGCACGGCGGCGGCAGTCACTTTCGGACGTGCTGGTCGAGCTCCGAGCACCGAGGGCACGATCGGCCTGGCGAGCGGCGCCCGCCCGCCATCGCGGCGAGACCGCCGACACGGTATCGCAGCCTATGTCGGTGACTCGCGCCGGTCGCGGGGTAGTGGGATCGGCCAAGCTCGACGCCATCCATGCCGCGATGGACGCGGCCCTGGCGGGCGCGGCCAAGGCGGCGATCGACATCGCCTGTCACGACTGGTTGGGAAAGCGCTGCGGCCTGCCGCTCTCGACCTCGCTCGGGCTCGATCCGGCGGCGTCTCCACCCACGAGCTTCACGGTCCCGATGTCCGCCCGCGACCGTGCCGGAGGCGGTGGCGAGCGGCGCGCCTTCCGGATCCTCAAGGTGAAGATGGGAGATGCCGGCATCGCGGGCGGCTCGAGCGGGTGCGCGCCGCGACCCCTAGCTCCCTGCGCGCCGATGCCAACGGCGGGTGAGCGCCGGCAACCGCGGTGGCGCGCTGCCGGAGCTGGAAGCGGCCGATCGAGCTCCTCGAGCAGCCGGTTCCGGCGCGCGACCTGGCCAGGGCTCCGCACGTCCGGCGGGCGGCCCGGATCCCGATCGTGGCCGACGAGCCGGCGGTGGTCGCGGCCGATGTGCCCGGGCTCGTCGGGGCGGTGGACGGAGTCAACGTCAAACCATGAAGGCCGGGATCCGACCGGCGCTCGCCATGATCAGGTCGCCCGCGCCCATGGGATGCGCGTCATGCTCGGCTGCATGGTCGAGTCCTGCGATCGGCATCGCGCCGCGGCGGCGCTCGCCGCGCTCGTCGATTGGGTGGACCTGGACGGCCATCTGCTCCTGGCGCGCGATCCGGCGCGCGGGCTCGGGTTCGTGGACGGGGTCGTCCGGCCGCCGGCAGCGCCGGACTGGGTGTCGTGCTGACCGAGGACGTGTTCGCGCCGGAGATCGCGGAAAGGGACCCCAGTGAGATCGTGAACGCTCGGCACCACCCATCGAGTCCGCATGCCGTCGGGCGACGGCTGGCGCTGGCGTGCGGTCACGGCGCTCGTGCTGCGCGCTCGAGGATCGCAGGCGGCTCTTCACGCACAGTCTCGCGCTGTTGTCGGATGCCGGTCACGTGTTCGGCGATCTGTTCGCGCTCGCCCTCTCGGCTTACGCCCTCAAGCTCGCGCAGACGCCGCCGGATCGGATCCGGACCTTCGGCTACCATCGCGCCGAGGTGTTCGCCGCGCTCGTGAACGGGGGTGTCCTTGATTGCGATCGCGATCGGCATCGTGCGTCGAGGCCTGGCGCCGATTGACCGCCGCCGCACCGCCCGCGGTCGACGCCGGCGTGATGTCGGGGGTGGCGGTCGGGCTCCTGGCCAATCTCGGGATCTTCTTCCTCCTGCGGCGGCACCGCCGCCGACAACCTGAACGTGCGGAGTGCGGTCGCGCACGTTATCGGCGATCTCTTGGCCTCGGTGGCAGTGGTGGGCGGCGGCCTGGTCATGTGGGCCACCGGCTACTATCTCCTGGATCCCATCCTGAGCCTGGCGGTGGTGATCCCTCAATCCTTAAAGAGCGCGGCCGGCATCCTCGGCGAGTCGCTGCACATCCTGCTCGCGGATCCCGCGCGGGCTCGAGCTCGGGCAGGTCGAGCGTGCGATCCACGACGTGCGCGGCGTGCGGGTCCACGACCTGCATATCTGGGCTTGTGCTCGGCTACTGCGCATTGTCGGCGCATGTGCTGGTGGCCGAGCAGACCACCACAAGCGCGCCAGATCGTGGACCAGGTGGCCCAGATGCTGGAGGGGCGGCTTCGGATCGTCCACACCACGCTCCAAGCCGAGAGCGAAGTGTGCGCGGACGCCCCGCGTTCCCGCCGGCGACGTCCACGCCATCTACGCGCACGAGCCCGGCCACTGAGGGCGGGCGGAGCACGCGGCCCTTTGAGGGATGCGGGTCGTGATCTTGGGCTCGGGGACGCTCGTGCCGACGGGGGTCCGCGGCCCCGCGAGGCTACGCCGTGCTCGCCGGCGACCAAGCCCCGCGTTCGACGGCGGCAGCGGCACGCTCCGCCGGCTCCACGAGGCCGGGATCGACTACCGAGCGATCGATCAGCTCTTCTACACCCACATCCATCCCGATCACACGGGGGATCTGGTGCCCTTCCTGTTCGCGCAGCGCTATCGTCCCGCCCCGGCCCGGACCCAGGCCATCGCGCTCCACGGCCCGCGCGGATTCACCGCCTTCCTGACCCATCTCAAGGCGATCTACGGCCGCTGGATCGAAGGTCCCCGAGTACGCCCTCGAGGTACGCGGAGCTGCGGGATTCGGCGACCGCCGCCGGTCCACTCCGGATCGCCGCCATCCCGATGCGGCACTCGGTGGCGGCCGTCGGCTATCGGATCACGGGGGAGGACGGCGTCACCTGCGCCTACCGGCGACACGACGTCACGCCGCGCGCGGTCGAGTCGCGCGCGCGGCGGACCTCCTGATCGCCGATTGCTCGATGCCGGACGAGGCCAAGATCGACGGCCACCTGACCCCGGGCTCGTGGGCGAGCTCGCAACCGCGGCCGAAGTGCGGATGGTCTGTCTCACCCATTTCTATCCGGCCTGCGATCAGGTGGACGGTGGCGCAGTGCCATCGAACGTTTGCCGGTCCGGTGATCGCGGCGGCGGATCCGATGCAGATCGAGCTCGCGGCCGGGTCGAGCCGGCGGTGACCATGCTGCCGCCACCCTTGGGGCCGCGATGAGCGCGATCGCGCCGGCCGGCGATTTCGCCGACTCCCGACTCCCGCCGACCTGCCGCCGGCGGTAGTGGCGCTTGCGGCTCGGATCCAGGCGGCGGGCGAGCGGGCCTATCTCGTGGGCGGCTGCTCGCGACCCTGCCGCGGCCAGACCCCAAGGACTGGGACCTCAACCTCGGCCCAGCCCGAGTGCCGATGCGCGCCCTGTTCGCCGGAGTGGCGCCTGTGATCCCCACTGGCGAAGCGCACGGGACCGTGACCGTGATCTGGGAGGTGCCGTTCGAGTCCACCCTCCGGGGACGGTCCCTATACCGATCGGCGGCGTCCCGATCAGGTCACCTTCACGACCGCCATCGAGCGCGACCTGGCCCGCCGCGACTTCACCGTCAACGCGATGGCGCTCGATCTTTCCGAGCTGCGGGTCCATCGATCCCGGAGGGCGGGCTCCCGGACTTGCGGCAGCGAGTTCTGCGCGCGGGATGTTTTCATCATCAGTTACGATCAGGGTAATCCTGAGCTGATCCGAACCAACGACCTGCCCATCTTAATGGGATGGCCTCCGACGCCGCCCACACCTGGAGCGCTTACACCATCCTGCCCAGCATTACGCTCCCGGCTCACACCTCGATGCTGACCGGCTTGGGGCCGCAAGCGCACCGAATCTTGTGGAACAGTTATCAGCCGGAAAAAGGACCGATGACAGTGCGCGCACGATTTTCAGCCTCGCCAAGCAGCGCGGCCTGAATGACTGCCATGTTTGTCGGCAAGGAAAAGTTCAAACACCTCGAACTTCCCGGCAGTCTGGATGCGTTTGTCTGGCCCCGGCCGGACGATAATGCCTGGCGGTGGCGAAAGCCTTCGCGGCCCAGGTCGCCACGCTGAAGCCCAATCTCTGTTTCATTCACTTCCACGATCCTGACACGGTCGGGCACAAATTCGGCGCGTATGCCCCCGAGAAAATCCAGGCCCTGAAAGATTGCGACGCCGCGCTCCAGATTATCAAAGAAGCCATCGCCGCCGCCGGCTTGACGGACAACAGTGTGATCATCATCACCGCCGATCACGGCGCGCATGACGCAACGAACAAGGAGGGCAAAGAAGATCGGCGCGCACGATGCGGGAACAGCCGGAGGATGTCAAAATCCCCTGGGTCGCCTGGGGCAAAGGTGTGACAAAGATTCACGATCACCGCACTCGTGGTGCAATACGACACCGCCGCCACCGCCCTGTGGTTGTTGGGCATTCCGCTGCCGGAGAATTTTGGGGTCGCCCCGTGACCAGCGCGTTTGAATAGACCATTCCGCCAATTGGCAATCCCGCAGGGCGCCGAGCGTCCGCCGAGCACCTGATCCCCCTTACGAATGCCGACGGACTGGCGCTCATCAAGGCTCGCCGGTTGGGATGGTCCTCAAACATCGGCCGCGCGGCGTACACCTGGCACCCAGGGGCAGGTGCTCAAGTTCCTGATGGAGGCCGCCGCTGCTACGCTGGAGTGGTGCAGGCCGATGGCGTTTCTTTCCGAGCTTCGATGGTGATCAAGAACAGCATTGATATCGAAAACCTCTGCAATTGTCGTGAAGCGCGCGAGTGGGGAAGATTTGCGCGCATGGCGTCGCGGTGGGGCTTGCATTGGTTGAAGGCGCAGCAACCCGAAAGCCTACGCCACCGACGGCACGTTCCTCCCTGCCCTTCCGGCAAGGCAAGCCGCCCACGTTGCAGCGGACGGCTTCCGGCGAACCGGCCGAACTGCTTCGTCATCCTCCCGCCGAACCTGGATCAAGCCATCGCACGCGGCAAAGTAATGCTGGTGTTTGAAGCGAAGTGGGGCGGCGGACGTTGCCCGCTAAACGCACTGCCCAAGGGACGCCCTTCGCCTTTTCGCCGCAGGACAACACGATCATTGATCAGGTCGAAGCGCTGACGAACGGCGAGACGCCCGCACTGCGTGCAACTGGAGACGAAGGATTTCGCCGCGCTGCTGCCGGCCCTGGCGGAACATCCTGAACATCTACGCTCGGCAAAGCCAGCGCGGTCACGATCACAAACACGCCGCTCAACCTCCCGCTGCGCGCCACGCTGGAGCGAATGGAGAAATTGTCCTGACGTTGAAGGAAAAAGCGACCGCGTTCGATGATGTCGGCGATTGGGTCTGGCAGAAGCAGACTTTGCAGCCGCTCGGCTTGCCGCCGGCTGCGAAGGATGTTTTGCGCGCGCCGGTGCGCGTGCCGCGGTCGCAAGTCGCCGCAGTTCCTGAGTCAGCATTGGCCCGCAGTTGCAGGCGGCGGGCGGCGTGGAGGCGAATTTCAAATTGGAAGATTTCACGCTCGAACCGCAAGCGCCGCGCTTTCTCGCTGGCGCTCAAGAGGCGGCCTCGCGCAACTCGGCGCGCTGCTGCAATGCGCCTATGGCCCGCGCATCATGACCGTCGGCGTGACGGCGGCCGATGAAAGCGTCTGGCTGCCCGATCCCGAAGTGCCGACGCGCTATTCCACTCGCGACTTCAACGCCGAACGCGCGGCGCTGGCGCGGCTTGCAGCGCAGCGGTTTCTCCGGGCCGGACGCGCAGGGCAAGCTGCAACTGCTCGGGCAGAACGCGGTGTTGAATTTCTTCGCGCGCGAATTCGCCCGGTTGCAACGCGAGTGGAGCGTCACCCTGGACGAGCAGTTGGAAAACCGCACGCTGAAGAACATCGAGCGCGTCGAGCCGCAGTTTCAAATCACCTCGTCGGGCGTGCAATGGTTTGATCTCGGCGTGGTCTTCGCGTCGAGCGGCGGAGAAACATTTTCGGCGGCGGACATTCAGCGCCTGCTTTTGTCCGGGCAAAGCCACACGCGATTGAAGAACGGGAAGATGGCGGTCATTGACACCGGCGCGGTGGAGGAATTGCAGGAGGTGTTGCTCGATTGCGCGCCGCAACAGCACGCGCAGGGCTATCGCATCAGCAGCAAACAGGCGGGCTTCCTCGAAGCGACCTTGCGGCAGCACAGCGATTGGAAGGTCCAAGCGCCCGCGGCCTGGCGCGACCGCGCGGCCAAACAAAGCGGCGAAGCGAAGCTGGAATGCCCACCGCTCGGCGATCTTGGAAAACGTGTTGCGCCCTTACCAGAAACAGGGCGTGGCGTGGCTGCATTTCCTGCGCGAGAACGGATTCGGCGGCATTCTCGCGGATGAAATGGGCCTGGGGAAAACGCTGCAAACACTGGCGTTCCTCAGACTTGTAGCAGCCGACGTACAGGAGGCTCTCACTGGTTCGATCATGGACAAGGGGCAAGGGAAAGTGCGGAGGAGAAGAGTCTGGCGGCGAAGAATTCTCTCTGCTCCATCGCCCCCTTTCTCCTCTGCGGAAAATCAGGCTCGTTACCCCGCCTGCTCCGCAGCCACACTTAATCGTTTGCCCGACGAGCCTGGTGTTCAACTGGGTCGCCGAGGCGAAAAATTCACGCCGGAGTTGAAAGTGCTGGCGCTGCACGGACCGGACCGGCACGCGCGGTTTGACCAGATTCCAGCGAGCGACATCGTGGTGACGAGTTACGCGCTGATTCGCCGCGACGCGGAACGGTATCGCGCACTGGAGTTCGACACCGTGGTGCTCGACGAAGCGCAGCACATCAAGAATCGCCAGACGCAGAACGCGCAGGCCGTGAAAGCCGTGAAGGCGCGGCATCGGCTCGTGCTGACGGGCACGCCGCTGGAAAACTCCGTGCTCGATCTCTGGTCCATCTTCGACTTCCTCATGCCGGGTTACCTGGGCACGGCGAAGGATTTTCGCGAGCGCTACGAATTACCCATCGCGAAGGAGAAGAACGCCGAAGCTCAAACGCGGCTGGCGCGACGGCTGCGACCGTTCATGCTGCGGCGGCTCAAGAAAGACGTGGCGTCCGATCTGCCGGCGAAACTCGAACAGGTGTCGTTCTGCGAACTGACGCCCGATCAGCGGCAGCGTTTATCAGCAAGTCATCGAAGCGAGCCGCAAGGAAGTGCTGGCAGCCGTGGGCGCGCAAGGCGTCGCCAAAAGCCGCATGGTGGTGCTCACCGCGTTGCTGCGGTTGCGGCAGGTGTGCTGCGATTTGCGGCTGCTGAAACTGGAGAACGTGAACCCCGCCAACGCGTCGGGCAAGCTGGATTTGTTCGGCGAACTGCTGGAGGAAGTGATTGACGGCGGTCATCGCCTGCTGGTCTTCAGCCAGTTCGTCGGCATGTTGACGCTCTTGAAGGAGAAGCTCGCTGGCGGAAGGCATTGAGTTTTGTTATCTCGACGGTTCAACGACCGACCGGGCCGCCGTCGTGGAGCGGTTTCAAACCAACGCCGCAATTCCGGTGTTTCTCATCAGCCTGAAAGCGGGCGGCGTGGGCCTGAACCTGACGGGCGCGGACACGGTGATTCATTTCGATCCGTGGTGGAATCCGGCGGTGGAAGACCAGGCGACGGATCGCGCGCATCGCATCGGGCAGACCAAAGTCGTGACGAGCTACAAGCTGATCACGCGCGACACGGTGGAGGAAAAATCCTGACGCTGCAAAACCGCAAGCGCGAGATCATCCAGGCGACGATCGGCGGCGAAGAGGAATTCGCGGCCTCGTTGAGCTGGGAGGAGATTCAAGAGTTGCTGGCTTAGTGAAGCGTCCGTGTGACGGGCGACAGCACCAAGAGTCGGGCGAACTGGCTCCCTCTCCCCCGCGGCGGGAAGAGAATGGCACAGCATTGAGGGTTCGATGTTGAATGTTGGTGTTGAATGTTTTCTGACTGTTCAGGGGTTCAAAGCGCGAAATACCCGCTCGGCGAATGCTCTGCCCCATGCTCCGATGTGTGACCGCGGTCCAAGTTGTCGCCCACGCCCCGACTCGACGGCGATGGGCGGCTCAACGCGCTCGTGTGCGCTCCCATTCAGCCAACGCAGCGAGGGCTGGCTCGTTGCCGATTCGTTCCAACGTTTCGGGCCTCCTGATGGACGGACGCCTCATTGCTGGCGAGTTCATGCGGATCAAACGGGGCATGGAACGCTCGACTGCTTCCACGGCTTCACGCGTTCCGGAATGCCAGAGGGCCTGGATGGCGGCGCCGCGGACCGTCGCATCCGCGTCCTCCACCAGCTTGATCACCGCGCACGCGGCTCTGTCGCCGATGGCTTCCAAGGCAAAGACCAGGTCGCGTGGCGCATCCCAGCGTCCGGGTCGGCAAGCCAGGACCAGCAGGCCGGAGAGTGCAGCCGAGCCGATGGGCGCAACCGCCCGGGCAAATTCATAGTGCCAGCGTCGCTCGCGATTCCCTTCCGATCAAGCCGGGCACGGCTCGGACATCGCCCCGTTTCGCCAGCGCCGCGCGGCGTCAATGCGGACCGCTGGCAGTGGGTGGTTGAGTGCTTGGACCAAAGTTCGGTCGCCTCCGGCAGGTTCATTTTGGCCGGGCTCGTCACCGCCTTCTCGGTGGCCTTTCATCCCCACTGTCCAGCGCGGCGACCGCCAGTTGGACGATCGCCGCCGCCGTGCGGGGCAATTTGACGGATTGCGCTGAGCCGAGCACCGGCCGCGGCTTGCAGCCGCTCCAGCAAAGTGGGCCAAGGGCGGGTTTCGCGCTGGGTAGAAAGTTCAGTACTGCAGCGCCGACAACCGGGGATGCAGTTCGATGGGAGACAAGAGGAGCGGCATCACAGGCACTCCTGCCCCAACGCGAATGCCCATTCATACGTAACGCACGGGGACTCCTTGGCCGCAGGCGTCATGATCGTAATGAGCGCGGTGGAATCTCGAATGCCTTGATCAATATCCTGTCGCCAATCCTCTCCCGCCCGAAGCCCCTCCAAATCAATCCAGCTCGCAAACCCGGCGCTTTGAATCCGGGCGCGCACCACGTCGGCGAAATCCACGTCCGCGTGACAGTAAGAGATGAAAACTTTCGGCATGGGTTGAGGCGTTGTTTTGCTTGAGTGGTTCAGGGTCCGCTGTCAGGAACGCGCTCCATTTATGGCTCGTCGGGCCGGCTTGGTCAACAGTTCGCATTTGTGGGGTGGGGTGTGCGGGCGTCGAGTTTCCTTCGATCCCGTCGGCGTAGTCGGGACAGCGCGCTGCCGGTCTCCCGGTGGAAGCAGCAGCAAACGAGTCTGTGGTGGGTGAACACAACGCCAGACAGGCTGGAAGCGCTGTCCCCTAACATCGGCGTGGGTGATGTCAACGTCCGGAGTGTGGGGCGGTGAGGCTCGACCGTTGCTGAACTCCGCTCCCCACATTCGTCTCTGATATACCTCCGCCGTTCCCGATCCAACTCGACAACCTCACCCGCGGATATGGCCGCCGGCGCGGCGTCGAGCGCGTGTCGTCTCGTCGCCGAGGGCGCGCTGTTCGGATTCCTCGACCCAATTGGGCTGGTAAAACCACCACCATCCGCGTGTTGCTCGGGTTTCTCCGACCCACCGGCGGAGCGGCCAGGATCTCTCGAACTGACTGCTGGCGCGACAGCAAAGCGATCAAGCGAGACGTTGGCTACCTTCCCGGAGACTTGCGCTTGTCCGAGTGGATGAACGGTGCGACCGCCGAGCTTCGACGCCAGCGCTTCACGCCAGGATGCCACACATGAAAATCTTCGACTGGCTCTGACCACATTGAAATCGGAGTCGTTGCAATCGTCACGCGGCTTTGCTCCTCATCGCCGGGCCAGTTATTGCATCGCGCTGCCCCGGTTCGCGCTGGCCCTGCGGATATCCCGCCGCATTGATCACGGGCGTACACGGCTTTGTTGCGTCGCAGCTTGCGTTCGCGACTTTCGCTGACGGAAGCGTCTAAGCTGTGTCTCAGCTTCGGCCCCTTCGTGTTTTGGATTGTGACGACAGTCGTGCTTGGATGTTTTGTGGGGTGAGTTCAACAACGCCAAGTTGATTGAGGAGAGCTGTCTGCGTTGCTGAGGAGGCCCACACTTCACGCTCCGCAGCCGAGTTGGATCAGTTTTCGATTCGGTTTAAGAAGTTTGACCGCGAGTGGGACAAGCTGGCGAAGTTCGAAGATTTTTTGGGGGTCATTTATGAGGACATTCAGCGCGATGTTACGCCGTACCTCCACCCATCCGGAGCTCCCAGCCACCGGGCTCGAGGGAGCGAGCAGTCGCACGGACCGGGGCGGTCCGTGAGCGACGATTGCAGCCGGAGCGTCCCCCCCCACCCTTCGCAGTGCTGCTGCTGAAGGACGGGTGTGAAGAATCACTTCTGGGGCGATCGCACCGGGCGGATTATGGATCCCTCGGGACACGTGTGGACCATCTCCACTCTCGTGTCGAAGAGACTGCGTCCGTCGAGACGGAGGAACATTGATGGTCCAGCGGCGTCAAGAGTTGATGCCGCGACAGGCCAGCACTGCACGGCTACAACTCAAGCTCTGGCTTTTGTCCGACAGCACGGCATCATTCTCGAGTCGGCACGAGGTCCGGGGCTCCAGCCTTGCCGCGCGGGTGGCCGGGGAGCTCCCTCGCGGCGGCTGGTGGATCGCATCCCAAAGGGAATGAGATTTTGTCCTGGTCCCGTGTCATCCGCGAATCGCCCGAGGTCCATGGTCTGCCGGGTTCTTGGCGGCAAGGTGACCTAAGTTCACCGCAAATTGTAGCCCCCGCTGGTTTTGTTGGCGGGCCGCTTCCCCAAGAAAAACCTGGCAGCCATCAAGGAGGAACATACGCCCACGGGCAAACACCGAGCTGCTCACGACACCCTTTCAGATTGGGTGCGCCTAAGAGAGTGCTGCGCGCCGCTAACGATCTGACAAAGAGGAAGAGGCCGCTTCACAGTTGGCAGCCATTCTTTGATGACCAGTAGTTGTTTAGCGCCAAAGGCGCGAGCGATCATTCCAGCCTGGGGTAACGCCCCAGGAATTCGCGACAATACAAAACTCAGGGTTGCAGGCTCGCCCCACCGATCCGATGAACGATCGAATTCCTCCTGCCTAAAAAATCGCGCCTTCAGCGCTTGGCCCAATAACCGTCACACGCTTCCCGGGGCGTTCCCCCCAGGCTGAAATAAAAACGCGCCGCTGGCGCTAGCTGGCTTATCCGCCCGCGAATACCGGCCGGAAGTTCGCCTCGGTGAGGATGCGCGCGACTTCCGCGCGTTTGTCGCCCTGAATTTCAATCTGGCCGTCTTTCACCGTGCCGCCAGCTGCCGCAGGCTTTCTGCATCGCCTTGGCCAGTTGTTCCTTTTCCGGCAGACCGATGCCGACAAAATTCTTCACCACCGTCACGGTCTTGCCGCCGCGCCCGGCCGTCTGTCGGATGATGTCCACGCGACCGCGATTTTTTTCTTTGCAGGTTTCGCCGGTTCGGTGGCGCGGAATCCGCCGGCGGATTTTCCGGCGCGGGCGGGCAGTCCCTCGCTGGACAGGGCGGCAAAGGGTTGTGGCCGAAACTCTGTCCGCCGTCCGTGGGTATGCGTTTGCGGCTGCTCATTTGAATTCTCGGCAGCGAGTTTAGCCGTCTCAAGATGCGGAAAAAGAGAATTCCGGCCTTAACGCAGAGACGCAGCGCGGCGAAGCCGCAAACCAAAGGAGCGCGACCGGTCCTTGGTCGCAGCGCCTCGCCAGTCAGGGGAGCGTCGGAAACTCCTCATGCTTTCGTGTCGGCGAGCGTTGCGGTGCGGGGACCGCCCGCGCTCCGGTGCGTTGAAACCATTTCCACCTGACCTCGCCCCGCTTTGATATAGTCGCGTCATGCGGAAACTGACGCGTGAATTTTATGACCGGGACACCATCGTGGTCGCGAAAGAACTGCTCGGGAAGCATCTGGTGCTGGTCTCGAACGGCGTGGAGCGCGTCGGCCGGATCGTGGAAGTGGAGGCGTATCTTGGGCCGCACGATCTGGCGGCCCATTCCGCTCGCGGACTGACGCCTGCGCAATCAGGTTAGTGTTCGGTCGCCAGGCGCCACGCCTACGTCTATTTCATTTACGGATGTACTACTGCATGAACGTCGTAACGGAACGCGAAGGCCATGCGTCCGCCGTCTTGCTGCGGGCGATCGAGCCGATGAAGAAATGTCACGGGCCGGACCTGCAGGCCGGGCTTGCTCTGCCGCGCGATGGGCATAGACAAACGCCTCAACGCACACATGATTTGCGTCAGCGAGGATTTCTTTATCGCCGCGCCGCCTGCGAACGGACAGCCTCGATCATCGTCAAACGCCCCGCGCGTCGGCGTGGATTACGCCGGCCATTGGGCCCGACGGCATCTGCGATTTTACGTCAAGGGCAGTCCGTTCATCTCGCGGCCGTGAAAAAGTCGAAAGTCGAAAGTCGAAAGTCCAGAGTCTCGAGTCTCCGAGTCCAGAGTCCTGAGTCCTGAGTCCTGAGTCCAGCACTTTGGATGACCAACAGCAAAGACGGTGGACTCTGGACTCTGGACTAAACTGACGACCTCACGCATCACGCATCACGCATCCCACTTCACGGCAAGGTTGCAGTTTGTTCGTCTCCCGCTACCCTGACCCCATGCGTTTCATCGGCAGTATCATCGAAAAATTGCAGCGGCATCCCGAAGCGGGTCGTTTTCCCGGAGGGCGACGGAGCCGCGCGTGCTTGCAGGCGCGCGCGGCAATTTCTCGCGCCTCCAGCTCGGCGCGCCCATCCTGCTCGGCGACGCGCGCGAAGATCAAAACAATCGCCGCCGAGCTGGAACATTTCCCTCGAAGGCATCCGCATCATCGATCCGGCGCGCAGCGAGGAGCTGGAGAATTTCGTGCGCCGCTTCATTTCGTTGCGCCGCGAGAAAGGCATCAAGGCCGAGGAAGCGCGCGAGGCGACTGCGCACAGCCGAATTATTTCGGCGCCATGATGGTCGCCATGCGACCAGGCCGACGGCCTCGTGTCCGGCGCCAGCCACACGACGGGCAGCGTCCTGCGCCCGCTGTTTCAAATCATCAAAGTCGCGCCGCAAGACACGGTCGGCCTCGAGTTGCATGATCATGGAAGTCGAAGACACGCGCTTCGGCGAGAAGCGGCGTGCTGTTCATGGCGGATTGCGGCGTCATGCCGGATCCGACCGTCGAACAACTGGCCGACATCGCCGTTTCCACGGCGCAACTCGCCCGGCATTTGCTCAACGCGCGCCCGCGCGTCGCCCTGCTCTCCTTCTCCACCAAAGGCAGCGCCACGCATCCGCTCCATCGGCAAAGTCCAGGCCGCCACCGCGCTGGCGCCAGGCAAAGACCGAAACAATTTCTGGAGGCCGACTTCGACGGCGAATTGCAGGTGGACGCCGCGCTCGTTCCCGGAAATCGCCGCAGCGCAAGACCCACGATCCCAAAGTCGCCGGCCACGCCAACGTGCTGATCTTTCCCGACCTCAACTCCGGCAACATCGCCAGCAAACTCGTGCGGCACGTCGCGCGCGCCAATGCTTACGGCCAGATTCTGCTGGGCCTGAACCGCCCCGCCGCGGACGTGTCGCGCGGCTCGAGCGCGCACGACGTTCTGCGGCGTCGCGGCCATCGTCGGCGTGCAGGCGAATCGATTATCAACCGGCTTTATCCGGGTGCGGGCGAGAAGCTTGCCGGGGAGTAGATGAATGAGGAAGGATTCAGCGACGTAGTGGCAGGCATCCTTGCCAGCCAGACGGCTTCCGAGCCCAGTACCGCCAAGATCAGCTGGGATCGAAATCTGCGAGTCGCAGCACATTGCGGTCGTCTTTCCGGGTGGCTGGAAGCCGCTCTCCACGTCAGGCAGGATGCCTGACGCCCGTCAAAGGTGGCAGGCATCCTACAGTGTGGGCTCAGGCTTGCCAGCCTGGCAGACTGCCCGCAAGTAGGCTGGGATCGAAATCTCGTGAGTCGCAGCCCATTGCGGTCATCTTTTCCGGGCGGCTGAAGCCGCACTCTACGCAGGCAGGATGCCTGACGCCACGCAGTGCCGCCGTCGCGTAGTGCGCGTGCTGAAGTCATGCTCCTCAAACCCTGCAATGAACACCACGACGCCCCGCGTTTTCATCGCCGCCACGCGCCAGAACGACGGCAAGACCACCACGTCGCTCGGCCTGATCGCCGCGCTGCAGACGTTCTTTCCGCGCGTCGGCTACATCAAGCCCGTGGGCCAGCGCTTCGTCGAAATCGAGGAACAGAAGATTGACGAAGACACCGTGCTGATGGACGCGGTTTATCGGCTCGAACTGCCCGCTCGTGGACATGAGCCCCATCGCCGTCGAGCCGGATTTCACGCGCAAATATCTCCAGGCCGTCGAACAACGACGCGCTCGTCAAAAAGATCCAGAAAGCCTTCGACCGCGTCGCGTGGGAAAAGGATTTTGTGCTGTGCGAAGGCTCCGGGCCACGCCGGCGTCGGGTCGGTGTTCGATCTGTCCAACGCGCAGGTCGCCAAGATGCTCGGCTGCAAAGTCATCATCGTCACGCGCGGGCGGCATCGGCAAACCGATTGACGAAGTCGCGCTGAATCAGGCGCTGTTCGAGAAGGAAGGCGTCGAGATCATCGGCGTGATTCTCAACAAGGTGCTGCGGCGACAAGGTGGATTACGTCACCGACTTCGCGCGGCGCGGACTCAAGCGCAAGGGGCTGGAGCTTGCTCGGCGTCATTCCGCACCAGCCGCATGCTTTCCAGCCCCACGGTGGATTCGATTCGCGAAGAATTGGACGCGGAATTGCTCGAACCAACCGCGCCACGCTGCAAACGCTGGTCGAGGACGTGGTGGTGGGCGCGATGAGGCGCGCAAAACGCGCATGAAGTATTTCAAACGCGGCGTGCTGCTCATCACGCCGGGCGACCGCGAGGACATCGTGCTCGCCGCCTGCACGGGCATCTGACGGCGAACGCGCCGAGACAAGATGGCGGGCATCGTCCTGACCGGCGGATCTGCGCCCGAGCGACGGCGTGCTCAAGGTCATCCGCGCGATGCCGATTCCGGTGTTGCTGGCGCAGGAGGACAGTTATCAGGTCGCGTCGCAGCGTCCACGATCTCAACGTGAAAACTCGGCCCGACGATGCGGAAAAATTTCGCTCATTCGCGACATCGTCGCCAAGAACGTGAACGTGAAGAAAATTCGTCGAGATCGCTGCTAGATGCCCATCCCACCGCCCGTCAATGCCGCCGCTGCAAAGACTTGCCGATCGTATCCAGCCAGGCCGGCCCATCGAAGAAGTCGCGCGCGAACTCGGCCTGCCCGCCGCCGACATCATCAAGCTCGCCTCGAACGAGAATCCGCTCGGCCCGTCGCCGGCCGCGCTGGCCGCGATGCAGAAGCGTTCTGCGCCAACCTCAATCTCTATCCCGACGGCAATGCGTTTTACCTGAAACAGAAGCTCGCCGACAAACTCGGCGTCGCCGCCGGCACAATCTCGTGCTGGGCAATGGCTCGAACGAAATCATCGAGTTCGTCGGGCACGCTTACATGTCGCCGGGCGTGGACGTGGTGCGTTTCGCAGTATTGCTTCGCGGTTTATCCGCTGGTCACGCAACTGTTCGGCGCAAACCTCGTCACTGTGCCGGCGAAAATCTACGGTCACGACCTGGCGGCGATGCTCCGGGCCATCACGCCGCAAAACGCGCGTCGTCTTTGTGGCGAATCCCAACAACCCCACGGGCACGGTTGTGGCCAAGAAGGAACTGCTGACGGATTCGCTCGAGCGACGTCCCGCAGCACGTGTCTGCTGGTGATTGGACGAGGCTTACATCGAATTCCTGGACAGCCGGCGGACCTCGCTGACGCTCGTCCGCGACGGCGAAAAACCCAATCTGCTGCTGATGCGGACCTTCTCGAAGATTTTCGGCCTCGCCGGCCTGCGCCTCGGCTACGGCATCGGCGCACCCCGATCTGATCGCCGCGCTCGAAAAAGCGCGCCAGCCGTTCAACATCAACTCCATCGCCCAGGCCGGCGCGCTCGCGGCGCTTGCGACGACGCAGGCGCATGTTCGTCGCACGCGAGAGAATAATGCGCGGCGGATTGAGAGTCTTTGCCAACGCATTCCGGCGGACTGGAACTCGAATTCGTTCCTTCCGCGCGCCGAACTTCATTGCTCGTGCGCGTCGGCGACGGCCAGCGCGTGTTCGAAGAGATGCAGAAGCAGGGCGTCGATCGTGCGTCCCGATGGGCGGCTACCAACTCGGCGAGTGGATTCGTATCACCGTCGGCACACCGCGAGGAGAATCAACGCTGCCTGGCCGCGCTCAAAAGGCGTTGCAGCCGTTAGATTTGATTTGAAACGCCGCGCCAAGCCGGGTACTTATCTCGCCACTGAGACGGAAACAAACGAGCGCAAAAGTGAAACCAACTGACCTGCGGGGCATCCTGCAATACATTCCGCAATTCCGGGAGAAGACCTTCATCATCAGCATTGACGGCGCGATCGTCACCGACGAGAACTTCGCCAACATCCTGCTGGACGTCGCGGTGCTGCGCTCGCTTGAACATCCGCGTCGTGCTCGTCCACGGCGCGTCCGCGCAGATCAAGGCGCTCGCCGACGAGCAACACGTCAAGCCCTCGAACCTCGACGGCGGCGGCGTGACGGATGCCGCCACGCTCAAGCTGGCGCTGACCGGCGCGAACCGCCTCACACACGAAATCCTCGAAGGTCTTTCGGCCAACGACCTGCGCGCCGCCTGCACCAACGCCGTCATCGCGCATCCGATGGGCATCCTTCAGGGCGTGGATCATCTGCTCACCGGCAAGGTCGAACGCGTGGACGTGGAACTGCTGCAGACGCTGCTCGCGCAAGGCATCGTGCCCGTCATTCCGCCGCTGGGTTTCGACGGCGACGGCAAAACCTATCGCGTCAATTCGGACAACGTCGCGGTCGCGGTAGCCGAGGCGCTCAAAGCCGTGAAGCTGATTTTCATCACGACGGCAGACGGCTTGTTCTGCCAGTGGCAAGCTCATCCGCCAGATGCTGGTCAGCGAATTCGACAGCGTTGCTGGAAAAAACCAAAGCGCGATTTCGCCGCCGAAACTCTGTCCAAGGCGCAACACGCCGCCGCGGCGTGCCGGGCGGGCGTGCAGCGCGTTCACATCATCAACGGTCAGCGTGGATGAGGGCCTGCTCGCGGAAGTGTTTTCCAACGAAGGCATCGGCACGCTGATTTACGCCAACGAGTATCAGCAGATCCGTCCGCGCCAAGAAAAAGGACGTGCGCGCCATCCAATTGTTGACGCAGAAGGGCGTGCAGTCCGATGAACTGGTCAAACGCACCCGCGCGACGCATCGAGAAAAGCTCTCGCGCGATTATTACATCTTCGAAATTGATAAGAATCCCGTGGCGTGCGTGGCGTTGCATGTCTATCCGGAACACGACAAGGGCGAACTCGCCATCGCTCTACGTCAATCCGTCGCACGAGAACCAGGGCATCGGCCGCAAGCTGATTCAGTTCGTCGAAAGCAAGGCGCGCGAGATGGGCTTGAACGAACTCCTCACGCTTTCGACGCAGGCGTTCACTTATTTTCAGTCGAAGGGCGGCTTTGCCGGAAGGCACGCCGGATGATCTGCCACCCGCGCGGCGCAGAGAAATACGATCAGAGCGGTCGCAACTCCAAGGTGCTGGTGAAGAAACCCAGCAGCCAGGGATGCGTCGTTCCAGAAAATTCTGTAACCCAACGGCGCTCCCCGCCGTCCCGCAAGCCCCTGCAAATCTTCAGCAAGCAACCGGGAGCGGAAGCCTTTCTCCCTTTGATATGCGTGACCCCCGTTGCGGCTCATAACAGTCGCATTTTGGAATCGCACTTATGACCATTGGAAATCGAGAGCACAATCGTCCTCTGGAATCGATTGCGGTGGCGGCGACTGCTGCGGCCAACGGGGCTTTGGGCCGCGACGAGATGGATCTGTGAGTCCTGCCTTTTCGCGCTACCGCCAACAGCAGCTTCGGATTTTGGGAGAATTTCTCAGCGCCCGGTCGGCGCGGCCTTGAGCAATCTGCCCGGACCAACCCGGCGCAACCACCGCCGCCGTGCTGACGCAAAAACAACGCGGGCGCGCCTTCTCGCCGATGGCGATATCTACCAATACGTCCATCAGCGCGTTCACCGTTGCAGGACACCACCCCGCTCACGCTCGGCACGGTGGGTACTGCAAACGCACACGCTGGGCACTGAGTTGGATTTATCCATCGGTCAGCCTTCGTTTACTCAAACGACGGCGGCGCGCAATCGCTAGCGCCACTGTTCCGTTACGAGGCTAAAACCCGCGTCGCCGGCTTGGGCTACGGCGTGTCCTCGCTTTGGCAGTGGGAGCTGGCCCGGACTGGGCGTCAGCAGCAACTACACCATCGTGTTCAACGCCAGCGCCCAGCGTGAGTCTCGATTCGATGACGCTGGATTCGGCGGCCGTGATCGGCACGGAACTTCGTTGTTAGTGCGGCTTTCTTGGAACAGCCCTTCAAATTGCAATCCCAGCGGGCCACGCTCGCGCGCTGGAATTATCTCGCTTCCTACCCCAGCCCGACGACCCGCTCGACGGCCAGCGTATTTGGCGCGATTTCAGATGCTCCCGATTTCGATGCGCGCGACGCGCCAGTATCTGCTGGAGTTGGAGCACGACCAACCGCATCCCCGCCGGGCAAGGAGCGAAGAATTATCTCATCCGCCGCGCCCGGGTGACGCTCACGATCTCATCCGGCAACCAATATGTTTACACCGGCAGGCTGCGTGATTACCGCACGTATTTCCCAACGAACGATCCACGCTACCTGCCGCCGACTCACCACGCCGCTCCGGTTGAACTTTCGGCGCGGGCTTTCGCGGTGGTTTCACGAATGAAGCGAACGTTTTCGTTCCGTGGGCTTCAACCAACTATCCACAAACCGGCCCGTGGGCGGCTGGTCCAGACGACGTTTACTACACCAATCGCGTCGCCTATGCCGCCGGTTTTGACAACAAACGGCACGGTGGTGGACGTCCAACAACATCGGCGACGACGGCACGAATGAAATCTCGAGTCCGTTCGAAATCGCACCGTTTGCAGTGGGCCAGACGACCAATGTTGCGGAGGGGCAAACGATGCCGGTGGGCGGTCAACTCACTTTCGACCTGAACTGGACGACCCGCTGATCTATGGCTACGTGCAAAAAGGGCCTGAACGAAGGCAACTTGAGCTTGATGGTTAGTTCATTCGTGCGGGCGAGTCGTAGCCGCCAAATCCGCCGACGTTTCCGGCCTTCTACACGATCTTCAGTCAGATTGCCACGCCGGGCCAGTTCCCACTGCTCGACCTTGAAGGGGAAATCCTCCGCCCGAATCTCGACAGCGATAGCGACGGCTTGTCGGACGATTGGAAAACTTTTACTTCGGTTCGCTCATCAGTGGCGCGACGAGCGATGCGGACGGCGACAGCGCGAACAATCTGGCTGAGTATCGGGCCGGAACAATTCCCACCACTGCCACCAACGTGTTCCGTTCACTCTCCGTTCAACATCTGTCGAACACAGCTGAACTTCACTTCACCCACGCGCCGGGCCGCCAATACTCCATGCGCTGGTCGGACTGACTTGCAGAACTGGCAAACCGTCACCAATCCACCGTTGACGTATTCATCCGCGTGGCTCGCGAAGACCGGCACGAACCTGGTTTATCCTTCCCCAGTGTTCGCCAGTTTGGCGCGACACCAATGCGACCGGCCCGTCCGGTTTTATCAGCCGGAAGCGCACTGAAAGGGAGGAAAATTACCGCAAGCTTCCGCAAATGATTGGCAACCCGACGGAAGCGCGCCGACGAATCTTCTGCCATTCTACCAACGCAATGTTCGTTACGAGTTCAAAGCGACCTAGTAGGGGCGGCGCAGGGCATGGGTAGCACAGGCGACTCGCCTGCGCCGTCCGGCCACTGGCCGGACGGAACGCGAAGCACATTGGCACTAGCAATAGATGTACGAAAGAGTTCACGCGTCGTTTCCGTTCCGAGCGGCGAGTTGCCGCTCAGCACGAGGCCAAGTGGCCTGTGCTACCCGGGAAATGCGCCATTCCGCCGACGGCTTCCGGGCGGAAACCTTGCAGCGCGGGGCTCCCCGCCAAAATCATGAACTCAAGCAGGCATTTACGCTCATTGGAGTTGCTGGTGGTCATCGCCATCATCGCGATTCTCGCAGCGATGCTCCTGCCGACGCTTGCTCAAGGCAAAAACCAGGGCGCGCATGGTCGAGGAGATGTCCGCCGGTCGCCAGCTCATGCTGGGCGTCCAGATGTATGCGGACGACAACGGCGGCGCGGTGTTTCCCGGTTACGCCAGCGACCCCGGCGCGGTGGACAATCACGGCCAGCCATTGAGTTTCCCGACGAACGCGCGCATTCGTGGCGCATCGTCCCATATATGTCAGGTTCGATGCCGTTGATTTACTCCGGCGAGAACCGGGCCAAGCTCGACCAGCTTCAGTCCGCCAGCTGCAAGGCCGATTACGTTTATTCCGTCAGCCTATTTCATCGTCTGGGCATCAACTCTATTTCATCGGCGGCAACCAGGTGAATTTCCCGCCGCCGATGCCAATGCGCAATATTCGGAAGCGCACCGTCCTCACGAAACTCAGCTGAGGCCAGACAACCAAGCGCGCTAGTGATTTTCCTCTCTGCGCGCTCGGCGGTGACGGGAAACAATGCCCAAGGCTATTATCAGGTGACTCCCCTCGATGCCTCCGAACCCGCCAATGGGCGGCGGACTATCCGCCCTCACTCACGCCCGATCAGTGGGGCTGTTGTTCCCCGCCTCAGCCATCAACGCGCCGTCGCTGCCATTCTGGATGGCCATGTTGAGAAGTTCGACTTGAAACAAATGCAGGACATGCGGCACTGGTGCAATCGCGCCGACCGGGCGGACTGGACCTTAACGCAATGAATCATCTTCGCCGGGGTTCTTGTTTCTTTCGGCGCAACTGCGCGCTGGGCGGGCGTTTCAAGGGATACAGTCCGCGGACAACAGCCAAACGTCTCGTGAAACGCGGTGCTGAAATGGCTCAGGCTGTTGTAGCCCACTCGAGCGCGGCTTCGGTGACGTTGCACATTGCCGGTGCGCAACAATTCCGCCGCGCGCTCCATGCGGGTCTGCCGCAGGATATTGCTGCATGGTCATGCCGCCTGCCTGCGTGAACTGCCGGCTCAAGTAAAACGGACTGCAATTGACCATTGCGCCAGCTCATCCGAGCGTCGGCGACTATCTGCATCCGCTCCCTGCAGGACCGATTTGGCCTTTTCGACACGCGCCCCGCGCCAGCCGTTGGGTGCGGGCATATAGCATTCGCCGCTGGCCGGGCGGAAGAACAGGTTGGGCGGCAACTTCCAGCGCCTTGGAACGAAACCACATTTCCTGCGCCGGGCTGAAGACCGGGCAATGCCGCAAGCCCTCCACCAGTTGATGCAACGTCACGACGAGCCGTTCCGGCGGCACGACCAGCGACTCGACGGCTTCGCCGCGCACCACCGCGCGAACCAGCGGATGCGACGTTGTCGGCGTGGCGGCGGAAAGTGTTCCTCGAGAAAGGCCGGAGAAAATTCAATCGTGATGAACCGATGCTTTTCACCCGCGCGTTGCGCGTGGCGGTCAACGGCGGCTTTCCCTGAAAATAAAATGCAAACGTCTGCGGCATGATTTCGACGGTGTGCCAGTCCGTCGGTCAATTTCCCTTTCCCGTCCGAGATTCAGGCACAATTCCACGCTGCCAGGATGAAAGCTCCGCGACCAGTCGAACTCCTCCTTCGCGGTGAACTCGTGCCACTCAAAGCTGAATCCCAAGTCCCGGTAGCTGCCAAACAACGGCCGCCAGCCCGGCCCGACCGCTTTCCAGGCGGCGTCTCCGCGAACAACGGAGGGGCTGTTCGCGCCGTCAGGGATATCGCTGGCGGTTGGACACCCGGCTTCGCCCCTCGTTTTCTTAGCACGCCGCACAAATCCTTGCCTGAATAGCAGGGTTGAATCCGCACCCCGGCCCGCGCCCCTCCGGCAAGGACTTTGCCAACGCCCAAGTTTCGATCATGGCGCGAGCGTGCCTGAAACCGCCGGGCTTCGCTTCCGGTGGATTGCGTTTCTTTGGCGGTGGATTGCGCAAGCGCCCGCCAATCTTCGGCAGTTGCCGAAAGCTGAACCGCCGGTTCACTTCGCTAGCCTGTCGGGATGTTGAAAACTCTTTCGATTCGAATTGCCGCCGCGGTTGCGGATCCGTCGCCCTCAACTTCGTTGAATCTGTTCGCCGCGGAAAGACGCTGCCCCTGGAAGCGAAAATCCAGCTCGGCGCGGTCACGGCGACGACTGGCTCTACGCTTTCGGCGGGCATAAGGGCGAGCGCCACGAGTATTCCGTGGAATGGTGAGAGCGGTTCGTTTCACCGTTTGAAATTGAGCAAGGGTCGCGCGTGGAGTCGTGCTCCGTCCGCCGCGCCGGGGGCAGGGTCAACCACTGGCTGCTCACGACGAGCCATTTATCGCGTCGGAGGCATGGCTGCGCGAAATCACGTGCGGAGGCGAACAGGATTTGTTCTCGATGTCGCTGGTGGAGCGTTTCGAGCCAAAACGCGGAGTTTGGGGAAAATTCACACCTCTGCCAGCGCCGCGTTCCAGCCACGACGCCGTGATCATCGGCGACAAGCTTTATGTGGCGGGCGGCTGCTACTGTGGGCTGGCGCCACCAATAAGCCCGCCCGGGCCCGGCGAACGCGCTCGTGCTCGACCTACTCGCCCGGGCGCAAGTTATGCGAATTTCCAGCCGTTTCAGCGGCGCGCCCCCTGCGATGGCGGCTCTGGCTCGCGCGCATTCTGCATCGGCGGGCATGGACAGCGACAACCAGCCGACCTCTGCCGTAGAGGCCTACGCGACACGCGGGCTGGGGCGGTGAATGGTCGAAGGGCCGGACCGCCGGCGTGGGTGCGCACAAGGCCAGTTGTTCAGCCATTGCGCAGACGGAAAAAGCGCACGCCACGGCCTTCCGCGATCTGCTGCGGCCCGGCGGCGGCGGACGCGCAATTTCCGTGAAGTCGTCGGGCGATTGAAACATCCGCCAGCGTTTGGCGCACCGCCTTGTCACCGCCGGGCAAGATGCGCAACTCATCGCGCTAGGCGTGGTGAAGATGGCGAAGAAAAAACGGCTCTGACCTGGAATTGCTGCGCTACGCCCTCGCCGTGACTGCGCGACGGCTGAACCAGCGTCCCCATAAGACGACCGCGGCCAAAACCCATTTGTAGCTCATTTTTTGGCAGATGATTATGGCTCACCGCTATGTTTGACGTTATGCGCTGGGGTTATCGCGTTCGCGGTTGCTGGCGTCCACAGGGTCATACCGTTGATCGAAACCGCCGGCGAAGGACCAACTCGTGATTCGTTTTGCCGAGCCGGGCAACGAACTTGAAACTTCCACCGTGGGCTATTCGACAGCTTGTCGGGCCTCGACTCATTTATCCCAGTGACCAACGGGCCAGTCACCATCAGCGCTGAAGAAACCAGACCACTTCCCGTCGTAAGCGCAAACACCGACCAACACCTGCTGCAGGTAACTGAAACGGTTCCCCACGGCCCGTGGGCGCAAAACCGAATTCCCGGCTTCGCCCGCTGGCAGCCTGCCGGCACGGGCGCAGCGCGCCGTTGCTCACGCTGATCTGGGCGTCGACCGGCAAGCCGGGCGTGAAGTCCTATGCGTATTGCGGCCAGCCGCTGGGCGGCATCGCTGCCCATACCCGCGCAATCCGACAAGAAGGAACTGGAAAATCACGGCTGATCCCGGCGGCTTCTCCACTTTGAGCCGAAGCAACTGACAATATCTTCTGACCATCGCCCACCATCAGAGTCACAGCAGGCTTCCACGTCGGGCGTCTCTACGAACAGACCAGCCACAACGTCGCGCTGACCTGGCGTCAGCCGTGACCACGCACCTTCTCATTCAGGCAAAGCGTCTCATTAGAGGGGACAAACAAATCCAACCCCAAAACCACAGAAAGAGTTTTTCCTCCGCCACAAAGCAGCGGGCAGAAAATTGGGATGCCGCTAGATCATCCGTGTGAAAATTGCGCTGCCGAAAATTCGCAGCCATTTGACGCGCTGCGGTTTGAAGGGCGTAACCACTGGAAACCATGAACAGACGCGCGCATTCAGGGGAGATCGTGCCAGGGCGCGCGGCTGTTTTCCGCGCGCCCATCGACCGCTATCCTACTCTGGCTTGCCCGCTCCCAATTCGCCACTGCTGGCCCAAACCACCGATGAGCTGTTGCCCCATGTGCTCTCAAGCCCGTGGTCGTCACTCGGCAACGGCCCAGCTTCCATGCGACGTTTTCTGATCAGACCCATTGGTCTGGCGAACCAACCCGAGGACGACCCGCCGCGCCTTCGCCGAGACGGACGTTTATGGATCCCCTGCCCGGCGATTTCATTGAGTTCAATCAGTTCTACATTTCTTCTCGCATCCCGCGCCATGGCAACCCGAGAACCTGTCAGAATCGGAATTTGTTTGGTCTGCCCTGGCGCACGCAGTTCATCGAACCCACCAGAAAGCGTCGTGAGAACCACAAGCTCCATACGATTCAACCTTTCTGAACTCGCACGCGCGGGCTACCAATCCGGGGAAAATTCCCCTCCTCAATCCGACGGTCAATGGGCCGCAGCGGCCAAACGCCAATGAATCGGACGCATATCTCTCGGCCTCCCGCTGGCCGAGCACCCGGCGAACGCTTCCACTCAAATGACCTGAGGTTCGAGCTGGCAGGTGGGCGGCGAATTCGAAACGGTATGGAGTTCGAACACCGCCTCTCAGCTACGTCGCGATTGGGATTCGAAAGCTGGACACGCTGAGTGGAGTTGCTGGCGGAATATGAAACCGCCCAGAGATCGAGGACGCGACGAGTCTATTCTACGTATACGAAACCAACGTGATGTTGGGGCCTACAAGCCGACCCCGCAACACTCCACCTGCTGGTCAAATTCTCTATTCACCCGACGACGCGCCGACCGTGGGAAGCTTCATCTTCGGTACTGACCGTGAGCCGTTTGCCCGTGGGAGTAGCTCTGCCAGCGAGGACGCAGAACGCGTTCGACCCATTCGGAGAAATCGCTGAACTCGCCTTCCTGATGAGAAGGCGCGCGCCATCAATCACCCGGCATACATTTTCTCGGAGGCTGGACTTCTAGCCTAATTGACCGCGCGTCGTCCTCTACAACAGTGGCTAGTCACCCCATATGACGCTTTTGCCATTGGCGGCATTGGGCATTGCTTCGTGACGGTGGGCAATGAACATGTCGCCACCAACCTCTGCAGCACCGATTCCCCCGAGGCTGCGGTGATCGGCGACCTTCGACGGCCAGCACCCTTTGCAACCTGTAAGGCATTTGCCGCTGGCAAAATCGGAGAAGCGGGCGTGGAATTTCCACCGTGGTCAAGAAATCAAATTCATTTCGGGCCTCGTCCAGTTTTTGTGTTTCTGTTCGCGCAGCATTTCGGCTGTTGCCGGAGCTGGGAGATTTCCCTTCCGTCAATCCAACACCCAACCGCCTGTCCCACCTCCTTGCTGCAGCGCTTGTAGCTTTCCGCTGATTCGTATCGTGGCTGCAGCCGGAGTTGGGGGATCCGGCGTCGAAAACAATTCTTTGATTCCTTAGCCTGGTCGGGCGAGCTCGATTTCAGATACGAGATTGATAGACATCTAAACGATGCTCACGATCGAGTTGCTGGTGGTGATTGCCATCACTTATCTCCGTGGCGATAAAAGAAAGCAGCTGGCGTTGAGCCGCGTGGAAAGCCCACAAGAATCCATCCAATGCCTGTACAATCTCAAGCAACTGGCTTGGGCCACTCCTGGCGTATCTAACGACAATGAAGCGATCGGCTGCCGGCCTCGTCGCACATGGGAGGCGCAAGGCTTCTGATTGCCTTCGCTGCTTCCGTATTTCAGTTACAAATACCCGCCACGAGCCTCGGGAGCTGCCACGAACATTTATCTCGTCCAGTCGAGAAAACGGGGTCCAGTCGGAGCTACAGCTATGCCGCTAACGCACTTCCTCTGATGAACTTCGCCACCTCCGGGGCAACCCGACTTCATCGCGTTGCGGACACAGAAGTTCAAATCCTTCCGACACTGTTTGGGATGACTGAACTTCCTCCGAGAATCTTCAATCAGAGGGATCACTTCACTTTGCCGGAAGTTTGAATCAGCGGGTGAAGGCGCGCCGAACCTGCCGTTGGTGGTGATCGTGTGCAACGCCAAGCAATACGCAATTGAACGAAGTATTACC